>Ga0099364_10000890_pt1 | contig 50745 bp, 39 predicted proteins | sample TergutTh196P3_FD_73070 | JGI IMG/M metagenome (GOLD analysis project Ga0099364, IMG submission 73070) | Microcerotermes parvus P3 segment gut microbial communities from Pointe-Noire, Republic of the Congo - Th196 P3 | ecosystem: Host-associated > Arthropoda: Insects > Digestive system > Gut ... | reverse complement strand
GGTTGAGAGTTGAGAGTTGAGAGTTGAGAGAGGAGAGAGGAGAGAGGAGAGAGGAGAGAGGAGAGAGGAGAGAGGAGAGTTGAGAGTTGAGTGTTGTTGTGTCTGATCCGCAGACGGATTTGATTTTTTTGTTTGCGTTTTCAGCCACTAAGTTACTATATATAAGCAACTAATGATTACGGGTTTGCGGCGGCGAATACTTCAACACGTCTGACGCCGTGTTCCAGTGCCGCTTCGTGCGCGCCTTCTTTCCAATCCCCGAAATAAAGGTCGATGCTGCTGCCGACTATGCCGGTGCCGGTGTCTTCGGCAATATACAGCTGCCCGTTAATAATTACACGCGTTCCGCGGGGCAGGATGCTCCAGTCCGTTGCTATTGTGCGTCCGACTGTGGGGGTCGTTCCGCTCGCGGTTTTGTGGATATAGTCCGGGTCACGTTCCAAAGTCCGGGTAACGATAGGTTCCATGGTTGTTTCGTCGATGGTTTCGTGCTCTACATAGCGCATTCTCGAACGGGCGTATGGGCTCCATGAGCCGCAGCATACAGTGCAGTTACAGTATGCGTAAATGGTAAAATAGCCTAAACTCCTGCCTGCAACGGGCGCGGGCGCGGAAGCCGGTGTTTCGGCATCGGCAATTAGCTCCGTTTCCGGCTCGGGTTCGGGTTCAGGGTCGATAAGCTCGGCAAGTACCTCCGCGACAACGTCGCTGCCTGCCCTGCGCCATACGGCAGGTTCCTGATCGGAGACAGCGGCAATAAGGTGGTTGACATTTACAATTTGCGTGAATAATTCTTCGGCGAAGGGCATATATACCATGCTGGCCGGGCGCGGTCCGACTTCTGGCTCATACATTACCGCTGAGCCTGCCGGGAAAGCCGCGAATGCCAGAAATATGACGAACAGGGCCGCGCATACAACCGAAGCCGGCGTAAGGAGGTTCTTGTTTGAGCTAATGAACTGCCTTGTTTTGCATTTGAGCCCATATAGGCCGCGGTATTTCATGTCAGGTGTCTTTATCGGCATAAGAACCATGCGTTCGCCTCTCATGGCAACGCATTCCAGTACAGAATCCCCTATTTTGAATTGTTTGCCTATTTGATCGTTATTATCCATAGATATTCCTGTTAATCTCCTTGCTTAGTTGAAATTATAGATGAAAAATGCCCGTTTGTCAAGCATTATCGCCTTTACGCTGAGGGTTATGGCATAAATGGTTACAGTACACGCGGTTATTATAGTCTATACCGTGCCTTGCGCTCGGACGGCTATTTCTGTGCCCCTTGTCGCTCAATGAAACATCGTGTTTCAATTCGCGACCGCTCCACCATCCATGGTTGCGCTCTGCGGGGCACATAAATAGCCGTCCTCACCGGCAGTAGCAATATACTGTGACCGCATGACTAATAACTATAAATGTTAAAATTCACGCATAGTGTGGATTTTTTTGATGTTTTATGTTACAATGGCGGTGCAGGCAGTGATTTTTGCTTCAGTTTATGCTTCAACCATAGAATGTTTGCAGTTACGGTAAAGATATTCGGGAAAAATGCGATAATTCAAGTGTAAGGTATAGTTATGTCAATTTTTGCAGTATGAATGAAGACCGTTTTTGAGGAATCATATATGAGTAAATCCATAATCACACAAATATTCGGCGCAAAGGCTCGGATTATAGCTGTCGTTCTTGTATTCGCCATAACCGTGCCGCTGATCACGACATCCGTGAAGGCTAATGACTATGATGAAATATATTTCACGATATTCTCTCCAATGTCCACTGCAACCTTAGTCTACAGCATTTCTCTCGAAACAGTCAGCGGCGTCACTAACGAAATGGAATACAGCATTAACGGGACATCATGGACCGGGATAAGGAATGACCCTCTTATTGTCTCATCCTTCATACCCGCCGCTAACGCGACCAGGGATGCCATGCTCTATGTCCGCTTTAAAGCGATTAGGGGTACAGGCGGCAATGACAGCACCGCAGCATCGGAAGCGGCGGAAATAGAGCTGCCCAAACGTCAGCCCAGCCCGAGGTCGGGTGATGTCTTTTTCGACGGGCTGACAGAGACGGTTGCCGGCCTCACATCTGATATGGAGTACCGGATCGGCACAGCAGGGAACTACACACCTGTACCGGCAGGCGGGATACCGTTCACCGTCGGTTCGGCTTCGCAGAGGATTCAGGTCCGCATGAGCGCGATTGCATTGACGGCATCTGCCTCCGCGCCGCTAACCATCATAGTTCCGGCGCGCCCTTCTGCGCCGAGAGCGGCATATAACGGCTCGACCGATACCATTACCGGAGTAAGGACCGGCATGTCATACAGTCTTGACGGGGGCGGAACTTGGATACCCTGCAAAGGAACGGCAATACCCCGCGACGACGACATTGTAAACGACATAATCGGTTTTGACGGCGCGGCAACGGTTGAGATAAAGATTGCGGCGACGCCTTTTACCCCGGAGTCTGCGGTCATTACTGTAAACGTACCCGGCGCACCCGGCGCGGCTCCGGGCGGGCTGACATTAGACTATTCGGGTGATACCGAGTTACTTACCGGCGTGTCAACGCTTATGGAGTACAGCATAAACGGCACATCATGGACAGCGATCAGAAGCAGTCCCTTTAATGTTTCTAGCCTTATACCCTCCGTATCCGCAAACGGTAATGTTACGCTCCGTATCCGAAGCAGGGCGGTTATCGGGCCTCCGGCTGTCGCGGCATCCCAACCCGAGGAAATCGTGCTGCTGAAGCGGCCCCCGACACCCAGAGCAGAGGTCAGTTATAACGGGGCTGATGTAACGATTTCCGGGGTTACGGCTCTCATGGAGTACAGGGAAGGCACAACGGGACCGTTCACGCCAGCTACAGGGACGAGCATTATTACAACAGCAGGGGCAGTATCCAAGAGGTATCAAATCCGCGTAGCGGCGGACTTGATCCCGGATCCTCCCGTGCCTGCCTCCGCTATCCAGACTATAACAATCCCCGCGCAAGCGACGGCGCCGAACGCTGTTTACATCCATGCAACCGATACTATAACCGGTGTATCAAATGCAATGGAGTACCGCACGGGAATAATTGAATCGGACGGGAGCATTACATGGGCGCCGGGATGGACAGCATGTACTGCTGCATCAATTCCGCGAAGCGCGTTTGCAGGCGCGGATGTTGTTGAAGTCCGCCTGGCATCAACGGCAACCAGGCCGGCATCGAGAAGCCGCGAGATTAGCTTCGATTCACGGCTTCCGGCAAGCGCGGTACCGGGCAATATTGCTTTCAATACATTCACCGAGGAAATCACGGGCGTCGATGATACAATGGAATACCGGGTCGGTACTTCAGGCAGCTTCATTGCGATATCTGCGGGTGAAACATCCATTTCCGATGCCACGCTGGCGCCCGAAACCGTAGTAGGCACGGTAACGCGGATGTATCAGGTCCGCAAAGCGGCGACATCTACCGAAGCGGCATCGGCGCATGTGAGCGTTGCCGTGTCCGGGCGCTCGGCCGCCCCGAATGCCGTGTACAACGGTTCGTCAGACTCGATTACAGGCGTTACGGCTGCTATGGAGTACAGATTGTTCGACGGAACCGCCTGGTCTGCGTGGGCTGACTGCACGGGCAGGACGATTCCGCGAAACGATGCATCCCCCGATGTTGCGACATTCGGAACTGCCGAAGCTGTTGAGGTCAGGGTGAGGGCGACGAATACCCGGGCCGCATCCGCTGTCAGAACGGTTTCCGGCATACCCGGGCCCCCTGCGCCGTTTCCGGCTGTGCTTTCCTTCGATGCAATAACAGAAACAGTTTCCGGGGTGTCCGCAGATATGGAATACAGCACTAACGGTACTGTATGGAGGGCGATAAGCGGCAATATGCTTAACGGAAGCCTGTTTAACGTAACCGGCCTGATTCCATCCGCAACGGCGGCAAGCGATGTTATGCTGAGCATCCGCGTCAGGGCAGTCGGCGGCATTGCTCCCGCAGCGGCTTCCGCTTCAGCATCGGTCACGCTGCCTAAGCGCCAAGCCCCGCCGAGGTCGCTGGAGGTGCGCTTCAACGGCATTACAGAAACAATCGACGGCATCACAACCGGCATGGAATATTTACGCGTAGGCACGCCGGGCGGTTTTATTACGGGAACGGGAACAGCGGTGCCGGCAAACATAGGGGCATCGGCGCAGAGAATCCAGGTCCGCATGAGAGCAACTTCTGCCGCACCGGCATCCGGTTCGCTTAACATAACGATTCAAGCCCGCGCCTCAGCCCCCAACGCGGCATACAACAGCACAACCGATCTGATTACAGGCGTTGCATCCACAATGCAGTTCAGCACTGACGACTTAAGCCTTGGCGATGCTATGGTATGGCATCCATGCTCCGGCAGGACGATACCGCGAGGAGGGGCTGCACCCGGCAGCGGGTTTGGCGGCGCGGTTACAGTCCATGTAAGGACAACTCCGACCGCTACAAGGGCGGCATCCGCCATACGGACAATAACCGCATTGCCGACAATGCCCCCGACGCCGATGCCCACGGGTATCAGTTTCAACACATTCACTGAGGAAATAACCGGCGTTAACGATACTATGGAATACCGCATAGGTACGAGTGCCGGTTTCACGGCAGTACCGGCGGGAGAGACATCAATAGCGGTGAGTGTCGGCACGGCCGTGCAGATTTATCAGATAAGGGTTAAAGAAACAACCGCCCCGGACCCGGAAGCACCGGCATCGGCAACGAGAAACATCTCCGTCCCCGCACGCGCCGCAATGCCAAGCGCGGCATACAACAGCTCGACAGATATGATTACAGGGGTATCCACAGCAAGGGAATACAGTCTGGATAACGGAACTACATGGGTTAGCTGTACAGGAACGGCAATTCCCCGGGACGTATTCGGCAATTTTGCGGCAACAGTATGGGTAAGGACTAAAGCGACAACGACCAGGCCGGCTTCTTTGCATAGGGTGGTAGCGGTACCCGATGCTCCGGACGTAGCTCCTACGGGTATCACACTAAGCAATGAACTGGAAGTGGTAGCCGGCATCGATGTCGATATGGAATACAGCACGAACGGCACATTGTGGAGGCCGATAACCAGCAGTATGCCGCTCGATGTCTCCGGCATGTACCCCTCAGCTACAGCCAGCCGCGAGGCCGAACTGAGAATACGTACCCGGGCGCTTAGCGGCGAGGCCGCTTCGCAGGCGTTAGTAATACTGCTGCCAAAAAGACTCCCCACTCCTAACTCAGCAGAGGTCCGCTTTGACGGCTTTACGGAAGCCATCACGGGAATTACAAGCGACATGGAATACCGCAGGGGCACGGAAGGACCGTTCACGCCGGGCGACGGCAGCCCCGTAATCAATGTGCTGCCACCGCAAGGCCAGTCGTCGCAGAGATTTCAGGTACGCAGGGCGGGGACTGCCGCCGCGCCCGCTTCTCTGGTTTTGAATATAACGATCTCCGCGCAGGCTGCTGCGCCGAACGTGACATACAATGGTTCAATCGACGCGGTTTCCGGCACGACGACATCCATGCAATACCGTTTGGATAGCAGCTCTGTCTGGATAACCTGCCCGCCCGGCAGGACAATCCCGATACCCGACAGCGGCGGGGCCTTAGGGAGACCGACAACCATTACTGTCCGCACAGCCCCAACAGCGACCAGAGCGGCATCCAGCCCGACGACGGTCACCATACCGCCCGCGCCGGGGCTTGGGCCGGGTGTGGTAATCAACCCGTAGATTGTTTCAGTTAAGTCCCTCTATTTACTGTCATTCTGAGCGCAGCGAAGAACCTTACTGCACCATGAAACACTTAATCATAAAGATTCTTCAGTCGCTTTGCTCCCTCAGAATGACAATTATAGTAGGTTTTAAGAGGCACTTAATAAGAAATTTTGCAGTTATGAATTGAGTTAGGAATTGGGTATTTTGATGATACGTAGAATATTTAGGGCGGCAGCAGTCTTATTGCTTATATTTTCGCTGCTGGCCCCGGGGGCTGCTTTTGCTGCGGGGGATGTTGTCTATTCTGTCAGACGGCAGCTTGCGGATAATCTGGAATATATCAATACCATCACATGGGATGCCTCTGCCGGGCGCAGGGAGAGCTTTGCTCTCAATTTGACCGGGCAGGGGGATGCTTATCCTATCGTGCTAAAAGGCGACACAGTGTTCGGCACGACTAGGATATCGGCAATGGTATCCTACGCCGAAAGCCTCGGGTACAATGTGCTTGCGGCTGTAAACGCTGATTTTTTTACAGTCGAAAACGGTGTGCCGCTAGGCATTGTCATTGAAGATGGTATGTATAAAGCCAGCCCGGAGGGAAGAAACGCAGTCGTGTTCTACCCCGACGGGGGAGCAGACATCATAGAAGCACCGAGGGTTTCCATAACGCTGCGCAACAACGGGGGCGCGGAGGATGCTAATAATGCAGGGGAGATGCTCAGGTTCGACGCATTTAACAAAATCCGCTCAGAACTCGGTAGAATGGTCTTATATTCGGAGGACTTCTCTACCGTATCGACGAGAACGGCAACACCCGGGTGGTTCGTCAGATTCCGCATACTCGAAGGTGTGCCGACGGTTTCGGGTGAAATGACGCTTGAGGTCACAGATACGTTTTTTGCAAACGCCGCAGTGCCTATAGGCGAGGGTTACATGGTGTTAACCGCATCGGAGAGGAGCAACACTCTTGCTGATTTCGAGAGGTTCGCAATAGGGGATGTCGTCACTCTCACAACAGCGGCGAGTGATTCGAGGCTTGCGCGTGCCGATTACGCCACAGGCGGGGGAGATATCATTATCTCCGACGGCGAGGTAACAGATGAGGAAGCGTGGTTTCAACTGCCTGCCACCCGGGCCCCGAGGACAGCGTTCGGGCTCAGGGCAGACGGTTCTGTCATAACTTATGCAGTGGACGGGCGCAACAGCGAACATTCCATAGGCATGTCGCTCCCTGAGCTTGCCAATGAACTGCTGAATCAGGGCGCGGTTTATGCTGTGAACTTCGACGGGGGCGGTTCGACGGCGATGAGCGTGCGGCTGCCGGGCGATGCAGCCGCAAGATTGATAAGCCGCCCTTCGGACGGGTCCGAGCGAGGATGCGCGACATATCTCTTATTCGTTACTGATGCATGGGCGGATTACAGGGCAAGAAATCTGAGCCTGAGAAACAACGGGGTTATCGTACTGGCCGAGTCATCTGTTGAGCTGACCTTTGCGGCAACTGACAGCGGTTATTTGCCTGTCTCAGTGCCGAGGGATGTTCAAGCGGCGCCGATGGGCTACGGCTCATCTATCAGCGGGAGGACATACACGGCGGGCGGCATTGCAGGGCCTGACAGGATATCCTTGTTCTCGCCATCGACAGGGGCGGCAGGTTATGGCGAGATTTATGTCATCACACGTCCGACCTCTATTACAGCAACCAGAGTGGGGTCGTCTGCCGCACTGCAGTCTGTGTCGCTGCTCCCCGGCCAGACACTCAACTTTGACGTAACTGCGACGTACTACAGACGGGCTGTTATATCTCAGCTCGATGCATATACATACGATGTTTCCGGCAATATCGGCACAATGGTATCGCCCGGCGTTTTTGAAGCAGGTGCAGTTTTGGGGCAGACGGGGATAATACGGATATCCGCAGGCGGGAGAAGCACCGACATACGCGTCGAAATCGGCGGTTTTACAGATATGCAAAACCACTGGGCGAGGGAGTTCGCGCAGTTTCTGGCGGAAGCCGGGATTACGCAGGGTGTTTCGCCGAACAGATACGGCCCGAATCTGATGATGAAACGCGGGGATTTCGTGCTCATGCTGTACAGAGCGGCAGGTTTGCCGGATGTTGCCGGCGGGGAGCCGTTTAGCGATGTACCAACCGATTCGTATTACGAAAAAGCAATTGACTGGGCCAGAGCAATGGGTATCACAACCGGCACGGGCGGCAACAGATTCAGCCCCGAAGCCTCGCTGACAAGGCAGGATGCGTTTACATTCGTTTACCGCGCGCTGCAAACGCTGGGTATACCATACACAGACGGAAGCGCAGAAGATTTGCTGACATTCGCTGATGCACAGCGGGTTGCCGGATACGCTGTTGTCCCGACCGCGACACTGGTGAGGCTAGGCGTGGTAGAAGGCTCGGGAGGCAGATTGCAGCCGGCCAACACCCTGACCCGCGCAGAGATGGCGAAGATTCTCGCAACTGTACTACAGGTGAAATAGGAATTAAGGATTAGGATTTGTGGCTTGTCCGCTTTAGGGGGTTAATTTTCGGTGTTTGTAGATAAAGCTTTTATATCTGTTAAGGCGGGGAAGGGCGGCAATGGGTCTGTTTCCTTTCACCGGGAGAAGTATGTTGCGGCAGGCGGGCCGGACGGCGGCGACGGCGGGCGCGGCGGGGATATAATAATCCAAACAGATACTAATATGTCAACGCTGATGGACTTTAAGTATAAAAGAAAGTATGCCGCCGGCAATGGCGCTGACGGCACAGGAAAGAACCGCACCGGGAAAGATGGGGAAGACTATGTGATCCGCGTTCCCGTGGGCACTGTTATACGCGAGAAGGAAAGCGACGCGATTATCGTAGATATGTCGCAGATAGAGACGTTCAGGCTTGTAAAAGGCGGTTCAGGCGGATGGGGCAACAAGCATTTCGCAACGCCGACGCGTCAGGCCCCGTATTTCGCAAAAGCAGGTCTGCCGGGTGAGGAACTGGAGGTCATGCTGGAGCTTAAACTGATTGCGGATGTCGGCCTGGCCGGGTTTCCGAATGTAGGCAAATCGACACTGCTGTCTGTTGTTTCTAAAGCACATCCGAAAATCGCGAATTACCACTTCACAACGCTGTTCCCGAATCTTGGCGTCGTTTATATCGAAGATGGAGTTTCGTTTGTCATGGCCGATATCCCGGGCATCATTGAAGGCGCGTCGGAGGGCGCGGGGCTGGGGCATGATTTCCTGCGGCATATTGACCGCTGCAGGATCATCATTCATATTGTAGATATCTCCGGAAGCGAAGGGCGCGACCCGGTTTCTGATTTTGAAGCCATCAACGAGGAGCTGCGCCGATACAGCCCGGAGCTGGCTGGGCGCCCGCAAATCGTAGCAGCGAACAAGTCCGATATCGCCCAGGATGAGGAAGTCTCGGAACGATTCAAGGAATATATCCTGGCGAGAGGGTACAGGCTGTTCGTGATGTCGGCGGCTACCAATGTAGGCGTCAGGGAACTCATGTATGCTGCCTCGGAGGAACTCCGCAAGCTCCCGCCTGTCAAGGTTTTTGAGCCGGATTATGTGCCAAAGCCGCGACTGAAAGGCAATCCCGAGGATATCGTCATCGAAAGGTATGACGATGTCTGGACATTGGAAGGGGAGTGGTTGGAGCGGCTGGTTTCAAATATAAACTTCTCTGATTATGAATCAAGGATGTATTTCGATAAAGTGCTCCGCAACGCCGGCGTATACAAGCGGGTTGAAGATATGGGGATAAGCGAAGGCGATACGATAAGCATATACAATCTGGAGTTTGAGTACGTATTGTAGGTAAATATAATTGCGGTTTGTCCGTGTTGGGGGTGGCTGATATTATTAATAACACTTTGCTGGCGGTTGATGTTGATGGGACTTTGCTTACTGATGGTAAGGAGGTTCTTGATAAGGATAGGACTGCTATCCGGGAGCTGAGGGAGAGCGGCGGGCTGTTTACCATTGCCACTGGGCGGGCGGTGTCGTATACGCGCCCTCTTGTGGTTGATTTAGGCATTGATATCCCGGTTGTCATAAATAACGGGGCTATCGTGTACGACTATGTGAATGAGCGCAGCTTGTGGCAGAAGCTGCTGCCGCCGAATGCCCGGGAGCTGATGCTGCGTATAAAAGAGCGGTTTCCGTCGCTGGGTGTTGATATTCTGCGCGGCGAGGATGTATTCTCCATCAGCAGCAACCGCCACACAGAGGAGCATTTCAGAAACATCCGCTTAACCCCGACGAGGTGCTCGCTCGACGAGGTGCCTGAGGATGACTGGTCTAAGATTCTGCTTGTCGATGAGCCGGAAGTGATTGACGAAATCGTGCGGTACGCCGAGGGGCTTGACAAAGACGGCATACGGCTGGTGTGCTCCTGCCCTGTGTTTTATGAGATGCTGCCCGATGGGGTCAATAAGGGCACAGGTATAGCAAAGCTGCTTGAGACAGCGGGTCTGAGCGGCAGGTATGTCGTAGCGGCAGGCGATTACCTGAACGATCTCGAGATGATTCAGATGGCAGACTTTGGCGTTGCTGTCGGCAATGCGGCAGACGAGGTAAAAAAACACGCAGACCTAATAGTCTGCGACAACAACAGCGGCGCAGTTTATGAGATAGTGCAACGGCTGAAGGGGCTATAAATAACCCGGGTTGCCGGAAGATAAGCGGTGGGTTTCAAGCAATAGGGGGGAGTAGCATGGACGGGAATTTGCGGAGTATTACAGTACGTCAAAAGGAGCTGTTGGCTGAGCTTGAAAGGGAAGTCAAGCACATAGAGAACAGCGACATATCAAAAGAAAACGAGCGGCTAAAGGCAGAGCTTGCTAAGCTAAACGCGGAGTACATAAAAGCCGAGCAGGCCGCGATGGTGCTCTCCGAGCAGAACGCCGGCTTGACGAATGCCTTATATGAACAGGTTCACAGCGAGAAAGTCAGGATCATAGACAATACGAAAGAGAAACTGGATATTTACTTTAAGAACACATTCGAGACCGAGCAGAACAGGCTGCACATTCTGGCAAATAGCATAAAAAGCAGAATTGACAGTATGACGGCTGCGCTGCGGAGCAACAATGCCGATTTGGATGGGGAAACATCGAGAAAACTCGGCGAGCTTGCTCTGCAGGTCAATATTCAGATAACCGAGGCGCGCACCCGCTATGCACAGGCGCACGGAGCTTTTTCGGAAAATGAGCGCATAGAGTTTGAAAAACTGAAAAACGAGCAAATTTCCGAGGAGCAGATTATCGCCGCTACGAAGAAGAATAATCTTGAACGGTTTGTTGGGCTCAACTTGCTGAATAAAATCGGGATATTGCTGATCATAATCGGCGTGATCACTGCCGCGCATTATACATATGTTCTGCTGTCTGATACCCTAAAGGGCATCATGATGTTTACGCTGGGCGCGATAATGCTTGCAGGGGGCGAACTGCTGAACAGAAAAAAGCCCAACATCTTCTCGCTGGGCATCACTGCCGGGGGCGCGGGCGTGCTTTATGCCGCGCTCGCTATTAGCTATTTCGGGCTTGAAATAATAGGGATGTATCCGGCGCTGGGCATATGCGTTATTATCACCGCAGTCACGTTTATCCTTTCAACACGTTACGACTCGCAGACTATTCTTATATTTGCGCTTGTCGGCGGTTACCTGCCCATATTCACGATACTGGACGGCAGCAGCATTGCAATGATTTACGGAGCGATGGTTTATTTCATAGTGCTCAACTTGCTTGCGTTAATGGTCGCGTTTAAGAGAAAATGGACGGTCGCGGCGTTTGCCGGGATGTCGCTGAACATTTTCGGCACTGCCGTTATATGCGCAATCGTATCATACATTCAAGCGGAACCGGTTAGCAAGTTTATTACTATCGCATATGTGTTCATTGCGTTTCTGGTTTATTCGCTGATACCGATAGTCGGTTCATACAAAGATAAACTGCGCATAAAAAACCCGGAGGTCGTTCTGCTTGCTATCAATACGTTTTTCAGCAGCTTGATTGTGTATATTATGTTTTACTCGTTTAACTGGGATGAGGCGACAGGGTTGCTGGCGGCTGCGTTTGCCGCGGTTTATCTTCTGCTCGGTTATTTTTTCGAAAGGAAGTTTTCGGGCGAGAAGCATATGCGGGCGTTGTTCTACATGACAGGGCTGATATTTTTTGCATTAATAATACCATTTCAATTCGGCAGGGTATGGCTGACGTTTGGCTGGCTCGTGCAAGGTGTCGCGCTTACGGCATATGGAATCCTGATGGATGCAAAGGTCATAAAACGGGTCGGGTATGCAATTAACGGATTATGCTTAGGGGCCTTTATTGCAGTTGATTTAATGGAGAACATCAACTTTCTCTTTGCATGGAAGTATCTTGCGATAACAGCCGGCAGCTTGATTATACTCGGTGCGTATATGGTTAAAAAGATGATGGCAGGCGGATGGCAGAGGTCATATAAGAATCTTGCCATCATAAATCTATGGTTTTATGCGTTATATATTTGCTATAAGCTGCATGAGCTGACGGTTGGCGACCCCGTTAATAACGGTTCGGGGTATTATGACATAACCTATCTATGTATGGCGCTGGCGGTACTGCTGACGTTCTTAATCGCCTATTTCGCGCCGCGGATCAAGATATTATCGGATTTCGGCACTAAAATGATATCCATACTGCTGTACACAATAGGGATTGTGTGGCTGCTTATCATAAACGGAGCGGGCGAGCCGTATTATGGGGAGGCTCAGACAAGCGTGGTAATGCTCGGCACGGCGGCGCTTGTGTTTATCTCCCTTATATCTGTTTTTGCGGCGCGCGACCTGATGAAGCTGTTGGTTATGGGGCGCAAGCTGGGGGTGGAGTGGTATCCGCTGACTGTATCGGCTTATTTTGTTATTATGCTTACGCAGGCATTAATATCGCAGTACGGTTTTTCGTTCGCGAGCGCATGGATCAGCATAATCTATGTCCTGACCGCGCTTGCATGGATAATATTCGGGTTCGCGAAGAGGTATTCATTTATCAGGAAAGCAGGATTAGGGCTTGCTCTGCTTACTGTCATTAAACTATTTATTATCGACCTGGCAAGCCTGACACAGGGCTATAGGATAATTTCTTACTTCACGCTTGGGGTTACGCTTGTGGCTATTTCGTTTGTGTATCAGTATTTCAACAAACGTTTGGAACTGAAAATAGGAAGCGGTAAGGAATGATGAATTGAGTCTCCCTAAAAACCCCGTTTTGTCATTCTGAGCGAAGCGAAGAATCTTTATATTAATACCGTTTAAGACCCTTCGCTACGCTCAGGGTGACAGTTTTTAGAGGTACTTAATTTGGAATTAGGACGGGGGAACGGGTTTTACTTTCTTTCTCGTTATTATCGCTATGCAAACAGCGACGGTGATTACGCTTACAGACTGGCTGAATGAAATTCCGTGCCATACTCCGCGTATGGCATCCCCCCGGAACAGCTCGGAAACAATACGCGCAGCGGGGTATAGTATAAGGTAAGCTATCAGTAAATGCTCTTTGAGCATTTTTTTGCTTAATAGGATAATCAGCACAGTAAATATAGCAATATTGAACATGGTTTCCATTAGCTGCACGGGAATACGCGAGACAGTCATGACTGTCCCACGGATGCGGTTAGTGTACAAGACCGAAAACCACGAATCGGTTGCTTTTCCGTAGCAGCAGCCTGCCGTAAAGCAGCCTACTCTCGCCCATGCATGGAACAGGGGGATGCAGACCGCAACCAGATCTAGCGAACCGGGGTCTATCCGTTTAAGCCATATCTTGCTGACCAAAATAAAAACGAGGATAAACCCGAATAAACCGCCGTAGAATACGATGCCGGTATGGAAGATAACCCATGAGGTTACGCGCTGGCCGTTTAACGCCAGCAGATACACCCCTGACAAAATGCCGAACAGTCTGCCGCCCGCAAACAGCCCCCCAACGCTTAACGCGGCTATAAGCATATAACGGGGAATGCTGAAGCCGCGTTTACGCAGCAGTATGATAAACAATGCTGCTGCAAAAATAAAGCCTATTAGGGAAAAGAAAGAATACGGCGGCAGACCAAGGATTCTTGTTGTCGCGGTTGTGTTGTACTCAAACATCCGCATTAACCTTCGACATAAAAGGAAATGCTCACTGCGTATTGCTGGTTTTTATATATGACATCACGCATGTACAGCCGCATTTCGTACCCCGCTTCCTGCCTGGGAGCGGTGAAGTAGAGCGTGCTGTCGCCCTGCCCGGGGTATTGATGCTCTATGTAATCCCAATACTCCGCGCCTGCGCTGTACATAGCGACAAAAGCGCCATCGAGGTACATGGACCTTGGCAGGTTGCTGACTGTGACGGTTATTTGCTCGCCTTGTTTATAAACGTCTTTGTCAATCGTCAGAATAATGCTGTCGTAATAACCCCATATACCGCCGGGCGGGGTTGAGGGTGATGGTGAAGGAGAAGGAGAGGGCGAAGGAGATACGAAACCGCCGCCACCGCCGTTACCGCCGCCGCTGCCGCCCGGGCCGTCGCCGCCACCCGGGGTTGAGGGTGAAGGAGAAGGAGAGGGCGATACGATACCACCGCCGCCGCCGCCATCGCCACCCGGACCGCCGCCTACGCCGGGAGAAGGTGAAGTAGTACCCGGAATGCCGGATATGCCCGGCGGGATCCATGTCTCTTCCATGCCTTCAAGCCAGTCAAGCATATTTTTAAGCTCATCGTCGGGGATAGAGACCGGGGAGCATCCGCTGCCGGCAACCTCAGCAACAACGCCGTCGCCTTCTTCCAGACAGCATGATGCGCAGTTAAAGCAGAACTCCAGACAGTCAAGTGTATCGCAGGCAGCCGAAAACGGCAATATCGCCAGCACGAGCGCTATCGCAATAAGAAGCTTCAAAGCACGGCCCTTTTTTGCGATTTTATCCATCAAAGATTGTTTGCGGCTCATATCACTACCATTCCTTTCAACCATCATCTGTTAAGAGAGATGGCAGGGGTTGTGTTAAGGGGCTTGGTGTTCACGGCGATTACAGCGAGTCATTGCTAAGGCAGATATAGCAAGGCTTTATAATCCAGAGTGTACAATAAAAAATATACATTGTCAAGCCATCGTCTTGCCGTGGCAGCTCCGAGCATGTCTAATGACAATAAACAAAAAAGCTGCGGCAATTGCATTGGTTTGCCGCAGCTTTATATAGACGGTAACAATCAGAATGTCTAATCAGATATATAATCTGTATGGAGCGGTCAATGCTAATGTGCCGCCCCGGTGCAAGCAAGCCTGTCCTCGTGCCTTTTATAATACCGCTGGAAGCTCTCCCACATGGCAGAAGTGTCAGCAGGGGGCATGTTGTTAAGGTTGTCATAGACCGCCATCAGCAAATCAAATGTTTCTAAAGCAGTGATGTCGGTTTTATTCTTGAGTACGCTGTCGAAGAAAAAATAACTGATGACGCTCTCAAGCTCCCTCGTTGCCGCATTACCGGGAGCAGCCCTGCCATCATCCGCCGGATTTATCCATGTGTCACCCATTATACGAACACCTCCAACCTTGTTGAATATATTTATACAACACAACATGAAAAAGAAAAGCAACATTGTACTAATAATCTATGAATTTTTTTTATTTATGCGTTAATAGACCGTCCGCTTACGAAAGCATGAATGTTTACTGCCGGTGAGGATGGCTATTTATGTGCCCCGCAGAGCGTAACCATGGATGGTGGAGCGTTCGCGAATTGAAACAGGACGTTTCATTGAGCGACAAGGGGCACAGAAATGGCCATCCGAGCGCAAGGCACGGTAGAGACTATAGTTTTCGCGTGACCAGCAACGTTTCGTAAGCGTTTGTATTGCTCTTTTTTTATATATGTCTTGCCAATGTGTTGGAATTATGATATCGTAAAGCGGCAGCGCGGCATGAACGCGAAAGCCGCAAGCAGCAGACAGACAAGAAAACTAAGGAGGAGCAGCAGCATGAAAAAAACAAACGTACTGTGGATAATCATCAACACAATCTGCCTAATCATCTTCAACGCGCTATTTTACCTTATCGGCGGCACGGAGCATATACTCTCCGTATGGCTCTCATATGTATTTACCCATCTGGCATACCTACTGCTCTTGGTAACGCCGATACTGGTACGCGGCGGAAAGAGCGGGACGACATTCGGGTTTTCAATACACTCGGTGTCGGTTGGCTACTTCCTGCTACAGCTAGCAACAGGCGCGGTGATGATACTGCTAATCAACCATCTCCCGATAGAAAGCATAACAGTACCGCTGTTAGTGCAGCTATGCATCGCAGGGCTGTACGGGATACTGCTGCTGGTCAGCATGATTACCGGAGAGCGCAAATCGGATGCCGGCGGCAGAGGCCAGCAAGCCACCAGCATCAAGGATTTAGCCATAAGGCTCAAGAGCGTGCAAGACAAAGTAAAAGACAAAGCCGCAAAAAAGAAAGTAAAAAAACTGTATGATGCGCTCAGTTCATGCACGGAAAAGACGCACCCACAGCTTGAACAGATAGACAGATACATCATCCAGACCGTCGGCGAACTCGAAAAAACCGCTTATGAAAAAAACTACGACGCTGTCGTGCTGAAAACCGACTCAATAATGAGCGCGCTAAACGAAAGAGCCGCCCGGCTGAAGAAACTAAAATAGCTTCAAACTGACATCCAGAGCCCTTACGGAGTGAGTAAGCGCGCCGATTGAGATGAAATCCACGCCTGTCTGCGCAACTTGCGCCAGATTGCGGCTGCCCATATTGCCGGAGGCTTCGGTAAGTGCGCGGCCGCTTATAATTTTTACAGCCTCAGCCATCATCTCCGGCGGCATATTATCCAGCATAATGATATCCGCGCCTGCGCCAAGCGCCTCTTGCACATCCCCGATGGTTTCTGTCTCAACCTCGATTTTCAATGTATGCGGACAGTTTTGCCTTGCCAGCGCGACGGCATTCGCTATACCGCCTGCCGCTTTGATGTGATTGTCTTTTATCAGTATGCCGTCGGATAAGCTGAAGCGGTGGTTTGCCCCGCCTCCGCACCTGACGGCATGTTTTTCGAGAACACGCAGCCCCGGAACGGTTTTTCTTGTGTCTGTGATTTTGCTGCCGGTACCGCTTACTGCCTGAACAGCTTCGGCAGTCCGGGTAGCAATGCCGGATAAATGACCGAGCAGATTGAGCGCGGTGCGCTCTCCGGTTAAGATAGCCCTCGAGGGTCCTTCAATCTCCGCTATGACATCACGCGCGCTGACGGAATCGCCATCACTGACTGCCGGGGTAAAACGTATGTTCTCATCAAGCAGGCCAAACACCCGCCCGGCAATCTCCAGCCCGCAGATGACGCCGGGCTCTTTAGCAACGATAACGCCGGATGAAACCGCATCCATTGCTATGCAGCTATTGGTTGTGATATCACCCGTGCCGATATCCTCGCTCAGCGCATCAAGCAAAAACCTCTCAAGCCCCGGAAATTCGTTTATCAAATCAACCTTCATGTTAAAATCCCTCTATCAACTTTAATTAAGCCCTTCCACAACTTGTACCGTCAGATTTGTGCCGGGTTTTTTCGTCCATTTTGCGGGTTTTGAGGGCGAATACTTGCTGTATTTAAGTGAAAAACGCTTGAAATGGGTGGGAAAAGGCGGTGCAAAACGTGCGGCAGAGGCTTTAGAGGGACTCAAGCATATAGTGCGAACCCACGCTCAAAGGCCTCAGCAGAGCCGCTTCCAAGATTGCCCTTGCAACAGTGCCAACGCTGAGCGTCTCCAGATAATCATTGCTCTCGTCAAAAAACGGCTCAAGCTCCGCTAGTATTTCGCTCACCTGGTCCAAAGCCAGATGGAGCCCGGCTTTGTTTCGGATCACCCCGCAGAAGTCATCCATTAACTGCTGAACAGTTGATCGAAGAAGCGCATAATCAAGTTTCCTGCGGGTTTTTATGGGAATTGCTGAGAGGATACCGGAAATGAACGCATCTCCGTCATGTATACCCGTCTGTCCGTTTTGCGGCGGTTTACATCCGGAAATCAAGCAATCATCAGCCTCGAAACGCGCATTGATGCTCTGAGCTGTCCGCCTGCCAAAAACAAGGCACTCAAGAATCGAATTGGAAGCAAGGCGGTTTGCTCCATGCACCCCGGTAGAAGCGGCCTCGCCGCAAGCGAACAGCCCGCATACATTCGTCCTGCCGTAAAGGTCAGTTTTGATGCCGCCCATCAGATAATGCTGCACAGGGCGTACAGGAATCAGGTCAGAGGCAATGTTTATGCCCTGGCTGAGGCACTCATCGAAAATCGTGGGAAAGCGCTGCCGCAAAAATGCCTCAGGTTTTGAGGTAATGTCGAGGAAAACATAATCGTCACCGCTGCGCCTAAGCTCCTTTGTAATCTCGCGGGCAACAACATCGCGCGGCGCAAGCTCAGCAAGCGGATGCCTGTCAAGCATGAAACGCTCACCCCTGCCGTTAACCAGCAAAGCGCCTTCGCCGCGCAATGCCTCGGAAATAAGAAACTCGCGCCCCTTGCCGGCAGAGTTCCACAGACCCGTAGGGTGAAACTGGACGAACTCGATATTATTAAGCTCCGCCCCCGCCCTCATCGCGGCGGCTATGCCGTCGCCGGTGGCAACGAGGGGATTTGTGGTTGACCTGTAAATCTGCCCGGCGCCGCCTGTGGCAATAATGACATTGCATGTCTTTATGAAATGAAACTCGCTGTTATCGCTTCGTATGACTACCCCGGCTATGCTATTATCATTATTGGTTAGAATTTCGAACAAGCAGGAATGCCCGCTGAAAACTATGTTCTTACGCTGGGAAACTATTTGAGATAACGCCATGACGGTTTTCCGCCCGGTAGCATCACCGCCGGCATGGACGACGCGCCGCATGTGATGGCCACCCTCAATAGTAATATGCAGCTCGCCGTATTCGTCATAATCAAAGGGAACATTCAGCGAAATCAGATTATCGATATCGGAAGGACCCTCGCCTACGAGCACGGAAACAGCCTCTAAATCACAAAGCCCGGCTCCTGCCGCGACGGTGTCTTCTAAATGGAAAAACGGTTTGTCGTCACCGCTGACAGCAGCGGCAATCCCGCCCTGAGCCAGCCAGGAGTTGGACATATCCACGTTGTCTTTTGCGAGAATCAAGCATGATAGACGCTCGTCGGTATTCAGCGCGGCATAGAGCCCCGCAATACCCGCGCCTATAATAACGACATCATACGCAAGAATATTGCTGATATGGATATCACCGCTAATTGCATATCTCAAAGAAATCACCTCGGCTAAAACCCGAAAGCCATACCGGCAGCCGCGCTGACTGCAAGAAAGACAATGGGGTGTATTTTCTTAAACACAGTAACAAGAACAAACAAAACAACAGCAAGAATAATAGCTTTAATATCAAACAAATTAAGAACCGCCCCGGTCTCAGCCCATAATCCGGTACGCAGCAGCGCCAATCTCAAAACGCTTACCCCGGCGGCGGCAATCAGCGCAAGGGATGCCGGCCGTAGACCGTAGAAAGCTGACTTTACGATAGGGTTCTCCTTAAACCGGACCAGCAGGCGCGCCACAATCAGCGCGATTATCACCGAGGGCAAGATTAGCCCGAATGTAGCGGTTAGACCCCCGGGAAACCCCGCGACAGTGTATCCTACATATGTAGCCATGTTGATGCCGATAGGCCCGGGCGTGGCTTCCGAGACGGCAATCATATCCATAAGCTGCTCAAGAGTGTACCATCCGGTTCTCTCCGCAAGCTGCTGCAGAAACGGTATCGCCGCAAGCCCCCCGCCGAAAAGGAACAAGCCGATGATGAAAAACTCGTAAAACAATGACAGCAATATCATGGCGCGGTACCCTTGCCGCGGTTGCGCAGGGCGGACACTGCAATCCCGAAAACACCGGCAGCAGCGATAATTACCGCGACGGGAAGATTAGTGAAAACCGAGACGGTGAAAATAACGGTGAAGATGCCGATAGCGAGCTTATCCGCTATCGATTGCTTCCAGAGCTTAACGACGGCGTTGAGAATCAGCACGCAAACACACACACGCACGCCCGCCAATGCGCTCAGCACAAGGCGGTTTTCGGAGAAATTCGTCAGAAAAGCCGCTATGAGCATGATTATGGCTAGAGAAGGAAAAATAACGCCGAGCGCCGCGGCGACACCGCCTAAAACCCCTTTTTGCTTATACCCGACAAAAACAGCGGTATTGCACGCGATGATCCCCGGAAGGCACTGCCCGGCAGCAAACATATCCGCAACCTCGCCGTCAGTCACCCAGCCGCGCTTTTCGGCAAGCACGCGCCGGAACATCGGCAGCATGGAGTACCCGCCGCCAAACGTAAACATCCCGATATACGCGAAAGAAAGGAAGAGTTTAATATATATCAACGCAAAGCAGCCTCCTTCCCGTGACCGGTAACTTATTATAACAGAACCTTTATGAAAAACAACTATTATTTGCTTTTCGTATGGAAATATGTCATAATGTCGTGGAATACAGATTACAAACTATCAGCATCAGGAGTAAGCGGCATGGACAAAAATAAGCGGCTCCACATAGGGGTATTGTTTGCCACTATGGACAACTCTTGCCAGTATGACATATGGACCGGCATCGTAGAATATGCGCGCAGGAACGATATTAACCTCACTGCGTTTTTCGGAGCATACCAGACCACCAGCCTAGATATATCCGTGCATTTTGAATCATGCATCAATACCATACTGAACAGCAGCTCGCTCGACGGGGTCATAATGTTTTCAGGGTTTATAGCCTATGTAATCGGCAATGACGAGGTTGAGAAGTATGCCGGGATGATATCCGGGCACATACCGGTTATATCAGTATCATACATAATGCCCGGGATTCCGTCCGTAATAATAGACAATGCCGCAGGCATGTACAGCGCGGTCAATCACACCATACAAGCTCACGGAAAAAAACGGATTGCTTTTGTAAAAGGCCCTGATGGGCATCCCGAGGCGGAAGAACGGCTCGAAGGGTATAAAAAAGCCCTCCGGGATAATAACATAGACTATGATGTGAGGTATGTGTACCCCGGCAACTTCAGCCCCGAAAGCGGGCGCGCAGCCGTGATAAAGATGCTTGGGGATGAGAATGTTTCAGCGGATGCCATCGTGGCTTGCGACGATATAACCGCCATCGGTGTATTAAACGAACTCAAAAAGCATGAAATCTTTGCTCCGGCTGACATCGCGGTAGCGGGATTCGACGATGACAGGGACTCGGAAACCTGCATACCTTCGCTTAGCACCGTCCGTCAGGATTTTTATCAAATCGGGCAGATAAGCGCGCAGCTGCTTCATAACAAGATAAATAATCAACCGGTTGACGAGGTCAATTATGTGCAGCCGGTTTTTGTTGCGCGGCAGTCGTGCGGCTGCTTGGAAAGAACTCTCTCAGACCACAGGGCAGAAAACTGTGACGGCGATAACGACGCACAATGCCTGCTATCGTATACGCAACGTGAGTTTACAACGCTTTTTGAAGATCATGTGCCAGTGCCACAGATCATACAGTGGGCCTCAAGGCTGACTGATGTAATAAAAGAAAAGCACTTTATGAAGGATAAGTTCATTTCGCTGATCAATGACATATTGATTTCTTACCAGCAGTATTCACGGGATGTAATGCCGTGGAGCGAGGCTCTGGATGTGTTGACAGCCGGTGTCAGAAACAACAGCGGCGAGATTGAATCCGTGTATGCTATTATGTCTGCGTTCGTGAATGCCTCGGCCCTAGTGCATGAAATGCGGATTAAAGAGGAGAAACTCAGAGAAATCGCGGTTGCGGACAATAGAATAATGCTCAGAAGAATCGCCGGGAACCTGGTTCTGAAGCTCGACATTGATTCTCTTGCGGAGGAGCTGCGCAACTCGCTGCCTGAGCTATCGCTCAACACCGTGATAATCGGGCTGTATCAAAAACCCATAAGAATCGGAGACTGCGGCGCGGACAGAAAGATTGAGTCTCTCATAGGATTTGTTGGCGACAGCATAATCAATACTGCAACCGATGAGAGAAATCCCGTGACGTTTTCGGATTATGCGACCATCAGGGAGTTTGATTCTCTGAGCCGGAGGTTCGAGCTGTTCTTCATACCGCTTTTCGCTCAGGACGAGGAACTGGGTATCATGCTTATGCCGTTTGATGCCGATATCTCCGTTGATACATTTGAAATGCTGCGCGTAAACATTTCCACTGCTGTAAAGGGTTCAAACCTTATAAAAGAGATAGAGTACCAGAACAAGCAAGCAACCGAGGCAAACAAAGCAAAAAGCGACTTCCTATCCAGGATGAGCCACGAAATCAGGACGCCGATGAACGCCATAATAGGCATGACAGCTATCGGAAAAAAAGCAAATGAAGCAGTAGATAAGGATTATGCGCTAACCAGAATAGGGGATGCATCAACCCATTTGCTGGGGGTAATAAACGATATTCTGGATATGACGAAAATCGAAGCAGATAAGCTTGAGCTTGTCGATGCTGAGTTTGATTTCGGGCAGATGATTGAAAAAGTGCTGACAATAGTCGGCTTCCGCGTGGAGGAAAAAAGGCAAAGCATCAGCATAAACGCAGACGAACGGATACCGATGTTTTTATTCGGGGATGACCAGCGTTTGGTACAGGTGATTACGAACCTGATGTCTAACGCGATAAAATTCACACCCGAAAACGGCATGATAAACCTTAACATTACTATTGCCGATAAAAACGGCGATGATTGCCGGCTGCGATTTGAGGTAGAGGACAGCGGTATTGGCATACACCCCGAACAGCAAAAAAAGATTTTCAGCATGTTTGAACAAGCCGACAGCGGCACAAGCCGCGAATATGGCGGTACGGGATTAGGGCTGTCAATCTCGAAACGCATTATTGAAATGATGGGCGGTGAGATTTGGGTTGAGTCGCAGTTAGGCGAAGGAGCCAAGTTTATATTTACCGTGAATCTGAAATGCGGGCAGAAAACCGACTTCGATTTAATCAGCCGGCTAAAGCAGAACGACGAGAGTGCGGCGTTTTCGGAAAACGAGTTTGAGGGGAAAAGACTGCTAGTCGTGGAGGATGTTGAGATTAACCGCGAGATAGTGATTCTGCTGTTGCACGGGTCGGGAATGCTCATAGACTGCGCAGAAAACGGGCTGGAAGCGCTTGACATTGTAGCCGCCTCGCCGGGGAAGCATGATATCGTGTTTATGGACGTGCAGATGCCAAAAATGGACGGTTATGAAGCGACGCGCGCCATAAGAGCCTTACCTGATATGCGCAATATCAGGCTTCCGATTATAGCCATGACCGCGAATGTGTTTAAGAGCGATATTGACAACAGCCTGGCGGCAGGAATGGATGACCATATCGGCAAACCGCTGGATATCGGAAAAGTAATGCAAATCCTGAGGAAATACCTGCATTAGCAGACTAAATGTTACATACAGACAAAGGAGATTATTTATCATGACACACAACGACATACTGCAAAAACCGAGCGAAAATAAAGGCCCGGCATCTCTGGGCTTCGGGTGTATGCGCTTCCCGTCGGGCTCGGGGGAAGTCGTTAAAATGACCGATGCTTACTTAGAAGCGGGGTTTAACTACTTCGATACGGCGTATATTTACGGAGGATCGGAGGAAATGCTAAACAAAGCGCTTGTTACGCGCCATAAGAGGGAATCGTATATAATCGCCGACAAAATCCCGCCCTGGCATGTGCGCGACCGAAGCAGCTGCGACAAACTCTACAAAACTATCTTAAAACGACTGGGCATAGACTACCTTGATTTCCTGCTGGTTCATTCGCTTGATGATGATAACGAGCGCAAGGCAGTCAACGCGGATGTGTACAGCTGGGCGGCAGAGCAGAAAAAGAAAGGGAATCTTGGGCATGTAGGGTTTTCGTTCCACGGCTCAACGGAACTGCTTGAGAAGGTTTTAAACGACCATCCAGAAATGGAGTTTGTGCAGCTGCAGCTCAACTATATGGATATCATGCGCGGCAATGGCGGGCAATGGCACGAGCTGGCTATGAAGCGCGATATGCCGATCATCGTCATGGAACCGCTGAGGGGAGGCGCGCTTGCAAAGCTGCCCCCTGCGGCGGAATCTCTTATGAAAGCCCATGCGCCTGATAGTTCCATTGCTTCATGGGCTATGCGTTATGCAGCCGCTCTGACAGGGGTAACATGCGTATTGAGCGGGATGTCGTCGTATTCTCAGATGAAAGACAATATACGGACGTTCAGCCCGCTAAAACCGCTTGCCACAGAGGAGATGGGCATTATTGAAGCCGCGTTATCGGAAATAGGGAAGATTTCCTCGGTACCATGCACAGGATGCGGGTACTGCCTTAAGGATTGCCCGCTGCAAATAGAGATCGAGAAATGCTTCTCGCTATATAACGAGGTCAAGCGCGGCGGGGCGAAATGGAACCTGAGCATGATCTACGACACTATAACGCAGGGCAGAAAGGCAGGGGATTGTACATCCTGCGGCGCATGTGTAAAACGCTGCCCACAACACATAAACATCCCCAAAGAACTGAAAACAGTCACGAGGATGTTCGGGTAACATAATTAGGAACCAAGACGGGGGCGGATTATTATTTCAATCAGCAGACCGTGTCAGCATTATTCGTTTTTGTTGAATATGATCTCTTTTGGATTATCTTTTAATATCTCGGTTTCAGCCGCATATAGGGATACTTTATTTTCGTAGTTTAATGCCTCCCATACTGATTTTGCGAACGTCTCAAAGCTGTCCGCATCGCGGATATCTATAGGTATAGGCTCGCCTGCGAAGGACGGAAGCGGGTCTCCGTCTGTCTGGTATGTCGAGATGAAATGACCCAATCCGGGGGTAGGGGAGGAGTATTCAAAAAAGCTGCGCAAGCAGCAAGAGGGATCGCCGCCGGCTGCTGTTTTCAGTATAGACAGGCTGTACGAGCCGTCAGGCTCAATCAGTGCTGAGATCCGGGGCGTATAATTCGGCTTGTCAGGCTCAAACTCCCGTGTCAGCAGAGCGGAGCGGAAATCGCCTCCTGATGACAGATGCTTATGTATAGTGTCTGTCTGATCTCCGTTTGTCACAATCATGCGCGCGGCATAAAAACGCACAGGATTATATATGACGAGGCTTGGGTCTGTCAGCTTCGCAGGGTCAAAAGCCTTCGTCCTTATGCCGTCGCCGGTTTTCTCAAAAACACGGTTGCGGCTGTTAACGCTCCGCCCCATGATGAAATACAAAACAATGCTGCGCCTGCCGTCCCCGCTGCACCCAACAAAAATCCCCCTTCCCGGATAAGGATTATTCTTAAGAATCTCAATAATACTATTCACACCGATAAATCTCCTTAGTAAACTTCAAGCATTCCGGCGGTATACCGGTTCCTAATCCATGATTCTTACTCTCCGGCCTTCGATTACCAGGCGGCGTTCGCAGTAGAGGGATATTGCTTCGGGCAGTATTTTCCACTCGGCTTCCTCCATTACCCTGCGCTGCAGCGTCTGTGGCGTGTCGTCTTCATATATTGTCACAGCCTTTTGGAGGATAATGGGGCCGTCGTCTGCGATTTCGGTCGCGAAATGAGCCGTTGCGCCTGTCACCTTCACGCCATGCGCGAGGACTGCTTCGTGGACTTTTATGCCATAGAATCCCGGACCGCAGAAAGACGGGATGAGCGAGGGATGGATGTTGATTATCCTGTTCTCAAAAGCCTTAATCAGATGCGGGCCGAGAATGTAGTTGAAGCCGGCGTATACCACAAGCTCAGTTTCAAGGTCTTGGAGCTTCTCCAAAAGCGCTTTCGTGAAACTGAGCGTGTTGGCGAAGATTGAGCGATCCACGACATAAACAGGTATGTTCGCATGTTTTGCGCGGTCGATGGCATAGGCTTCGGGGTTTGAGGATATTACAGCCGTGATTTCGCAGTTTTTTATCTCCCCGAAAATCCTTGCATCGATGATTGCCTGAAGGTTCGTCCCGCCGCCGGAGACCAGAATTGCAGTTCTCACCACAATAAATCAACTCCTTTATCATTATTTAATCCGTTGCTTATGCATTGGCCGATGCGTACCGCATCCTCGCCGTGCCCGCGAAGCGCTGTCAGCACATCGTCCGCGTCGCTTTCGCTGACAGCCATGACAAGCGCGATACCCATATTAAATGTGTTATACATATCGCGCGTGGGAACAGACCCTTTGCGCGCGAGGATGTCGAAAATAGGTTTTTTCGGGAACGTTGATGTATCTATGCATGCGGAGATGCCGCCGGGCAGCATTCTCGGAATATTCTCAAAATGACCGCCGCCGGTGATGTTGCTGATGCCTTTTATTTTCTTCCCGAATTGCTTTATAAGCTTTAGCAAAGGTTTTACATATACCCTTGTCGGCCTCAGCAGTTCCTCACCGAGCGTGCAGCCAAGCTCGGATATATGTGTATCCAATGCGTTTTGCACGCCCAGCTCGTCTGCGAAGATTTTGCGGACGAGCGAAAAGCCGTTTGAGTGCAGCCCTGATGAGGCAAGGCCGATGATAACGTCGCCGTGCTTTATTGCTTTGCCGTCTATGATATCGTCATAATCGACGAAACCGACGGAAAACCCTGCGATATCGTATTCGTCCTCCGGCATCATGCCCGGGTGCTCGGCAGTCTCGCCTCCAATAAGGGCGCAGCCGGCCTGCCTGCATCCTTCCGCGACCCCGGCGACAATACGCTCCGTGCGCTCGGGCTTATTCTTGCCCATTGCGAGATAATCCAGGAAGAACAGCGGCTCAGCCCCGGCGCAGATAATATCGTTGACGCACATTGCTACACAGTCAATGCCAATGGTGTCATGCTTGTCGAGGATGAACGCAATCTTAAGCTTCGTGCCGACACCGTCGGTGCCCGATACGGCAACAGGGCGTTTCATGTGGGTGAAATCGGGCTCAAACAGCCCGCCGAACCCGCCAAACCCGCCCAGCACACCCGGGCGGTGGGTGCTTTTGATATGAGGCGTGATCCTCTCGACAGATTCATATCCCGCGGTTACATCGACCCCCGCGCTGGCGTAACTGTCAGATTTTGAGTTTAACATGAATATACCTCATTCCCTCTTATCTTTAGTAGATTTTTTGCTCTTGCTGCTTTCTCTAGCGCTTCTTCTGCTGTTGCGCCTGTTGCGGTGAGATGCCCCATTTTACGGCCGTTTTTTGATTCTGCTTTCCCATAATAGTGCACATGGATATCCGGGTCTGCATAGGCATCCGGCAGACCTGTAAGCCGCGCAGGGCCGCTGCCTTCGCCCAGGAGGTTAATCATCACAGTTGGTTTTATCAGCTCCACATTGCCTAGCGGAAGGCCGGTTATCGCGCGGATGTGATTCTCAAACTGATTGACCGGACAGCCCTCTATTGTGTAGTGACCGCTGTTGTGCGGGCGCGGGGCTACCTCGTTAACAAGGATGCCGCCTGACTTCGTCAGGAACATTTCTACGCAGAATGTGCCGACACCCTCGAACACTTCCATGACTTTATGCGCTATCTCCGTTGCTTTGCGTACTGATTCAGCAGGCATCCGGGCAGGGACAATCGTAATATCCAGAATGCTGTTTTTGTGGATGTTCTCGGCAGGGGGATAGACAACCCGGCTGCCGTCGATGCCACGCGTGGCGATTATGGAAATCTCCCTATCAAAAGCCACGAATTCCTCAGCCATGAGCGGAACCGTTCCGCCGCCAAGCAAACGGAACGCAGCCTCCGCATCAGCCTCGGAGCGGATCAACGCGTTACCCTTGCCGTCGTAACCGCCAAGCGTTGTTTTCAGCATAATGGGGTAGGGGGAGGCGCTTGGGGAGTTGAGAGTTGAGAGTTGAGAGTTGAGAGTTGGGAGCTGAGGGTTGGGAGTTGAGAGTTGAGAGTTGAGAGTTGAGGGTTGAGGGTTGAAAAGGGAGTCGTGGTATGGGGGAGCGTTGGCGGGATTGTTTATTATGCTATTTCCGTCAATTAGGGTGAAATTTGGGACGGGGATGCCGGCTTCTTTCAGTGTTAGTTTTTGGGTGTATTTGTTTTGAATGGTTTTAAGGCTGGCGGCGGTAGGGTAGACCGGATGGCCGCTTTGCTCGAGGGACTCGAGAGCGTGCGCGTTGATATGCTCGTATTCGTATGTTATTACATCCGTCTTTTCCGCAAGAGCATGGTACGCGCCCTCGTTGTCAAAGGATGCGGTTATAAGCTCATCGCTGATGCTGTGCGACGGGCAGTCCGCGGCAGGGTCGAGAGTGATGACATAAAACCCGAGCCGTTTGGCCTCCAGGATCATCATCTTACCCAACTGCCCCCCGCCGACTATGCCGATGCGTTTGCTTAGTGGATCCATTACTCCTTACCTTCCAGGTATTGCCTGTGTCCGATTTCTTCAAGACGTTTTGCTTTTTCGCGTACTGTGTTATCCAACTCGGCCTTGTAATCGCCGATTTTTGCTGCCAGGGCATCATCGTATGTTGATAGAATTGAAGCAGCAAGAATCGCGGCGTTTTTCGCGCCGTTGATTGATACGGTTGCCACGGGGATCCCCGGCGGCATCTGGACGATGGAGTAAAGGGAATCAAGACCGCCGAGCGCCTTCGTCTGAATGGGGACGCCGATGACTGGGAGCGTGGTTATGGAAGCCGTCATTCCGGGTAGGTGAGCCGAACCGCCCGCGCCTGCGATAATCACTTTGATGCCCCGCTCCTTCGCACAGCGGGCGTATTCATACAGTCTGCCGGGAGTCCTGTGCGCAGAGACGATGGTTAGCTCATAAGCAACTCCAAACTCGTCGAGCATATCCGCAGCCTCGCTCATGACAGGCAGATCAGAGTCGCTTCCCATAATGATAGCGATTTTCAATGCTTGAGGCCCCCCTTGTTATAATTAGGAATTAAATGATTAATGAGAAATCTATGTATAATATATATGCGGTGTGATTTGATTGCTGATTATTATACATCATTGATTTGGTTTGTACAATCATGGTTTTGGTGTTTTTTGAAAAATTTTGTTTCTATTTTCGGCTACGGGTTGTATAATGAGATATAGCTTGCTCCGTAACGCTTGATATAGCGGGGCTGGAGGTTGAATAAAGGTTATATGATGACTGATTTACAGAAAATTGATGAATTGGCGCGGCTTGTTCTTGCCGGCGGGAATGTGGTTTTTTTCGGTGGGGCAGGGGTGTCAACCGAGAGCGGGATACCGGATTTCCGTTCTGAGAGCGGGTTGTTTAGCGCCATGCAGGTTTATGGGCGTTCCCCGGAAGAGCTTTTATCGTATTCCTTTTTCAGACGGGAGCCGGAATTGTTTTTCCGTTATTATAAAGAAAACCTCGTTTCGCTGGATGCCAAGCCGAATGCCGCGCACACAGCGCTTGCGGAGCTGGAGCGCGGAGGCAAGCTGAAAGCTGTCATTACGCAGAATGTTGACGGTCTGCACCAGGCAGCGGGCAGCGTCAATGTGCTGGAACTCCACGGCTCAAACCACCGCCAGTATTGCATGGGCTGCGGGGTCAGATATACACTGGAGTATATTCTGCGGCAGGAGGGTGTTCCAAGATGCCGTGAATGCGGTGGCATTGTCCGGCCTGATGTGGTGCTGTATGAGGAGGGGCTTGATCAGGATGTGATGCAGGCTGCTATGCTGGCGATAATGGGCGCTGAGCTTCTGATTGTCGGCGGCACTTCTCTGGCGGTTTATCCGGCGGCAGGTCTGCTGCACTGCTTCAGAGGCGGCGCGCTTGTGCTGATCAACAAATCGGCAACCCCTGCAGACAGGCATGCACAGCTGGTAATCAACGATTCAATCGGCATTGTTTTCGCTAAACTAATGGAGAGCATTAATATATTTAAGTAATCATTGACTTTTTTGCATTGTGTGTGTATTATGCGGTTTATGCAGCAAACGATAGGGGGTCTTAAAGTTTGAAGGTCTTCAAACTTAAAATGATTTTAATGAACGCAAGCGGCTCCCGCTGCGCGAAACCGCCGCTGTTGCGACATAATTATGACCTTTCATGGTCACCCATGTCGTTTGCGTTCGGAAAGGAAAGGTCATAATTATGAGCACGAAATTCTTTCTTAGCACGATACCTTTTTTCGGCGCGGATATGGCAGTCCATGGGTATAGGTTCGTGACACAGAGCGGCGATATTCTGTTTACGGCGGACGACCACAGGATGGTGGGGGCTGAGTTTCTTGCGCCCGGCTTCGAGCTTGTCAAAGAAATCGGGGTCGAACCGTTTGCGGGGGATTATGATTTATTCATCGAGCTGAGCAAATACCAGCTCCTGATGGGAATGCCTCTGAGCAACAATATCCCTGCGGATAAACTGGTCTGTATAATCAACAAGAGAACGCTGACCGATGAAGCTGCGTATGAAAAGATGGATATACTCAAAGATAACGGGTACAGGCTGGCGCTTGACGGTCTTCCCGATACCTTTGACCCGGAAGCCGTTGTCGGTCATTTCGATTTTATTTTACTGAGCTGCAGACACCGTAATTTCATTAAAAGCATAAAAGCGATCCATCCTCATATCAGGAAAATCAAGCTTGTCATATCCGATATCCCTGATATGGCGAGCTTTAATAAGCTGTCTGAAATGGATAATGTGCTGCTGTCCGGGGATTTCTACTCACAGCCGATCACAAAAGGCAAGACAGAAATAAACCCGATAAAGGTAAACGCGCTCAATCTCCTCAGGCAGATTAACGAGGAAGACCTCGACCTAATCAGCGCATCAAACACCATCGAACGCGACCCGGCGCTGTCTATATCGCTGCTGCGTTTCATAAACGCGGTCAACCCGGGCAGAAACAGGGAAATAGACTCTATCCGTCATGCAGTAGCCATACTTGGGCAAAAAGAGGTTAAGAAATGGGCGACTGTGGCTATATCCGTCAGCATCGGGGTGGATAGGCCGGGCGAGATAACCAAGCTGTCTTTAATCCGGGCGAAGTTTGCGGAAAACCTCGCGCCTGCATTCGGACTGGCGGTCAAATCCGGGTCATTATTCATTGCCGGCTTGTTCTCGCTGCTGGATGTGATTTTACAAAAACCAATGGCTGAGGCTCTGAAAGAGGTCGCGGCGGATGCAGAGATAAGAGACGCGCTGGCTAACAGGAAGGGAAGAATCAACGATATCATGACCCTTATATTCGCATACGAGCGCGCAGACTGGCAAGCATGCACAGTCAACATGGTTCTTCATGGTATCGACATAACCGAACTGACCCAGGCATTTCTGGATTCTCTTTACTGGTACAGGCAGCTTTTGGATACAATCGATACTCCTGATTCAGACGGACCCGCATAGTGGTAATAATAGCGGCATAAATTGATACTTGCAAGCATAGTGCAATGGCTGTATAATAACCGGGTAGCCTTAGGCAAAAGTTCCGTTAATTATATCAAAATGTATAAACCGTATATCATTTTTCAGGCGACAGGTGATATACGCCGCATTGTCACTACATTTGTCGCCTGAGAAATGGCGGTTCATTATGAAGCTAAGGAAATTGCCGAATGCTTTGAGCATATCAAGGATACTGCTTTGCATAGGGATTATCATTTCTGCAATCTACGGAGAAATCTTCAGTTGGACGACAATCATAATTTTCGTAGTTGCCGGCATTACAGATATGCTTGACGGGCCGCTGGCAAGGAGGATCAAAGACGGACGGACCGAGTTGGGCGCGACACTGGATTCAATCGCCGACCTTGTAATGATTATTGTTTCCATTATCGTCTTTATACCCGCAATGGGGCTATGGGGTTATTTAGTTGTACTGTACTTTATGGCAATAACATTCAAAGTAATCGTTCCGTCGTTAATAGGGGTATTAAAGCATAAAGAGTTTATTTCGCTTCACACATATACATTCAAAACACTGGTAGGCTTTCTGTTTTCAATACCGATTTTGTTCTTCATTTTACAGGAACTTGACATTGCCGCTGTATCATTTATGAATGTTTATGCATTAGTTATAGCAATATCGGCATATGTATTCATTGCCGAAGAAATAGTTATCATACTGGCAACCAACAGGCCCAGCAGGGATATAAAAAGCATTTTCCACATAAAAAAGTTCAATGAGTATGAAGGCGGGGAGAAAATAAGCATAAAGAAATAGTATGAAAGGCTCTGCGGGCTTAGTTATGTTCGCTGAGCGTGTAAGCATTGAAATGGAGGAATTATTATGTCAAACAGGATTTTTACATCGGAATCAGTAACAGAGGGGCATCCCGATAAGGTTTGTGACCAGATATCGGATGCAGTGTTAGATGCGATACTGACCGGGGACAAGGCGGCCCGTGTCGCCTGCGAAACCATCGTCACGACAGGTATGGTTCTCGTGATGGGGGAGATTACGACTAACTGCTATGTCGATATCCCGCATGTGGTCCGGGAAACAATAAAAGACATAGGGTATACAAGGCCTGAACTGGGCTTTGACTATAAAGGCTCGGCTGTGCTGACGACGATTGACGAGCAGAGCATTGATATCGCGCTTGGCGTTGACAACGCTCATGACGATTCGGACGACAAGGGCGCGGGGGATCAAGGTATGATGTTCGGCTTCGCCTGCGATGAGACGCCTGAATATATGCCGGCGCCGATATCGCTTGCCCACGCGCTCACACGCAGGCTTACCGATGTCAGGAAAAACGGCATCCTCAAATTCATCAGGCCCGACGGTAAGAGCCAGGTCACGGTTGAGTATGACGAGAACAAGAAAGTCGTGGGCGTTCCTGCTATTGTCATTTCGACACAGCATGAACCGTATATAACAATGGAAGCTCTGCGTGAGAGCGTGATAGAAGAGATTATTAAACCCGTGATACCCCGGGAGCTTATGAACAAGGACACCAAGATTTTTGTCAATCCTACCGGACGTTTCGTGATCGGCGGCCCGGCGGGGGACTCAGGGCTTACAGGCCGGAAAATTATCGTAGACACATACGGCGGGTATGCAAGCCACGGCGGCGGGTGTTTTTCGGGTAAGGACCCATCGAAGGTAGACCGCAGCGCGGCGTATATGGCAAGATATGTCGCCAAAAACGTCGTAGCGGCAGGGCTTGCGCGCTCATGCCAGATAGAACTGGCCTATGCTATCGGGGTGGCGCAGCCTATCTCAGTGCATGTTGACACCAGAGGCACAGGCGTGTTTTCTGACGAGAAAATCGCGGAAATTGTTAAAGAGAACTTTGATTTCCGTCCGTCAAAAATTATAGCCAAGCTCGATCTTCTGCGCCCGATCTACCGCGCAACCGCCGCATACGGCCACTTCGGCAGAGAAGAAGCCGGCTTCACATGGGAAGAGCTGGATGCTGTTGAAGCATTGGCTGCATACCGCAATTAAGGAGTGGAGAGCAGCAGCTCTTATGCTGAAGCATTAAATTATGTTTAGGTTGGGATTTTTTGGAAAATCATCATGCAAAGAATAGAAAACGCAAGCCTCCTGCGAGGCATTATAACCCATATATTAGTTTAGCTAATGAGTCAGGAAATAATGACAAAAAAGGCGGCACAGGCAATGAACCCGAACTCCCTGCTCATGACTGTCAACGCTCCCCTCTCATCTCTCAGCTCTCCTCTGAAACTATTGAGGGGCGCAATGCGGTTTTAGAAGCAGTCCGGGCGGGGGTTGCTATAGATAAGGTGTTTATCGCTAAGGGAGAGACGGACTCGGCCCTGCGGCATATAGCATCAACAGTGCGCGAAGCGGGTGCGGCGGTTGTGGAAGCGGACAGGCGGAAGCTGGATTCCATGAGCGCCACCAATGCGCATCAGGGAGTGATTGCGGTTGCGGCATGTGCTGATTTTTCAACTATAGGCGACATATTGGAAAAAGCGCGTCTGAAAGGTGAGAAACCGCTTGTTATTATATGCGATGAGATTTCCGACCCGCATAATCTTGGCGCTATAATCAGAACCTGCGAAGCAGCAGGGGGGCATGGCGTTATTATACCAAAACGAAGAAGCGCGGGGTTGGGCGCAACGGTTGCCAAAGCCTCCAGCGGGGCTGTATATCATACACCTGTAGCCCGCGTTGCAAACATTACTGCGGCTATTGCCGAATTGAAAAAAGCCGGGCTGTGGATATACGGAGCATCAGCAGGGGGAAGCACACCGCTGTGGGAAGCCGATTTTAGCGATGCCGCCGCGTTGGTCATAGGCTCGGAAGGCACGGGCATAAGCAGGCTTGTAAGCGAAAACTGCGACTTTCATGTCAGCATACCAATGTTCGGGAAGATATCGTCTCTGAACGCATCAGTGTCCGCAGCGGTGTTAATATACGAAGCCGTAAGGCAGCGGGCGCTTCGGGGAGCGAGTTGAGAGTTGAGAGTTGAGAGTTGAGAGTTGAGAGTTGTGAGTTGTGAGGTTGAGTTGTTAATTAAGCATTTGCTGAGTATTATGATATAAATTATGAATTATGCATTATGAATTATTATGGGGGGTGTTTGGATGTCTGGTGAGGGTGATAATATCAGGGGTGAGGCCGGGGTTACGGATTTTACTCTTGAGTCAATAATGGCCGAGTATAAAGGCACAGCGTATATAAACGGCGATAAAAAGACACCGCCCGAACTCCTGAACATGCAAGCTGAGAGGATAATCAGGGAGGTTTTGGGGGATGAAATGGTTGATTCCCTTAGGGCTTCTGCTCCGGGAAGCGCAGCCGGAGAGCCAATAGAAACGCCGGATGCTGTTACGGATATATATCCGGAGGATATGACAGCATCACAAGCTGATTACGCCGAAGAAACCGCGCAGTATAATCCTGCGCAGAAAAAAACAGCGCAAAGTAAAGCGACTGAGCATTATAACGAGCAGTTTGCAGCCGGGCATGATTACGGACACGATGGAGAAGAGCAATACGATACAGGTCAGTTTGTAACGAGCCGGTTTGAGACATTGCAATATGAGACGGGGCAGTTTGATTCGCTGCTTTTTGAGCCGGTGCAGGATGAAACGGCACAGGATGAGATAGCACAGGGCAGCGCGCCGAAGAAAAAGAATAAGCAGGAACCGGCAGATCAAGAACCGGCCCTGCAAGCCCCTCAGCAGGAGGCTAAGCAGCAAGAGCCGGCCCGCCAAGAGCAAAATGAAGATCAGGCTACGATATTCTTCAACAACTATACACAGATGCATCAAGATACCCAAACATCGATAGGGTATGAAGTGCAAAGCGCAATGGAAAACGACTCTGACTCGGTGCAGGCAAGCGACAAGGCATCAAGAAAGAGATATGGCAAAATGGCGCGGATACCTTTCGTTGACGGACCTGAGCAAATAGATGAAAGCGTTTTGTACGAAGAACCGCCGCTCAGGCAGGCTGCCGCCAGATTTGCAAAAAACTGCAACTCAATATCGCTAAGAAGCATACCTGCTGCTATAATCACAATCTTTATGGTCGTGCTTACATTTGCTTTTGAGGCCGGGATGTACATACCGTTCGGGATAGGGCGCTCACAGATACTGGCATCAGGAACGCTCTTATTGGCGCAGCTTGTAGTAATGATCCTATGTATAGATATCCTCATAAGAGGGGTGGATAAATTCACAGGCGGCATTCCGAACGCAGAGACGCTGGTATTGTTTTCCTGTGCGTTCTCATTTTTATCGGGCGGGTATATGCTTATAGGCGGTTCATCATCCATGCTTCCGTACTGCGCTGTGTCGGCGCTTTCGCTTTCGATTGCCATGATAGGCGAAAAGTACAGTCTGCGCGCCATAACCGAGACGCTCAAGACAGCGCACGGTTCTACCGAACCATACGGTATCCTGGGCGAGTATAATGGAGACATTGATAAAACGGTGCTAAAAAAAGCATATAACAGGACTGACGGATTCTATAATAACCTCATTCATCCGGATGTGGCGGAAACAGGGTATCGCTACGCAACGCCGGCATTGCTTATAGGAGCGTTGGTTTTGCCGATAGTCACAATGATTTTCCGTGGCGGCGGCGAGTATTTTCTGCATATTATCTCAGCGTTTTTCGCGGCTGCGGCGCCGTTTTCCGCTTTGCTTGCATTTTCGCTGCCGTTTATAGTTGTTGCCAAGGCAAGCCGGAAATCGGGCGCGGCAATAGCGGGATGGGGCGGGTCTGACGATATATGCTTTACGGACGGCGCATGCATCACCGACGAGGATCTGTTCCCGCACGGCACTATTAAGCTAAACGATTCAAGGGTTTTTGAAGGGGAGGCTCCCGAACGGGTTATCAGGTATACAGCCAGCATTATTATCGCATCCGGTTCCGGCCTTACGCGTGTGTTTACGGAGTTGCTGAAAACGGAGAATCTGGCTGAGGTTAAAGTCGAGAACTTCGAGTGTGCCGAGGGCGGGGTCCGCGGGTTCATACGCGGAGACCTTGTCGAGACTGGTTCTGCTGCGTTTATGAATTTAATCGGCGTGAGGATCCCGGATGGGTCGAACCTGAAAAACGCGGTCTATACAGCGATAAACAAGAAGCTGGTCGTGGTGTTCCCCGTTGACTATACCCCGATTAACTCTGTTCAAGGCGCGCTAATTTCCATTTTGAAATGGAGGATAAAAATGTACCTCGCGGTGCGCGATTTCAATGTGACGCCGCTCATGCTTTCACAGAAATACAAGGTGTCGTTTGAGGATATGGAGCTGATTCAAGCGAGGGATTCCTATGCTTTCTCTGATGCGATGTCTGCGAAGGAAGGGCGGATGTCCGCTGTGCTGGTCCGTGAGGGGCTGGGGCCTTTTGCCGAGGTGCTGACCGGCGGCAGGCTGCTCAAGTCTGCGGCTCTGGTAGCTACGGTTCTTTCAATCATTTCCGCGGCATTCGGTGTGCTGCTTGTGTTCTATATGTGCTGGTCAGGTGCGTTTCTGTCCGTGAGCCCGGGGAATCTGATGATTTTCATGCTCTGTATGCTAGCCTCCGTTCTGGTAGTCTGCGGCTACGTCAGATGCCGAAGGTAGGGGTAAAAATATTTTGTTGTAATTTATTCTTGGGTATTATATAATCTATTTCCATTGAAATTTTTATGAGGGGGCACAATTATGCCGTATACTACTGAGAACATCCGCAATGTTGCGATACTGGGGCATGGGAGCAGCGGGAAGACCAGCCTTGCCGAGAGCATCTTATACCTCACAGGGCAGACAGACAGGCTGGGCAAGGTCTCCGACGGGAACACAGTCGGGGATTCGGATGCTGAGGAAACAAAGCGCCAGATATCCATTTATCTTTCCACTATGTACACGGAATATAAAGACCATAAGATAAACATACTCGATACTCCCGGGTATTTTGACTTCGTCGGAGAGACATTGGAAGCGCTTCGCGTAGCGGAGGCGGGCATCATCACATGCAGCGCGAAGGACGGGATTACAGTCGGATTTGAAAAAGCGTGGTCATATCTGAAAGCGGGAAGCATTCCTAAAGCCGTGTACATATCGAAAGTCGATGAAGAAAACGGCGATTTTGGCGCGGCTTTCGCATCAATCCGCGAGAAATACGGCACATCGGTATGCCCGCTTATCATTCCGATTAAGAACGCCGCGGGCAAGGTTGAAGGCGTTTTGGATTTTATCAGCCGCAAGGGATATGCAATCGAGGGCGGTAAGCAAAAAGAGATTCCGATACCGGACAGCATGAGCTCTGAGCTTGAGGAGCTGTATGGCATATTAAACGAGTGCATAGCAGAGAGCAGCGAGGAGCTTATGGAGAAGTTCTTCGAGGGCGAGGAATTTACAGTTGAGGAGCGGATCGAAGGTATCAAAGCGGGAATGAAGGATTTGTCTCTGGTTCCTGTTTTCTGCGGATGCGCTGTTACAGGGCTCGGCACATTCCCGTTGCTCGACTCGATAATCAACCTTTTCCCGTCGCCGCTGGACAGAAGAGATGCCACCGAAGACGGCGAGGGGCTTGCGATTGACCCGAGCGGCACGGTCTGCGCTATTGTGTACAAGACACTTTCCGACCAATATGGTAAGTTCAGCATTTTCAAAGTCCTGTCGGGCAAACTGACGGCGGATATGCAGCTTACGAACACACGCACGGGTTCCGTCGAGAGAATGGGTCATATTTTCAAGATGCAGGGCAAGAAAAGCACCGAAGTGAAGGAAATCATCTGCGGTGACCTCGGAGCGGTGTCGAAGCTTTCAGATACAAAAACAGCCGATACGCTCTGCGATGCCAAAAACCTCGTCACAGCTAAGAGAATCGCTTTCTCCGGGCCTTGCTATTCCATGGCCATAGCGCCGAAGGTAAAAGGTCAGGAAGAGAAAATCGCTACAGGGCTCAATCGCCTCGGTGAAGAGGATCTGACGTTCACATTCGTTAATAACCCCGAGATAAGGCAGCTTGTCCTTTCCGGTTCCGGTGACATTCAGCTTGATGTGCTGTGCTCGAAGCTGAAAGAGAAATTCGGCGTAGAGGTAGTGCTCTCGCCAGCCCGCGTAGCATACAGGGAGAAAATACGCAAAAAGGTCGAGGTTCAAGGCCGGCATAAAAAGCAGTCCGGCGGCGCGGGGCAGTTCGGCGATGTTAAGATTCGTTTTGAGCCAGGCGATAGTGAGGATCTGGAGTTCTGCGAAGAGGTCTTCGGCGGGAGCGTGCCAAAGAACTTCTTCCCGGCTGTAGAAAAAGGTCTGCGCGACAGCATCCAAAAGGGTGTCCTTGCAGGATACCCGGTCGTAAACCTGAAAGCTACGCTGTATGACGGTTCGTACCATCCGGTCGATTCCTCGGAAATCGCATTTAAGATGGCTGCGCAGATAGCTTATCGCGAGGGCATCCCGCAGGCAAGCCCGATTATTCTCGAGCCTATCGGTAAGCTTGCCGTGACAATACCCGATACATACATGGGCGATATTATGTCCGACCTCTCCAAGCGGCGCGGCACCCCCCTAGGTATGAGCGCGGCTGACGACGGCTATCAGGTCGTCGAGGCGGAGGTTCCGATGCGCGAAATGTCGAGCTATGCCATAGATTTGCGCTCCATGACTCAGGGCAGGGGTTCGTTCACGATTACCTTCGAGCGCTATCAGGAAAGCCCCGCCCCGGTTCAGGAGAAGATTATCGAAGAAGCTAAAGCACTGGCAGAAGAGAATTAACTTAGTGATTGAAAACGCAAATAAAACAAGAAAATTACTGTCACTAAGTTAAAATTGAGAATTGAGAAAGGAGAATTGAGAATTAGGATGGGAAACGGTTCTGAGATTATGTAAACTATGGTAAAAACCTCGTAACCTAATTCACCATTCTCAACTCCCAATTCTCAGCTGCGTTCCTCAGAGCGCGTTAGATTATATCATTAAGCGGCGTGTCGGGTGCCAGGGTTTGGGCTTGATGCGCCGTTTTTCAAAGTTGACAGTTGATAGTTGACAGTTGTTGGGTAGGTAATGGCGATGGTTGTGGGTGGTTTTATGGTTAGTCAGGTTGCGGCGGCGGTGGATGCGGGTGTCGGTGCTGCGGTTGATGCTGCGGAGCTGCTTTCTTATGCTACTATGGTCATACGGTTCCTGCTTCCGGCCCTGGCTATTATTATTATAGTGCGTTGTGTGAGGTCGCTGCTGGTTAAGCGGGGCGAGGCGGAGACTTGGGGGTATTTAAGCCTGCCGAACGGCTCTCGAATTGAGCTAAATCATTGGGAAAACGTAATTGGCAGGGGGAAAATGTCGGATGCCTATATGGAGTACCCCACATTATCCCGCAATCATGCGGCAATCATGCGTGACGCCAAGGGTAACTGGCGTATTTTTGACGCGGAGTCTATGGCGGGGGTAATAGTAAACGGGTCTAAAATTGATAAGAATAACGGTGCGCGCGTAAAGACCGGCGATGTAATTGACCTAGGCGGCGTTAAACTTGTTTTTGTCGCTTCAAAGGACAAGGAGAAGGGCAAAAACCGCTTATCGCAGCTTACCGGCAGCAATAAGAAGAATCAGCAGACGGGTACGCAAGAACCCGGCAGCCGTTCCTCAGATGGAGGCGATGCGTGCCCGCCTTTGATGTACAGTCCTGCCGGCACTTTGGCGTTTCTGACGGTTTTCCAGCTTTTGCTCGGGTCGCAGCTTTGCATCTCCAAGGGTGAGAGCTTATCGGCGGTATTGCCGTTATGCTTCCTTGCCCTTATTGCGCTTATGTGGATAAGCTATGCCATATCACGGAAAATGCGTTGTTTCGCTTTTGAGATTGAGACGCTGGCTTTTTTTCTTTGCTCGATAGGCTTCGCTGTGATTGCATCCGGCTCGCAGGCGGAGCTTGCCAGACAGTCAGGGTTACTGGCTATGGGGATTTGCCTGTTTTTTATGATGAGCTGGTTTCTGCGGGATTTAGACAGGGTAAACAAGCTACGTATACCGATTGCGGCGGCAGGCCTTGTGCTGCTTGCCGTGAATGTGATATTTGCAGGGAGTGTGTTTGGCGCGCGCCGTTGGCTTGTAATCGGTGACGTATCGTTTCAGCCGTCGGAAATCGTGAAAATCGCTTTTATCTTCGCGGGGGCGGCGACGATGGAGCATTTACTGAAGAAGCGAAATCTATACTTCTTCGTAGGCTTTGCGGCTATTTGCGTTATCGCGCTCACGTTGATAACGGACTTTGGCTCTGCGCTGATTTTCTTCGTTGCGTATCTTGTGATTGCTTATATGCGCTCCGGCGACTTCGCGACAATTATCCTCAGTGTGGTGGGCGCGGGTTTCGCCGGTGTGATGGCGCTCCAATTCAGGGCGCATATAGCCAGCCGTTTCGCCACATGGGGCAATGCTTGGGAACTCTCGGATACAGGGGGATTTCAACAGGCTAGGGCGATGGCTGCCGCCGCAAGCGGGGGCTTGTTCGGCGTCGGCGCGGGCAACGGCTGGTTTAAGAATATCTTTGCCGCAGATACTGACCTCGTTTTCGGCGTGATGGCTGAAGAACTGGGGCTTATAATGGCGGTTGCGGCTATATGCTCGATTCTTGCTTTTGCTGTTTATTCCGTCTGGACGGCAGGGGAGTCGCGCAGCTCGTTCTATGTCATCGCGGCCTGCGCCGCAGCCTCTATTCTTGTGATACAGATGATGCTCAATGTTTTCGGCTCCGTCGATATTCTGCCCTTCACCGGCGTGACGTTCCCGTTTGTGTCAAAAGGCGGCACAAGCCTGATTTCCTGCTGGGGCCTGATTGCATTCATAAAAGCCGCAGATACGCGGGTATCGGGATAAAAGTTTACAATTTAACAGTTGACATTAGAGTTGGTTTAACCTTTATCATTGACACATGATTAAGTGCATTAAAACACAAGGGGGCTTTTACTGTGAAAAGGTTAATACTAATTATTCTGTCTGCTTGTCTGTTGCTTGCTGTATATGCTTGCAGCAGTGTAAGCGCTACAACGGACCCGCTGCCGCCGTATTCTGAACCTGAATCTTATGCTGCAATACAACGCAATCCGGAACAGACTGAAATACTGTTGGAAGACGACGGGCTATGGACTATAGGCCCGGTAACGGTAGATGAAAACGGTAATATCTATGTGGTGAGCCGGTTCTTACATGATAGAAACACTCAGGATTTTGAGTTAGAAATTCAGAAAATAGACGGCCGCAATGAGCCATATTCGCTTATTAAAGGGCTGGATAATGTTATCGGGTTATCTGCGGCCGGAAACAAGCTGTATATCTTCGAGCAACGCGAACACGGAGGATTATGGGAATACCATATGCTCACATATAGCTTGTATGGCGAGTTACTTGAAAACCGCGTGGTCGAGTTTGGTGAGCTTCTGAATCCTGTGTTTTATTATGCTCATGTATTTCAGGATGTACCGGTGGCCATATTTCTAAGCGTGAAGGAATCATCCGGCCCCAGGGATGAGAATGATATGCCGCCGTATATATATAACCTTGATAGCGGAGAGCTAAAAGCAATTGATATTTTTTTGGAGCAGGGGTATCAATATTACGGTCTTCGCCCGCTTCCTGATGGGCGCATTATTGCACATAAAGGGAGATATGTTGGCGGTGCTTTAGCGCCGGGAATCCAGTATCATACTATTTCCGTGAATGCGGATATGAGCCTGACCGCGCAAGATGCGCCGGAGGGTTTTCTGGAGATTTCGTCATTTGCCACTACAGACATGAGCACCGGAAATACATATGCTCTGCTCGGCGGGGACGGCCGTGATACCGAGATTTATTTAATTACAGATGATGGACTTACAAGGCATGTTTTGTCTGTTCCGTACAGCATGGGCGATTTTTTCTTCGCCAGAGACGGATTTTGGCATATTGTGAACCGACAGCTCTATATTGCTGTGACAGACCGGTTCGAGGGGATAAACAAAATCGTCACCCTCGGTATCCCGGATTAAAAGCAGCGCAAGAGACTGGGTTGACAGCTCCGGTGGCATATCATAGTTAGACCCAAAAGCCGGAACAGCATCGGAGTACAAAGAGCCAGTGCTGAGGGTATGTATTCATACTGTAAATTGTTTGCTAACATCAACATGTACACTATTGACGTAATGTACATGTTGTGTTAGTATATGCAAAAGGGGGCGATTTGGATGTTTTCTGCTCTAAATGCGACGCAGGTACGCAGTGAATGGAGCGCTGTTGTTGATAGCGTAATCCGCGATAAACCTCGGTTTATCAAGCGGACACGTGATTACATGATGCTCTCCGGGATGGATGCTCTCGAGAGCATCTTAGCCGCTTACTCGTTTCATGCGGAGGTATTCATTGAAGATGACAAAAGCGTTACTGTCTCACTGGATGAAATTGACTTAGCAGTCAATGATGCCGATGAACCCAGCGCATTACTGAAGATGGCAGAAGCGATTCTGGAATACGCCGAGGAATACTACAGCGACTTTGCTTACTGGTCGAGGGGCAGCAGAAAATCGCATCTTCCATATGTGCTAAAGGTCCTTCTGCTTTATGATGCCGCAAAGATTGGGGGCTTGATAGAATGCCGTCATGGAAAGAATTAAGGCGATTTTGCCGGAGCGACGGATGGGTGCTGTATAAAGATACCGACCATTATTTCTACCGTAAGGACGATGAAGCGGGTAACGTCAAGCGCGTAAAGGTGTCAAAGGGTTCGGGCGAAATTAAACGCCACCTGTGGCGCGAGATCTTGAATAAGCAGATTAAAGTCACATTGGAGTATTTTAACGATAGAATTTAATATATATTTTTTAGGAGGAAATGATTATGCAGAAAATGGAAGTGTTTGTGGATGTAAGCTGCCCCTATTGCTTGCGAGGGTACGATGCTCTTATGGAGGTGCTGCCGAAGTACCCCAATGCAGAGCTTGACTGGCGGGTCGTCGAGGCTCACCCGAAAAATGAAGAGCCGGAGCATAGACCCTATGTCGATACTGCGGTGCAGAGCGCGATAATGGTCAAAGAGCTTGGGCTGGACGAGCGTAAGTACGTCGAGTCGCTGCTTTACGCAATTTTCAAGGAGCGTGCGAACATCGAGGATATCAACGTGCTAATCAGCAATGCCGAGAAGGTCGGCGCGGACCCTGCGGCAATGAGAGAAGCCCTCACATCAGGAAAATATGCCGAGGCCGGGCTTGCCGCGAACGACTACGCTTTCGAGCATAAAGGCGTATGGGCGGTGCCGACGTTTGTTTGCGGCGAAAAGAGGCTCGATGCGGTAGAGGGCGTCGGGGTGACGAAAGAGCAGATAGACAAACTGCTCAGCGACTGCTTTGGCTAGGAAAGCCGGTATGGCAATTATTGGTATAGATTTAGGAACGACGAACAGCCTTGTTGCTTTTTTTAAGGATGGCAACCCTGTTCTGATTCCGAATGTACATAATGAAAACCTGACACCGTCCGTCGTTAGCATAGACGATGACGGCAGTGTTTTCGTTGGTAAAATAGCTAAGGAAAGGCTTCTGACCCATCCTAAGCATACCGCGGCCGTGTTTAAGCGCTATATGGGCTCTAAAAAGGAGTTTATGCTTGGGGGCAAGGTATTTTTGCCTGAGGAATTGTCCTCGCTCATAATAAAGAAACTAAAAGAAGACGCGGAGCTTTTTCTGGGCGAGACGGTAGAAGAAGCGGTCATCAGCGTGCCGGCTTATTTCAGCGATGCGCAGCGGCGTGCTACGAAGAACGCGGGAGAGCTTGCCGGGCTCAAGGTCGAGCGCATCGTCAACGAACCCACAGCTGCGGCGATAGCCTATGGGCTGCATGAGAAGAAGGATTATACGAAATACCTCATCTTCGACTTGGGCGGAGGCACGTTTGATGTGTCGATTCTGGAGAAATATAACAACATCATGGAAGTCCGTGCGGTTGCAGGGGATAATTTTCTTGGCGGCGAGGATTTCAGCGAGGTGCTGATTGAAATGTTTATTAAGAAAAACGACCTGAGCGACCTGAGCCGGACGGAGGATGCGATTATCCGCAACTGCGCGGAAATAGCGAAACGCGCGTTCTCAAGCTCGCATATCGTCATAATGAGCTGCGTCCTGAGAGGGCAGCAGTATGAAACCGGCATAAGCATAGACGAATACGCCAGCAAATGCGAGACACTGTTCACGCGGCTGCGCAATCCTATAAAACGCGCTTTGTCCGATGCGTCGATTCATCTCGACGAAATTGACACCATATTGCTTGTTGGCGGCGCATCGAAGCTGCAGCTTATCAGGAGCTTCGTGCATAAGCTCTTCGGAAGAATGCCCGCAGCGGGCATAAACCCGGATGAGACCGTTGCGCTGGGGGCCGCCGTGCACTCTGCCATGAAAGCGCGGGACGAAGCAATCGCCGAGGTCGTTCTGACCGATGTGTGCCCGTATACGCTCGGAACCAGCATTTCTGTGTATAAACCGAGCGGGTTCTACGAATCGGGACATTATTTCCCAATCATCGAAAGGAACTCCGTCATACCCGTATCGCGCACGGAGAGGCTCTACACGCTGCATGACAACCAGACCTCTATAACGGTGAAGATACTTCAAGGCGAGAGCAGGAAAGCTGACGATAATATCCCTCTTGGGGAGATTGAACTGACTGTGCCTCGCGCGCCTGCCGGAAAAGAGGCTGTGGATGTCAGGTACACATATAACATCAACGGCATACTGGAAGCAGAGGTGACTGTGGTCTCGACTCAAAAACGGAAGACACTCGTTATAGAGAAAAACCCGGGTGTGCTGACGAAGGAAGAGGTAGAGGAGAAACTCAGCCAGTTAGCTGAATTGAAAATCCATCCCCGCGACAAGGAGGAATACCGTTATTTAAAAGCACGCGGGGAGCGGATGTATGAGGAAAGCATCGGGCTTGCGAGGCAGCGCTTGGAAAAGGAGCTGCGTGACTTCGACGATGTCCTTGATACGCAGGACGACCGTAAAATCCGCGGCTTCTGCGCCACATTCAAAGAAAAACTGGATCAAATAGAAAACGAGGAAATGAGTTGAGAGAGGAGAGTTGAGAGTTGAGAGAGGAGAGTGGAAAGTTGGGAGTTGGGAGCTGAGAGCGGTACTTAATTATGCATTGTGGGGGTGGTGGCGGTGGATCCTTGGGTTATTCTGGATATACCGAGAACTAGCGATAAGGCTTTAATTAAACGCGCTTATATGGCGCAGCTTGTTAAGCATAACCCGGAAGACGATCCCGAAGGATTCCAGCGGGTCAGGGGCGCTTATGAGCAAATAGTCAGAGAAATGGAAACAGGCGAGGACGAGAGCCCTATGGGCGTTTTCATGAAGAAGGTGGAAGCGCTTTACGCGGATTTCTCGCAGCGTGTCTCCGTGCCGATGTGGAAAGAGCTGCTTGAAGACGAAATCTGCACTCAGCTTGCTACAGAGGATGAAGCAGGTATGCGCATACTGGAGTTTCTGATGGGAAACTGGTACTTACCTGGCGCGGTGCTGGAGGTTCTCGACAGCCGTTTTGGCTGGATGAGCAGGAAACAAGAGCTGAAAAGGGAGTTCCCGGTGAACTTCCTTACATTCGTTGAGAACCAGATAGAGGTAGATTACCCTAATTATAGTCTGTTTGAAACCGACATAAACCCGGACCGGTTCATATTCCTGTTCCACGAGGCGGAATCGCAGATCAACAGAAATAATCTTGACGGCGCAGAAGCGCTAATAAAAGAAATGGAAGAAACCGGCGTAAAGCATCCTTGCCTGATGCAGATCAAATCAAGGCTCGCCTTGTTTCAGGGGGATGTTGACCGTGCGCATACATATGCGAAAGCAGTTTATACACAGCACCCGGATGATATCGATACCAGGTATATATTTGCGCAGGCTTTGTTTGCTGTGGGGAGTATAGAAGAAGCACAGGGGCTTTACGAGGAAATCGTCAAAGAACTGCCATCCCATTTCGGCGCAGAGAGGGGTATAATCGAGTGCTTGGTCACGAAGGGTGACTTTGAGGAAGCCCGCGAGATGCTGCTGACCGCCCATGACAAACATCCATCCAGCGCGTATATCTTCACCGCGATACATCATGTTAGCGAAATGCTCATCGAGAAATACCTCGCATTGCATCAGGAAGACCCGGATGATATCGAGACGACGTTCATGCTCGCAAAGCATTACCTGAACCGCCAGAGGTTCGACGAGTGCTTCGAGCTGCTGAGCAAACATGCAAGCCCCGGCTGTCATATCCGTTATTATGAGTTCATGGGGGAGTGCTATCTGCGCAAAGGCGAGAACGAAATTGCGGTCGATTATCTGCTCAAAGACGTTTCCAACCAGCCGAAGTACCTGAACTACCTGAAACTGGCACTTGTTTACTACGAGCTGGGGTGTTATGAAGACGCAATAATCTTCGCAAACGATGGGCTCGCTTTGGATGATGACGATTCTGTTTCGGAGGCGAGCTTGCATAACGCGAAGGGCATGGCATATTACAAGCAAGGAAAGAACGAGCTTGCGCTGGCTTCGTTTGATGAAGCTATTTCAGTCAACGACCGGCTGTATTTCCTGTATACAGGTAAGGCTAATGTGTATAAGGATATGCAGATGTATGCCGAGGCCATCGACTGCTGCGCGGAATCCGTCGCGCTGCTGCCGTACAATCCCGATCCCTATGCTATCGAAATGGAGATTTATCTGCTCACGGACCAAAGCCAGCGGATACCGGAATTGATTGAGCAAACGGAGCAATTTCAGATAAGCGAGTTTCCGAGGATAAAATACTACAAAGCCTGCGCTTTAGATATGCAAAAACGCTACAATGAAGCGATGGAAATTCTTACCGAGCTTATTATTGACGAGGAAATGGACGACGAGGAATACAGGCCGCGCATATACAGGGAAATGGCGTATATCTGCGAGCGTATGGATCAGCCCAACCAAGCCATCTCGTATATGACAAAAGCTATTGACTCCGATATAAAATCAGAATGGCCGATCTGGGAATTTCTGCTGGGGCAGATGTATAACAAGATAGGCGATGGCAAGAAGGCAGCGGCGGTTTTTCAACGCCTGATAAAAGAAAGCAAGTTCGGAACGGCTCCGTATACGGAACTGGGGGAATCATATCTGGTTATGAAGAGACCCGGAGCCGCGCACAAAGCCTTTATAGAGGCTGTTAATAAAGAATCAAGCGATGAATCTGACTTTGGCAGGATCGTCCAGATTTACACTGACAGAAAAAAGAACAAGGAGGCGCTCTACTGGGCTGAGCTTGCGATTGAAACCTGCGATAGCGCAGAAAACCGTTTGCAAAAAGGCTGGGTTTTGAACAACATAGGCCGCGGCGCGGATGCAGTCGCGTTCCTCGAAGAATCCATAGAGGTTTTCCCTGAGAGCGACCGCCTGCGCGACAGGCTTGCTTATTGCTACTACGATATAAAGCATGATTATCAAAGAGCGCTGGATGAGTATAATAAGCTGCTTGAGAAGAACGCCGATCTGCCGTATATATACGAGGAAATGGGTTACTGTCTCGACCGCCTTGAGAGATACGACGAAGCAATATCGCTGCTCACAGAGGCAATAAGCAATGACCCGGACAATCATAGCTTATACGCCAGGCGCGCTTATATCTACAGCGATATGGACTGCCAGAGCGAGGCAATCAGCGATTTTAAACATGCCGTTACAGACAGGGAGGCGCTGTCGGGCTACTGGAATGTAGCGCATGTGTTCCACACGCTTGGGGGCATACATGAAGAGTACTTCAATGATCCCGAGACCGCCATGATGTATTACGAGCAGGCCCTTGAACTGGACAGCGGTTTTTTATACACGGTTATTTCCGTCGGGGATATTCACTCACATCTGGGTAAGCTGTCCGAGGCGCTGGATTGGTATAATAAGGCTATAAGCATAAACCCATCATATGCGGGGTGTTATGTAAGGCGGGCTCAGATTTATGCGAGGATGGGTGAAAAGCTGCACGCTTTGGAGGATTATGCAAAAGCTCTGAAGATGTACCGAGCTAAGGGTGAAACTGCCTGCAACCACTCTAAAATAGGCGAATGTTATCTGGGGCTTGGGAAATATGAGAAGGCTCTGCATCATCTTAATATCGCCATAGAAAAAGCCTGCGGTTGCATCGATTGCCCGCCGAGGGTCTGCCATGAGGCGTATTTCTGCTTTAGCGTTTACTTTTCTAAGATGAGGCAGTTTGATAAAGCGATAGAAAGCATAGAAACCGCCATCTCGATCGCCAATCATGTGCAGTATAATAAGTATAAAGAAGAACTGCTTACGCGGATCGCGAATCAATAGGAAACGCAGAACCATCGCTTACGAAATCTAATGTTGACTGACATCCGGGCGCAAGGCACGGTACTGTCCCGGTTTCGTAAGTGATTTCCCTGAAAGAATCGTTGTTTTGCTTGACAAAACAGTTCTGATGGAATAACATGCTATATTGCAGCCGTTCCATGCCCTGCGTTAGTACAGCGGCGATTTGTAAATTCTATGTATAAATCAGATTGAGGTATTGTGTTACAGAGTTTTAGAAGATTGTTTACATCTATTGATATGACAGAAGGGCGGCCGTGGAAGAAGCTGCTGCTTTTTGCCGTGCCTTTGCTGATAGGCAATCTGTTCCAGCAGATGTACAGTACCGCGGATGCGATAATGCTCGGGCATTTTGAGGGTGATGACGCACTGGCGGCAGTAGGCGCTTCCACACCGATATTCTTCCTGATAATCGTACTGCTGATGGGCATTGCGGTAGGTTCGGGCATAATGGTCTCGCAGTATCACGGAGCGAAGAAAAGGGAGGAACTCTCGTACACCATCGGGACAAGCATAACGCTCATCACAATATTAAGCGTAGCAATGATGATCGCAGGCCCGGCATTTACCCGTCCGCTGCTGACACTGCTATCCACACCCAAAGGGATAATGGACGACAGCGTCATGTATATGAACATACTCCTGTTTGGCGTGCTGGGCGTGGCGTACTTCAATATTCTGTCAGGTATATTAAGAAGCCTGGGGGATGCATTCTCACCGCTCGTTTATCTAATAGTTGCCTGCCTGCTCAACGTAGTTCTGAATTTATTCCTTATCCCGCGGATGGGTACGCCCGGGGCGGCACTGGGTACAGTGATTGCCCAAGCAGTCAGCAGCTTGCTGTGTTTCCGGCGGCTGATGCAGATGCGCAATGTATTTGACATGAAATGGTCGTTTCTGATTCCTAAGAAAAGCTATGTATCGCAAATCCTGAAATTAGGCATACCCACCGGGGCATCACAGGCTCTAATTGCCATAGCGTTTATGGTCGTGCAGCCGCTTGTGAATGGATTCGGAGAGATGTTTATCGCCACTAACGTGATAATGATGCGCATAGACAGCATTGTAATGATGCCAATCTTTTCATTCAGCAATGCAATGACCGTTTTCACGGGGCAGAATGTCGGCGCCGGGAAAATGGACCGCGTGAATCAAGGCACAAAACAGGGCGCGCTAATGGCAGTGGCGGTAACGCTTGTCATGGTAGCGGTCATTGTCATATTCGGCCCGTTCATAGCCGGTCTTTTCACCAAAACCACGGATGTGATTGACCTTGCAAGCAGGCTTCTTAGAATCATTGCGGCGGGATTTGTGCCACTGACTGTCTGCATGGTTTTATGGGGGGTCATACGGGGTGCGGGGGATGCTATTTCACCATTGTGGGGCGCTGCCATAAACAGTGTTTTCGTACGCGTCCCGGTTGCGTATTTGCTGGTATATTTACTGAAACGTGAGGAGGCGCTGGTTTTCTCGCTTCTGGCGGCGTGGCTGACGAACACGCTTATTTCGATAATAGTCTACCGTATGGGCAGATGGCGCAATAAGGGGATTGTAAAGGACCATCCGCCCGAAGAACCGGAGTGTGCGGCTGACGCGGCGGCTGAAGACGAAATAGAGGAAACAAAAATTTACAGTTTATGAATCAAAGTCCGTACTATTGGACACTTCTTTTGGTATGCTTATAGCAGAAGGAAAAGAAGCGAGGCTTGGGGCAGATGAATTTCATCTCCAAGTCAGAACAATAGGAGGAAGGTTCATGAAAGCATTTTTGTTTGATTCGTTTGTAAAGACGCTGCTGCTGTTGGTGATTATTCTGCCGATAGCGATGCTGCTTGGCAGGCCGCTGCCGCAGTTTCAGTACACCCTGCTGATAGCAGCGGGTCTGTATCCGCTTGTCGTCGGACTGCGAGTGCTGTACGAGATTAGGAAAAGAAGCTGAGGAACATGCACCTCGTTTTAGCCTTTTATCATTATCACTGCTTTATTCAGCCGGCATCGCGCTGCGCACCCAAGGCTCCTACCCGAGCTGTTCGGACTTTGCAGTTTGCACAGTTTAACGCTGAATCTACTAAAAAGTATTGTCAAGCGTTTTTGAATTTGTCTCAAAAAAACAGAAACATAAGCGGGAAAAGAACCCGCAGCGCAACTTCTGGAGAGTGCCTCGGCACGCTTGAAGCGTGCTACCCCTCGCAAGGGAGTAAGATAA
>Ga0099364_10000889_pt1 | contig 50772 bp, 50 predicted proteins | sample TergutTh196P3_FD_73070 | JGI IMG/M metagenome (GOLD analysis project Ga0099364, IMG submission 73070) | Microcerotermes parvus P3 segment gut microbial communities from Pointe-Noire, Republic of the Congo - Th196 P3 | ecosystem: Host-associated > Arthropoda: Insects > Digestive system > Gut ... | reverse complement strand
TATAAAGAACGAGCGCCAGCTTAACACCGCCGTCGCGCGCCTCATGGAGTTGTGCAACGGGCTCGCGGCATACGCGCCCGGCGGTAAAAACGGGCTGTCAGTTTATCGCGAGGGCGCGGAAACTTTGATCTTGTGCCTCGCGCCCTTCTGTCCGCATATCTGCGAAGAGCTCTGGCAGATGCTCGGTCACGGCAATATGCTGGCAAAAGCGAAATGGCCGGAGGTCGAGCCCGACGCTCTTGCGGCGGACTCCGTGACGGTTGTGCTGCAAGTGAACGGCAAACTCCGCGAGCAGTTCGTCATGGAGCCCGGGTTATCGAAGGAGGCTCTTATAGAGCGCGTCATGTCCGAGGAAGCAACAAAGCGTAGGATAGAAGGCGCGGAAGTGGTCAAGGTCATAGCGGTGCCCGACAAGCTGGTGAATATTGTGATAAAGGGCTGATATGCCCCACCTTCATGTAATTTCCGGGACGGGGGCCGCGCTCAGGCGATTCCTCGCCCAAGAAAAGACAAAACTGGAGAGTGACGGCTACGACGACATAAGCGGCTCGCAGGCCGGCGATTGGGGCGTTCTTCTGTCGGAGAACAGCGGCCGCGGATTGTGGAGCGACAGGAGCGCGGTTATCGTCGAGGAGGCCGAACGCCTCGGACCGCTGCCGGCGCGCTTCGCTTCGATGCTGGAGGGTCCCGGATCGGATAACGTCATTCTGCTCGTCTGCAAACCGGACGCGTCAATCATACCCAAAGACATGGCAAGCCGCTGCATCGTATCCAAGGTATCCTCCCCCCCTCCCTGGTCAAAAGAGCGCGACGAAATAATATACGGCGAGGCGAAAAAATTTAAAGTGGGAGTATCCCGCGCGCCTCTCTCGATGCTCAAGGAGATGTTCGAGGACATAGGGGAGCTTGCGGCGGCGGCGGCAATGGTCGCCCGCGTATGCGCGAGCCGGGGCGGGCGCGAGGTAACCGAGGCCGACGTGGAGGAACTGTGCCTGTCCGACGGCGGCAGAAATCTTCTCAAACTGCTCGACGGCCTGTGCGATGGGAACCGCGCGGATTGCATGGCCTCGCTGGAGGACTTGAGCTCCCGCCACGAATTTCAGCCGCTGATTGCCGCTTTGCACAACCGGTTTCGCCTCGCGATGTATCTCGCGATGTTCGACGACAGGGCGGGCGTAGTTCGCGCTCTCGGCGCAAGGGATTATGCCGTGAGGAAAGCGGAGGCCGCGGCGCGGATTTACGGCGCGGAGCGCCTCGGAAAATTCGTGACCGGCCTTGTTAGAATCACCTCAAACGACAGAGCCGGCCGAGGGGCCGGCTGGAGAGATTTATCCCTGCTGGTGATCGATCTGTTAATGTAGGGGACGCGCATTGCGCGTCCGCCTGACGCGCGGCAACGGACGGCACGGACGCGCAATGCGCGTCCCTACGCCAAATGCCGTATAAAATAAAAAACGCGAAGGACGATACGGCCCTCGCGTTTTTTTATTTTTTTTCGAATGTTATTCTGTCTTGAGGATAGGATTCGCAAGCACAGCCATTCGCGATTTTCTTCTGGCCGCCGTGTTGCGGTGAATGACTCCCTTCGTCACAGCCTTGTCGAGAGCGCTCGCAGCCTCGGACAGCCGCGAGGATATCATGTCCTTGTCGCCGCCTGTAACCGCCGCCTTGAAATTCTTCGCGGTCGTCTTGCAGCGCGTCTTCCAGTAGCGGTTGTACATTCTGTTTTTCTCGGCAATCAAATCTCTCTTCGCCGCCGATTTCTTGTTGGGCATCACATTCACCTCCTTTTCTCAAACCAAAATAGTATAACATATCCGCGATTGATGCAACAAGCGAAAAAAAATCAGCAATTAAAGCGGGAAATACCTGTGCGGACATATATATAAAATGGTTTAAAATGCCATACATCGTTGTTCTGAATATAAATATGCGATAATATGAAGATATAAGATTTCACGATGAACATTTAGAAATAATAACAACAGTATTGACATATTTTTTAAAGAATAGGAGAATAAGCAGGCGGGTACAATAAGCTTCAAAAAAATAACGCCCGGATCGAAGCGCCGGTTTAGTACTTTAGGATTCGTTGGATAGGGGGATATTTATGATTGACGGAATACGTATAAAGCCCTTTGGACTACCGCCCGGGGTTGAGCCTCCTATGAAACCCGAGATTGGCCGCGCGGAAAAAACGAGTAACGCGCCGCCGTTTGCGGACGTCTTAAAAATGGGAATCCTTAAAGTAAACCAGCTTCAAAATGAAGCGGATAACATGACCAACCGTCTGGCGTTGGGTGAAGTGGAAGATATATCTCAAGTATCCATAGCCGTGGAGAAAGCGGAACTGGCTCTCAGGCTTATGGTGCAGATCAGGGACAAGATGGTGGACGCGCATAATCAAATATCAAGGATGGGTGCTTAAGGCAAGGATGATAATTTAGAGCGAAAGGCGCTGTTGTATGCTTGATAAAGTAAACGAGTCAAGAGAGCGTTTTCTGTCTTTTTGGTCCTCATTGTTGAAATGGCAGCAGATATCAATTGTTGCTGTTTCAGCATTGGTGCTGGTTGGGGTTCTTGTTTTGGCGCTCACTATGGGGCGCACCGCTTACGAGCCGGTGTTCACCGGGCTGGAGGCGCGCGACCAGGAGGCCGTTATGGAATATCTGCGGGAGCAGAAGATACCGTATCGCACCGATTCGGCGTCAAACGCGATATTGGTTCCGATCACAAGCGTGTACGAGGCGAGGATCGCTCTGGCCGCCAAGGGAATACCCAGCGGCGGTGTGGTCGGTTTTGAGCGCTTCGACAACAGCAGAGTGGGCCGCACCAGCTTTCAGGAGAAGGTTGATTATTATCGCGCGCTCGAAGGCGAGCTTGCGCGGACCATAAGGGAAATGAGCTCGGTTTCCACCGCCAGGGTATCGATAGTGGTGCCTGAGTCCAGGCTGTTTTTGGAACAGCAGAGGCCCTCGACGGCCGCCGTTCTTTTGAAACTGAGATCCGGCGCTGAATTTGGCCAGGATCATGCCAGGGCCGTGGTTCACCTCGTGGCCAGCAGCGTCGAGGGGCTCCTGCCCGAAAATGTAACGCTGGTGGACGCGGACGGAGTGATTCCGTTCGACGACATATTGGACAACACGCTTACGGTTCAGAGCGGTAACAGGCTTGTTCTAAGACAGCGCGAATTTGAAAAGGATTATGAGCGGGAGCTGGAGAGAAAAATAAGGGATACCCTTGAAAAAGTTTACGGTCCCGGCAGAGTTAAAGCCGCCGTCCGAGTGGAACTCGATTTTGACATCAGGCAGGCCTCGCGCCGAACTGTCTACACCCTGCCGGATAAAATACACGGCCCGGTTCAGAGCGCCCAAAACACCGAAGAGAGCTACACCGGCCCGGCCGGAATCACCGGAGGCATTCCGGGCACCACGACCAATATCCCCGGTTATGTGGTCAACACGGGTATAAACAACGCGCAGGCCCAGTATGACCGCACGGACAACGTGACTAATTACGACAACTCAACGCACGAGTCGTCGGAGATCGAAACTCAGGGCAAGATAAAGCGGCTCACGGCAACAGTGCTGATCGATGGCAGCCTCCAGCAAGAGGAGGTGGACGTATGGCGCGGGGCCGTGGCTACCGCCATCGGCGCTGACGATACGAGAGGCGACCGCATTTCTATCATGGCCATGCCATTCGACACATCGATTGCCGACGCTTATGCCGCCAGAATGGAAGCCGAGCGCAGACAGAGGCTCATAGCCGGAATCTCGGCTTTTCTGATCCTGCTCGCGGGAGTCGGCGCGCTTTTGGTATTGTGGCTCCGCAGGCGCAGAATGATGGCCGCGTTGCGGCAAGTCGCGGAACCTGTGGAAACGGCCCCGTCGCTTAGAGAATTGCTTGAGAACCCGGACTTGATGACCGCGCAGGGCGAACTGTCGGTGCTTGAGGAACAGTTACGCAACTATGCGCTGAATAATCCCGAAGAAATGGCGAATCTCATTAAAAACTGGGTGGTTGACGACGTATGAGCAAATCTCGCGACCTAAAGGGGCGAGAGAAAGCCGCCGTATTATTGGTAACCCTTGGTCCGGAGTCCGTGTCAAAGGCCTACCGGTATATCGACGACACCACTGTTGAGATTCTAACGCTTGAGATAGCCAACCTTAGAAAAATTACCCCGGACATAAAGCTCGACGTGCTGAAAGAAGCTCAGGAGATAATCATGGCTCGCGAGTTTATGACGCAGGGCGGCGTCGATTACGCGCGCAAGCTTCTTGAGAAGGCGCTTGGGCCTGAAAAGGCTCAGGATATATTAAGACGAATCACCGCCAGCCTCCAGGTGAGGCCGTTTGATTTCGTGCGCCACACCGATCCCCAGCAGCTCCTGAGCTTCATACAGAACGAACACCCGCAGACAATAGCCTTAATTCTCTCATATCTCTCGCCGGAACAGTCGGCCCTCGTGCTGGGCGGGCTTCCGCCGAACGCGCAGTGGGACGTGGCGCGGAGGATTGCCAGGATGGACAGGATCACTCCCGAAGTATTGCGGGAGGTTGAGCGCGTGCTGGAAAGGAAACTGTCGACGGTCATGGGACAGGACTTCACGATAGCCGGAGGAATAGACGCGGTCGTAAATCTGATAAACCGCGTGGACAGGGGAACGGAGCGCAACATAATCGAGGCTTTGGAGGAGCAGGACCCGGAACTCGCGGAGGAGATAAAAAAACGCCTGTTTATGTTCGACGACATCGGCGGCATGGACGACCGTTCGCTGCAAAGAGTACTGCGCGAAGTGGATTTGAAGGACCTCGGCCTCGCCTTAAAGGGCGCTTCGGAGGAGCTGCGGCAGAAATTTTTCAAGAATATGTCAAAGCGCGCCGCGGACATGCTGAGAGAGGACATGGAATTTATGGGTCCCGTGAGAGTCCGCATGGTGGAAGAAGCGCAGCAGAAGATTGTGAATGTCGTAAGAGCTCTGGAGGAAGCGGGGGAGATAATAATCGCCCGCGGCGGAGAGGAGGAGTTGGTTGTCTAGCAATCCAACCCGGCAGCGCCTCATTCGCGCTGTCCGCCTTCTCCCTGGAGCCGTGCGCGTTGTAAACGGCGTGATGGAGGAGGTCCCGCCCGATAGCGGCGAGGCGGTTATTGCTGAGGATGACAAAGTCGAAAGATCGGCGCTTGAAGTTGCCGAGGCGGAAGTAAAAAAACTGAGGTCTGAGCTCAAGTTCAGCGAGGAAAATTTATCCGTCGCGAGGGAGGAGTGCAAAGACCTCAGATTGCGTATGGAGTCGGAGCGCGAGGCGCTTGACAGGGAGCGCAACGAGTTTCGCGCGAACTCGGCGAAGGAGGCGGACCAAGCCAGGGAAGCGGCCCGGACCGAGGGACGCGAACAGGGTCACGCGACCGGCTACTCCGAGGGTTTGGCAAAAGCCGAGGCCGATATGAGGCGCGAATACGAGGGAAAATTTTCTCACGCCCTTGCGTTGCTGGGCGAAATGGCGAGTTCGCTCTCCGCGTCGCGTGAAAACCTTGCCAACGGGCATTCATCGCAGCTCATACGCCTTTGGGAGATGATGCTGCGCAGAATGCTGATAACCTCCGTGGATATGGACCCGCGCGTTGTGGAACGCGTGGTTCATGATATTTTAAAGAGAATCAGCGACAGGGAGCGCATCATCGTGTACCTCAACCCGGAGGACGTTGCCATGATAGAGGAGAGCAAGGAAAGCCTCATCGACTCCATCAGGGGGGTAAAATTTTTCGAGCTTCTGTCCGACGACCACGTGGACAGGGGCAGCTGTCTTATAGAAACGAACCTTGGGATATACGACGCGAGATGGAGAACCCAGTTGGAGCAGGTGTCGTCGGAAGTTCAGGGCCTGCTGCTGGAGAGCGCGGCCGCTGATGACGCAGCAAACGGCTGAGTCGTATGCGGGCCTGGACCCGTCCCTCACCGGAGGTCTGTTTCAGACGCTGGAGGGCCGCCTGGCCCAGACGGAACTGATCAGGATAAACGGCCGCGTCGCGCAGGTCGTCGGGCTGGTGATAGAGTCGCAGGGGCCGGACGTTCAGATAGGCGACCTCTGTGAAGTGCGCTTCCGCAACCGGGAGACGATACTCCGCGCGGAGGTCGTCGGTTTCAGAACGAACCGCGTGCTGCTGATGCCGCTGGGCGAGTTGTCCGACATTGGGCCTGGGTGCGACGTGCTGTCCATGGGGCGGCCTCTTGGCGTGAACGTATCGAACGCGCTTTTGGGAAGGGTGCTTGACGGTTTGGGGAATCCGCTCGACTCGCTCGGGCCTATTCCCGCGGGGAATTACTATCCGCTGACGTCCTCTCCGCCGCATCCTCTCCGCCGTCAAATGGTGGAACAGCCCCTGTCGGTAGGGGTCAAGGTGATAGACGGACTCCTTACCTTGGGTCAGGGCCAGCGCGTCGGGATATTCGCGGGATCGGGCGTCGGAAAGAGCGTGCTGCTGGGGATGATGGCCCGCAACACGGAGGCCGACGTCAACGTTATAGGCTTGGTGGGGGAGCGCGGCAGGGAAGTCAAGGAATTTTTGGACCGCGACCTCGGCGAGAAGGGGCTTGCCCGTTCGGTGGTAATAGTCGCCACGTCGGATCAGCCTCCGCTGGTGCGCCTAAAAGCCGCCTTGACCACCACGGCAATCGCGGAATTTTTCAGGGACGAGGGAAAAAACGTCCTGATGATGATGGACTCCATCACCCGCGTTGCAATGGCGCAGCGCGACGTTGGGCTCGCGATAGGAGAGCCCCCCGCGACGAGGGGATATACGCCGTCGGTATTCGCGTTTCTTCCCCGTCTGCTGGAACGGGCGGGCGCGGGCGAGCGGGGGAGCATCACGGCTATTTACTCCGTGCTAGTCGAGGGCGACGACATGAACGAGCCGATAGCCGACACGGTGCGCGGAATCCTTGACGGGCACTTCGTGCTGTCGAGGCAGCTCGCCGCAAAGTACCATTACCCGTCGATGGACGTACAGCGCAGCATCAGCCGCGTAATGGCGACCGTGGTGAAGGATGAACAGAACGCGGCGGCCGGAAGGATCAGGGAGCTGCTGTCGGTGTACGAAGAAGCGCAGGACCTCATTAACATAGGGGCCTATAAGCCGGGAAGCAACCCGAAGGTCGATTGGGCGCTGAAACATATAAATTCGGTGGAAACGTTTCTAAAACAGGGAATAAGCGAGAATTTTTCGTTCGACGATACGGTAGGGCAGTTGGTGAAACTAGCCCCAACACTTTAAAGGGCAATTGAGAATTGATAATTGAGAATTGAGAGAAGGGTGATTTTTTATTTAATTATCAATTATCAATTCTCAATTATCAATTGAAACAAACAAGGGGATTGTGCGATGAGTAAGGAAGTCGTTCGGTTTAACAGGGTGCTTCACGTTCGCGAGATAGAGCGGGGTATAACGCAGACGGAGCTTGCGGGCCGCTTGCAGGAAGAAGGCGCGATCGTCGGCAGGATAAACGAGATGGAGACGATACGCGACAACGCCCTCGACGATTTTTGCGCGACAAGGGCGGAGACGGTTTCGCCCATGCAGTTGTGGTTTGAGCGACAGAATATTGACATGATGGAGCGCAAGCTGTCGGACGACAGGCAGGAGCTTGAGGTTTGCCGCGTCAAGATTGAGGAGACGAGGGCCGAACTCGTGTCCCGTCATCAAAACGTTCAGCTCATGGAACGTTATGTCGGCAGGTTGAAGGACAAGGCCCACAAAGCAATGATCAAAGCGGAGCAGAATAATCTCGATGATATTACGTCCATGAGGTATCGCTCAAACAAAGCCGGGAGGGAGGCCGCCAAATGAGAACGCCGATTGCCGGAATTACAAGAGTTATGGGGCGCATACGGGAGATAGAGGCGATGATTTACCCTAAGCCCGAAACGCCTCCCGACGAAACCAACAAGGTGAGCGAGCGTTTTGAAAATGTGATGGCGCGAGCTATGGAAGAAACCCTCGACGACCCGTACGCGAGCGGCAGCGGCAACATCATCGGCGGCGACCTGGGCGGCGCTGACATAGTCGTTCCCGCTTCCGTGTCCGCGCGGCTGGCGATGTGGGAGGACAAAATACAGGAACTCTGCGAAATTTACGGCGTCGATCCCCACCTTGTGAGATCGGTTATGCAAATGGAAAGCGGCGGCAACCCGAACGCGATCTCGCGCGCCGGGGCCATCGGCCTGATGCAGTTGATGCCGGGGACCGCAAAGGGCTTGGGAGTCGATCCCAAAGATCCGCACAGAAATCTTGAGGGGGGTATCAAATACCTCGCTCAATTATCCGATAAATATAATGGGGATCTTACTAAAACGCTGGCCGCTTACAACGCGGGTTCCGGCAGGGTAGATTCCTACGGGGGGATTCCTCCTTTCCCGGAAACTCAGCGGTACGTTAAAAACGTACTCGCTCTGTATCAAAAATATTCCAGGGGCGATTGATGATGGCCGATGAAAATGAAAGAAATATAGTAGACGAATCCGCAGCCCCCGAACCCAAAGCCGCGCCAAAAAAGAGCAGCGGCGGCGGGAAAAAGCAAAAGAAAAAAAGAGGCTGCGGGTTTTTTTTGCTTCTGATGCTGCTCGCCACCGGCGTGGCCGCCGGGCTTCACGCGAGCGGCGCGGTTGACCTTCGTCCTTTTGTGTACTCCGTGGTCCCCAAGATACCGTATGTCGGGGAGGTCTTGAAAGATATGCTCGACATACCCGAAATATACACGATGACCGCGGCTGAACGCAGACAGGTTGAACTTGAGGAGTGGGAAATCCGCATTGCCGACGCGGTGCGTTCGATGGACGAGCGCGAACAGCATCTGAACGTCCTGTCGGAAGACCTTGGGGAGTTGGAGCGCACTCTTGAGGAGGAGCGCGAGGAACTTGCCTCCCGCCTGGAGGCGCTGAGCGAGGACGAAGCGGATCAGGACATGGATATCAGACCGCAGGGCAGAGCGGGCGCCGGTATCGACGGCATGGATATACAGGAGACGATACGCACGTTTCAGGACATGTCACCCAGAAACGCCGCGTCGATTTTGGAGAGACTTAACGAAGATCTGGCGGTGTCGATACTTGACGGACTGCCGCTGGATACGAGGGGAAATTTTCTTGGGCGCATGGACGCCGATAAAGCGGCAAGGCTGACGGAGCAGCTTACGGAGTTGCAGAGGAGACGCGCCAGACAGCAGGAAAATTAGTCCCGCGCGCGCTCCCGGCAGGACGGGAGAGGTTTTGATGTCAGTTCAGGCTGCTGTAACGTCGGCCAATGATTTTTTTCAGGCGGCCGTACCGCCTAAGGCGGATAACTCGGACCAAAACGCGGCTTTGCCGCAGGGCTCCTCCAAGCAGGATTTCAAAAAAGTGTTGATGAGCGTGCGCGGCGAAAAGCCGCGTAACGCGGAACCGCAAGCCGGGGCGCAAAAAAATTTCCCCGCCGGAGTCGTCATGACCGGCGAGCGTGTTGATGAAACCGCGCCGCCCTCGGACGAGCCCACTACGGATCAGGAAATGACGGCGGCGGACGGGCAGGGCGCGAGCCGTTTCGATCCCGACCTGATACTTGGGAATCTTGACGGCGCGACCGGGAATGAAATTACGATCAAGGATCAATCCACGGAAACGGAAATCACGAGCGAAACCCCCGAAGGCGAATCAACTGAGGATATCGCACCGAAGCCGGAATCCGTCGATATTCAGCCCGTCCCGATTGACGGCGCGCCCGCGCCGACGGACGGGGCGGCGGAGAACGGCGGGAACGTCGTTCCTCAGGACGCGACGAATGACGGCGAAAAAATTTCCGCCGGAGAGTCTGGAGCCGCCGAAGCCGCTAAAGCCGCTGGAGAATCCGAGGGTGACGGCGCGGCTGTCCCGAATGACAAAAATACCCCAAACATTACAGCCCAATCAGCGGCAAAAAATTTGGAAAAACCCGAACAGGCCCCCGAATCCAAGACGGGCGCGGATACCGGCGCGGACGCGAACTCGGAAAAATCATTCCAGGACGTGTTGGAGGCCGAGGGCGGCGAGCCGTCGCCTGACGATAACAAATCCGAGGCCGATAACGCCGGGCGGGACGGCGCGAACGAAAGCCACGAACAGCGAAATGACGCGAACGGCGCGCCAGCCGAGAAGACTGTCCAATCCAACCCCGCAAGCACGGACAAGGTGATTCTCCCGGACGAGAAGCCCATCGCGGCGGCCCAGCCAAGCCACGCGAGCGAGGAGGTCGGCCAGGGACGCGAGTCCGGCCTGCCGGAAACGGCAACTCACGCGGGAGAGTCACAGCCCGCCGCCGTAAACATATTCGGCAATCTCGCGGGCGAAGGCGTCAGCGCGGCTCACGAGGGATCGCCGTCGATGGTCCGTTTGCCGGCCGCGTATACGCTCGTTTCGGCGGACAAGTTCGGCGAGGGGCTTTTGACGGTCGTCGAGTTCGTGACCAGGGGCGAGTCGTCCGAGGTTCGAATTATAGTCGAGCCGCCCGCGCTCGGCAGGGTGGACGTGTCGCTGAAATCGTCGGCGAACGGCGTGGAAGCCATGTTCCGCGTCGATAACGAGGCGCTCAAACAGATGGTGCAAAATCAACTCGACTCTTTAAAGACTTCTTTGCAGGCGCAGGGTATTCATGTTTCCGGCCTTACGGTCGATATTAGAAATGGAGAAGGCGAAAATCATCGCGGCGAACACGGCTCCAAGGGCAAAGGAAAGGGAACCCGCCGCGAGGACGAGGCAGACGACGGAGATGTAACGCGCATCGTCCGTCTTGATCTTGAAAGAGGATTGCTGCACTGGGTCGCTTAACGCGCGGCTTTTATAAGGGGGTTTTGCGATGGATGCTTTAAACGGGATTTCTGCCGGATGGACAAAATACGAGGATACGCTCCGCAAAGAGCCGAACAACACGCTGGGCAAGGATGATTTTCTCAAACTCCTTATCGCCCAGCTCACGCATCAGGACCCGACCAACCCGATGAAGGACACGGAATTTGTGTCCCAGCTCGCGCAATATTCAGGGCTGGAACAGCAGATGACGATGAACAAAAATATGGAAACGCTTATCGCCCAGCAGAGCATGACGACCGCGGCCCAGGCGACCGCGCTGATAGGCTCGATAGTCAGCTACACCGACGAGGAAGGTAATTACCAGATGGGACAGGTCGTTTTCCTCGACATCACGGGCGGCGAAATTAACCTCATACTCAACGATGAGTACAATACCAGCGTTCCCTACAGGAACGTGCATCAGATTGGTTATCCGATACAGGCGCCGCCTAACTACGGCGAATACGAGGACGAATTTGGCGGCGGCGGGTCAGGGGACGGCGGGTCCGGCGATGGCGGCGGGACTGGGACCGGTGACGGCGGCGGCGGATCCGGCGACGTAGGCGGAACCGGGGACGGCGAGTAAGTCCCGGAGTCCGGTTTAGGACGCTCCTTTAGGACTGAGCGGAGGATTTAATATGCTGAGATCGCTTTATACGGCGGTTAGCGGAGTCAAACAACATCAGACATATCTGGACGTCACCGGGCATAATGTGGCGAACGTAAACACCGTGGGCTACAAGCGGGACGTTATACAGTTCGCCGACATGATAAGCCAGCTGATAAGGAACGAACATGCCCCCGTTTCCCCGCCCGGCGGAATAAATCCCGCGCAGGTGGGGTTGGGCGTTAAGGTCGCTTCCATATCCCCCAACTTTATTCAGGGGCCTTTTCAGATAACCGGGATACCAACCGACATGGCGATACAGGGCGACGGCTTTTTTGTCGTGGACAACAGGGGGCAGCAGCTCTACACGCGGGCCGGCAATTTCGCGCTGGACCGCGACGGCAACCTCCTCATGCAAGGCAACGGATATCAGATTAAGGGTTTTAAATTCGACGGAACGCAGTTCGAGAGCGAGCTCTCCGGCATCGTCATTCCCGTCAGCGACGAGATGTCGCAGAAGGCGACGACAGTCGCGGCGTTCAAGTGCAACCTGTTCAGCGGAACCAAGTCGCGCATAACGGACCCGAACGATCTTCCGGCAGAGGGAAGCAGGATAGCGCGCCCGTTCGCGTATAGCGACGAAACGGACGTATCCGCGAGCGCGTCGAGCCGGTCCAGCCAGGAGGACATGGACGCGTTCGGCCAAAGCATGTTGAGGTCCTACGACTGGAAGGACAGCTTCACCGTGTACGACTCGTCCGGCAACCCGCACATCATGAACGTCGTGTTCCGCAAGGTATTCGACCGCCCGGCAAATTTTGCTGCGGAGCCGCCGATGGCGGCTGAGTCGGAGTGGGACTGGTACGCGTATTACACGGACGAGCGCGGCCAGCTCATACCCGATTACGGGCAGGGCGGCGGAACGGCCGTATTCAGCGACAACGGCCTGCTCAAGAGGACCTACGCGTTCGATCCCTCGAACGGATGGGGCGTTATCGAAAAAACTATTCCCGACGACGAGGCCGAGGACGACGGATTACCCACGGGATTGGTCGGCGCGCAGTTCAACGACGCGTCCGGCGCGCCGATTGTGCTGGATTTTTTGGGAAGGGATTACGCGGCGGCGGAGGGCCTGACGTTCAAGGGAACGATCGCCGGCGTGACGAACTTCGGTTCGGGCTTCACGACAAAGATGATGGCGCAGGACGGATACCCCGCCGGAGTCCTCAAAAGATGGTCGGTGAGCAGCCACGGCGTTATCACCGGCGAATATACGAACGGCAGGGCCAATCCCATAGCTCAGGTCGCCCTGGCCAGGTTCAGGAATCCGCAGGGGCTCAACCAGGTCGGCGGGACGGCGTTCTTCTCCGAGTCGCCGCACTCCGGGGCGGCCAGGATAATGACGCCCGGCGAGGGCGGAGCGGGCTTCATACTTGGGAATGTAATCGAGATGTCGAACGTGGACTTGTCGGAGGAGTTCGTGAACCTGATTCGGTCGCAAAGGGGATTACAGGCAAATACGAGGGCAGTTACAACGTCGGATCGTATGCTTGAGGTTTTAATAAATCTGAAACGGTAAATAATATATGCGGGAATATGCGGAATTAAAGACGGCAACGGACTGCAATTTTTTTCAGGGGGTAATAAGTTATGCTTAGATCCATGTATTCGGCCGTCAGTGGCGTAAAGGCGCACCAAACATATCTTGACGTGACGGGCAACAACATAGCCAACGTCAACACAGTGGGGTTCAAGCGGGATGTTATACATTTCCGCGACATGATCTATCAGACGATAAAAAATCCAAGCCAGCCGAACCCCGGTATTCCGATCGGCGGCGTCAACCCGGCGCAGGTGGGTCTGGGCGTTGCAGTCGGCTCGATTGAAACGATTCATACGCAGGGCAGCTTGCAGTCCACAGGTATCCCCACCGACATGGCCATACAGGGCGCGGGGTTTTTCGTCGTTCGCAACGGGAATCAGCAGCTCTATACAAGGGCGGGCAACTTCGCGCTGGACAAGGACGGCAACCTCGTCATGCAGGGCAACGGGTATCTCGTTCAGGGTTACGCTTACAGGGACATGATCGACCCGGCGACCGGCAGCCTCGTCCGGCAGAAGGATCCAAGTCTTACGAACATAAATATACCGGTGGGGCAGAAGATACCGGCCAAGGCGACGACTCTCGCGGCCTTCCGCTGCAATCTTTGCAGCACGGCAAATTCAAGCATCGCCGACCTGACGAGCATACCAGGCGGCGAGGCGCAACTGCCGCGCCCGCACGATTATTTATCGTACGGGGGAAAAATGGTAACGTATGTAGGTTTGAGGGAAGACGTAACAGGCGTGCTCGGAGAAACTTTATTTGATGGAAACATGATCTATACGTGGGATTTTACAGGCCGAAACGGTTGGAGACCCCCGACTTCCGTACAGAATTTTGGGACTGACGACCCGGTAGCACCTCCGTCTTCAATCGGAGACAGGTATTATCAATATAGTGGTAATGCTACTGATACTGAGGTAACTGTTTGGAGATACCAGGGCCCCGGGTGGGGTAGTGGTGTGCCCGCGGGGACAATGGGTAATGGCACGTCGTTTCCCTCATACGCAACGGTTGGCCAAAAGTTTTTTCTTCGTGATCTAGATCCTACAGAACCTGGACAAATTTATGAAAAAACCGTTGCTGCCGGCTACGATAACGATAATGCAAAAGACGTAACACGGTTATTGCACGATTTGAAAACCGCAGTGCCTGGTGATTATTACGTGGATAGAAGCACTGAAAAGATCTATAGTTATTCGGGCGGCACTTCGTGGGGAGAAGATGTGAGTGCTCGAATATTTGATAGTACAGATGAGATAGAAGATTATTTGGGAGAACTCCCCGATCCCCCCCCCTCTACAATATTATTGGATAAGTTTCTCGTTGGTGACCTTTTATACGAAATCCACAACCTAGCTGCGATTCCAGATGACCCAGAAAACGCATATAGATTAGTGACGGCTAATAAAGTAATAGGATATGCGGATGTAGAGCCAGATGATTTTTACGAAGGCGGTTTTACATATTTTGATGAGGATTCGTCAGAGATTTGGACGCGCGACGGTTCCACTTGGGAGGAAATTGAGTACGTAACTACGGCTCCGACACCGCCCATTGAAGAAAGTTTCACATTGTACAATAACGATAAAGTTGTTACTTGGTTGCTAGAAGAATGGGAACCCGAAGGTGCTCCTTTGAGGTATATTACAAATCTAAACGAGCTTGGCTTTGACGGAGAGCAAGTATACGGCCCGGGTAATAGTTTTTACACATATTCCGATGGCGCATGGGTGGAGGATTCCACTATAACCGTAATTGGCGGCCCCGGTAATCCACCCGAACCCGATCCCGAGGATCCGCCGGAAAGCGGATCCAGGTGGTTCAATGTCGGTACCGGGGAATTTTTCACGTTTGGGCCGCTCCAGGGTTGGACAAACGAGATAGAAAAGGATGAAGATACTTATTACGTCGGACGCAATCAGGACGCCGTTTCCGGGGAGTTTCTGTATTCCTATTCCGATGGGTCGGAAACCGGTCCTGCCGTAAACGGCCGGTTCATTCTCGATAACGCAAGGAATTTAGCCGGCGCTCAGCCCCCGCCTCCGGAAAAACCCGGCGAAACATATCTCGATACCGCAACGGGTATTATCTACACCGCAAATTCGACTATGACCGGTTGGATACCAACTACAGGTAGTATGGCTACCGATACCGCCTACGCGATAAGGAGCACGGGCGATATTTATGTGCTTGATGCGGGTACTCCGGCTGTGGATGATCCGCCTAATCCGCCTGTTCCGGCTATTCCGCCTAGTCCCGTGTTAGTGGATGGAGGCCGGGTGCTTGACAGGTCCACGGGAAACAAGAATGTTTTCTTCTATAACACAGAGTTCAACCGTTGGATGAGCATAAACGACACGCAAAACAGCCCGACCGCGCTCTCGCCGTCGGAGCATTCGATAACCACCCAGAGAACCATCGAGGCGTTCGGCAAGAGCATGATCCAGGCTCACGACTACGAGGACAAATTCACGGTTTACGACTCGAAGGGCAATCCCTACACAATGGTCGTAACGTTCAGAAAAGTGATGGACCGCCCCGCCGAACCGAGCATACCGGTCGCCGCGGAGAGCGAGTGGGACTGGTACGCATACTACACCGACTCCAGCGGAAAGGTCATGGCGCATTTCGGCCAGGGCGCGGGCACGATGGTGTTCGGGGACGACGGGCTGCTCAAGCGCACATATACATACGAACCCGTGCCGCCCACGCCGGACCCGAACGGAACAAGGGTGCCGTCAACCTCGGCGGCGTACGAAGAATGGCGCGTTGTGGAAAAGTTCTGCGACCCGAGCGACGAGCGCTACGAAAGCACGTCGCATTTACCGACGGGGCTTGTGGTCGCGGACTTTAACCTGGCGGGATCGCAGGGTTCGGTTATCGACAACCCCGCAGAGCCGCCGGTACCGGCGCAGATATACGGCTCCAACATGATCAGGCTCGACTTCCTGGGCAGCGAATACGCCGCGACTCTCGGCCTGACGAGCGAGCGCATCGACGGCGTGACGAGCTTCGGCTCGCCGTCCACCACAAAGATGAAGGGTCAGGACGGCTACGCGATGGGCGAGCTGCAAACCTGGTCGATAGGTGGCGACGGAGTCATCGTCGGGTCGTACAGCAACGGGCGGGTGCTTCCGATAGCGCAGCTCGCGCTCGCGATGTTCGCTAACGCGCAGGGGCTTGATCAGGTTGGGGAAACCTGCTTCGCGGAAACGATCAACTCCGGCATCGCGCAGATAGGCGAGCCGATGACGGGCGGCTCAGGCAGCATCGTCGGCAACACGATAGAGATGTCCAACGTCGATCTCTCGGAGGAGTTCGTGAACCTCATCAGGGCGCAGCGCGGTTTCCAGGCCAACACGAGGGTCATCACAACGTCGGATCAGGTACTGGAGGAGCTTATACATCTGAAGCGTTAAATTATTCCGTTTTAAAAGACTGGAATAACAAGCGCCGTCGGAGAATGATCCGGTTCGGGTTCGCCCCGGACGGGATACGCGACAGGGAAGTTTCGCCCCAAAATATGCAGGGAAGCATATTGATTTAAACAGAAGCGGTACGGGGATTCTCCGGTGGATAAATAGGAAAATTGATAATATAATTTCGAAATAACGGCAGACGGAGGCTTGCGTGCGATGATAGAGCTCACCAAGCTGAAAGGGGAGAAGTTCGCCCTCAACGACGAGCATATAGAAACGATGGAGGAAACTCCCGATACTGTGGTTATGCTGATGAACGGGCACAGGTATATAGTCAGGGAAGGCGTAAGGGAGATCATCTCCCTGATCGAAGCATTCAGAAGAAATTCTACGGGACCTCGCGTGCCATGAGCGGCGCGGCTGACGGATGAGGTGAGTTATCGGTGGATCTTGCGTCAATAGTAGGTTTATCTTTTGCGGTAATAGTTGTTGTCGGCGGCATAGTGATGGGCGGAGATTTCATGCAGTTCGTGGACATTCCGTCGATTCTGATTGTGCTTGGCGGTACTTTCGGATGTACGCTCCTTGCGAATCCTCTTGAAAGAACCAAGATTTTGGGAAAAATCGTAAAGAACGCGTTCGTGAGCGAACAGATCGATATGATCGGCCTCATACAGACGCTGGTGAGCTTCGCGGAAAAGGCGAGGCGCGAGGGGCTGCTCGCCCTTGAAGAAGACGCGAGCCAGCTCGACGACGAATTTATGAGAAAATCCATTCAGCTCGTTGTGGACGGCACCGACCCGGAACTCGTGAAATCGATCCTCGATACGGAAATTGGGATTTTGGAGGACCGCCACTCAAACAACAAGGGATATCTGGATTCCATAGCGGAGCTTGGGCCGGCGTTCGGTATGCTGGGGACGCTCATAGGGCTGATACAGATGCTCGCGAATCTGGACGATCCGAGCGCGCTGGGGCCGGGCATGGCGGTCGCTCTCGTAACGACGTTTTACGGCTCGGTTATAGCAAACATGTTCGCTATTCCGTTGAGCAAGAAACTCGTGCAAAATTCCGGCCGCGAAATTATGTGCCGCGAGCTGATGGTGGAGGGGATACTTTCCATACAGGCGGGAGAGAATCCCCGCATAGTTGAGGAAAAGCTCAAGGTATTCCTGTCGCCCGTTATGCGGAAGCAGTTGGACGAGGGCAAGGAAGAGAGTTAAGAGGCAAGCGCGATGGCGAGAAGGAAAAAACAATCGGAAGGCGGCGGAGGCGCTCCCGCGTGGCTGGCTACATACGGCGACATGATGACGCTGGTCTTGTGCTTCTTCGTGCTGCTGTATTCGATGTCGACCATCGACGCGAAAAGGTTCGAGGAGATGGCCGAATCAATGCAGAAGGCGTTCAACATACAGCCGGGAGGGCCGTCGTCGGTCAACAGGCCCGCGGTCTTTGAGGGCGGCGCGCTGGATAATCCGGGCGACACCTCGCGAGAAACGGACTCGGATCAGGTCTATACGTCCGCTCAAGTGCTGGCCCTGGTGCAGAGCGCGCTCCAGGACGATGAGGACCGTAACCAGGTTACGGTAACAGTGACCGACAGGGGCGTGGTCGTATCGCTTTCGGAACAGATGCTGTTCGACGAGGGGTCGGCGAGGCTGCGGCCCGAAGCTATGCGAATCATATTTAAGATAGGCACGGTACTGAGCCGGCTGCCCAACCAGATATCGGTGGAGGGGCACACGGATCCGGCAATACCTGAGAGGAGCATCTACATCGATAACTGGGGTCTTTCGGCGGCCCGCGCTTCGCGAGTGACGGCTTATCTGAACGAACAGATGGGGATTACCCAGAGCCGTCTAAGGGCGGTGGGGTTCGGAGCTTCCGCCCCCCTCGTTCCCAACAATTCCGAAGCGAACATGCGGCTAAACAGACGCGTCGATATAGTGATCCTGTCCATGCACTCAGTTCGCTAAGAAGATAGTTGAGAGTTGAGAGTTGATAGTGGAGAGTTGAGAGTTAAGAATGGGGAGTGGAGAGTTGAGAGTTGAGAATGGAGAGTTGGAAAATAATATTACCGTGAAAATTGATCTTGTGAAGTTATGTTTTTCGCGTGAACTTTGGGGCGGTTTTTCAACTCTCAACTCTCAACTCTCCACTCTCAACTCCTAACGGGGGTGGTTTTGTGGCATTGGCGAAGAAAACGATTATAGCGGCGGTAGTGGGAGTTATAGTGCTGGTGGTGGGAATTGGGGGCGGAGTATTTATTGGGCTAAAGTATTTTTCCCCGCCTCCCGAAACTACAAGAGGGACAGATATTCCTGACCCGGGGCCGATGATGGATTTGGGACAGTTTTCCAGCACGCTGGCGGACCCGGAGATGCGGGTCCTGCGGGTGAGAGTGACGCTGGAGCTGTCGGGGCCAGAGGCGGCGGAGAGGCTTTCCGGCCCTGGCTGGGAGATAATGATGAAGGACGAGATACTCAGAACCTTGAAGGATCAGCGTTACGACAACATACGTTTCGCCGAGGGCATGGAGAAGCTCAAATTGGATCTGAGGTCGCGGCTCAACGCGATACTGCCCAGGGTTGACGACGAACTGCCGATACGCAGGGTGCTTTTTGACGAATTTATGGCGCAGTAACGTAACGGCTTTGACATAAAAAAAGAAGCGTAATTGAGAGCATCAGGGGGCGAGCGACATGGTACCGCCGGAGGTAATGAGCCAAAATGAAATAGATTCCCTGTTGGCGTCGATCAGCAGCGGTGGAGACGACATAGAGCGTATGCAGGTGGTTGAGGAAAAGCCGCTCAAGCTTTACGACTTCCGCCGCCCCGATAAATTCAGCAAAGACCAGCTCCGGGCAATCCAGATGATACACGAGTCGTTTTGCAGGTCGCTTACGACCTCGCTTTCGACGATGGTCCGCTCGATTGTTTCGATAGAAGTTGTGGCGGTGGATCAGCTCGCCTACGACGAGTTCATTCACTCCCTGGTCCAGCCGACGGTAATAGGCATACTCGAAATGTATCCCCTGAGCGGGAACGCGATACTGGAGATAAACAACCAGCTTACGTTCGCCATAATCGACCGCCTTCTCGGAGGCAAGGGCGAACCGATCAGCAAGCCGAGGGACCTCACCGACATAGAGCGCACGGTTGTTGAACGAATCATGATGAAGATTCTGGAGCACCTTGAGGAGAGCTGGAGCACCGTGGTCGACATCAGGTACCGTTTCGAAACGATGGAGAGCAACCCGTTTTTCGTGCAGGTCTGCCCCGGATCGGACATGGTGCTTCTGGTCACGATGCAGATACAGATAGGCGAAGTCCAGGGCATAATGAATTTCTGCATACCCTATTTCGTGATAGAACCGCTGATGGATAAACTAAGTTCGCAGCAGTGGTTCACGTCCACGGGACGCAAGAGCACGGAGGGCGCGCAGGATATTCTGGCCGAGCGGCTGAATGAGGTTTCCGTGCCTCTCGCGCTTGAACTTGGCAACGCGATTGTGACCCTTGGCGATGTTATACAGATGCAGACGGGCGACGTGGTAAGGCTGGACGGGCTGGCCAAGGATGATCTTGGCCTGCGGGTGGGCAACAGGGTGAAGTTCCACTGCTCGGCGGGCCTGATTAAGAAAAATTATGCCGCGAAGATAACGGAAGTGCTGGGAGAAGATTATTTTCCCATGGAAGAGGAGGAGTAAAACATGGTCGACGAGTTTCTGAATCAGGATGAAATAGACGCTCTTCTTTCGGGCGATCCCAGCGAGGACGGAGCCTCCGGAGCCGCCAGTCTGACGCAGGCTGATCTGACGGTTCTGAGCGAAGTTTCCGGCATCATAGCAAGCGCGGCCGGAAACGTTATAGGAATGCTGGCCGGCCGCGACGTGTCGGCTAACGTAACGGATCAATTCGAGCTGCCCCAGAGCGGACTGGCCGCCAGGGTGGAGCTTGGGAGAATCTTCTCGTACTCGATGTCGCTTAGCGGACTTGACGGAGCCCCGGCGCGGCTGGTGACGAGCGAGCATGGAGCTCTCGCGCTGGCCGACCTGATGATGGGCGGCGACGCGAAGGAACTTCCCTCGGAGGCCAACGACCTTTATCTGTCGGCCACGCAAGAGGGAATGAGCCAGTTGGTGGGCTCGGCGCTGACGAACCTGAGCGGCCTCATGGGAGGCGCGAGGCTCACGGGCGACGACGCGGCTTCCAGTCTGGATGAGCCGGAAGGATGGCTTCCCTTCGCCGACTTGAGCGGCGACTCGCCTGTTTGGGTGGGCAGGGTCAATCTCAACGTCGAGGGAGTGGACCCGTTCGATCTCGATTTGGTATTGCCGGTCGCTAATGCCGCCAGCCTTGCCTCCATAATAAGAGAAGCGACGGCCCCCAAAGAGGAGGAACCGGCCCCCGCGCCCGCGGCGGCCCCGGCCCCAAGACCCGCGCCGCAGGCAGCCCAGCCCCAGGCGCAGAGCGTTCCGGTAAACGGCGCGGCCGCGCCTCAGGTATCGCTGCCTCCGCGTCCCCAGGGACCGCCGGTCGACGTCAAGCCGGTGGAATTTGCGCAGCTTGACGCGACGGAATATACCGGTTCTTTAGGAAATCTTGATTTAATAGTCGACATACCGGTACGTATTACTGTAGAATTAGGAAGAACGAGAAAAACCATCGGCGAGGTACTAGCGTTAGGCCCGGGTTCAGTGGTAGAATTGAACAAGATGGCCGGAGAGCCCGTCGATGTTCTCGTAAACGGAAAACTCATAGCCAGAGGCGAAGTGGTGGTAATCGACGAGAGCTTCGGAATCAGAGTCACCGAAGTCGTCAGCAAAGCGGAAAGAATACGCTCCATGGGAGTATGATATACTTTATAGTACGTTTAGTTATAGCACGCTAAGGAGGCACGTAAAACATGGGGACGAAGGTTTTGATCGTAGACGATGCGGCTTTTATGAGAATGATGCTGCGTGATATCCTTGCAAAAAACGGTTTTGAGGTGGTCGGCGAGGCCGAAAACGGAAAAGACGCCGTGGTGAAATACGGCGAATTGAAGCCGGACATAGTCACTATGGATATTACGATGCCGGAAATGGATGGGATTGCGGCCGTCAAAGAGATCAAAGCGGTGGACCCTGCCGCGAAGGTAGTTATGGTAAGCGCGATGGGTCAGCAGGCGATGGTTATCGAGGCGATCAGGTCCGGCGCGGCCGATTTCATAGTGAAGCCTTTCCAGCCGGACAGAGTGTTGGAGGCGTTGGGGAAGGCTCTTTCCTAACAACCGGCGCTTACGCTCTTAATTCAATGATCATATATGGTCTGTGTACGCTGATCAAGGCGTTAAGGCTCTTTCTGAACGTGGCCTTGACGCTCTTTTTTTTATCCTCGCCGGCTGCGGCCGCGCAGGAGTTCGACGCGGCGTTTTCCGGTTACGTCACGCGCATGGCGCTTGCCCTGGTTCTGCTCGCGCTCCTGGGGTACGCCGCGGTCAAATTTCTGCCGGGCAGACTCTCCGCCGGCGCGCGCGGACATATTAAAGTCCTCGGGATGCTGACCGTCGGGCGCGAGGCGGTATACGTGGTAAAGACCGGCCCGGAGGTCGTGGCGTTTGTTTCGGGCCGGGCCGGCGTAACAGTCCTGGGACGCTGGAGCCTTGAGGAATGGGATGATTATGAGGCCGCGGCAAGCGCGCGCGACGCGCGCGAATAGTTTGATTTTATTTTTGATAATACCCGCGCTGATTGCGGGCTTTGCCGCGCTGCCGGCTCAAGCGGCGGTTCCCGAACTGCCCGATCTTCCTCTGCCCGCGCTCAATGTGGCCGTGGGCGCGGCCACCGGTCCCCAGGACGTGGTGCTCACCCTCCAGATAGTAGCCCTTATAACCGTCCTGAGCATGGCTCCGGCAATCCTCCTGATGATTACGAGTTTCACCAGGATACTGATAGTCCTGGGGTTCGTGCGAAGCGCGGTCGGCGTTCAGCAGGCCCCTCCCAATCAGGTGATGGCTTCGCTGGCCCTGTTCCTGACCATATTCACCATGACTCCCGTGTGGCGCGACATGTACGAGAATGCTTTAGTCCCCTACATGAGAGAGGAAATAACGGCCCAGGCGGCGTTCGAAAGAACCGTCAACCCAATCAGAACATACATGTTCGGACAGGTCAGGGAGAGGGAGCTGTCCCTCATGGTCCGCCTGTCCGGCGACCCGCAGCCGGAAAACCAGGACGGGATCAGAACGATGGTGCTGATCCCTGCTTATGTACTAAGCGAACTCAAGACAGCCTTTCAGATGGGCATAATAATATATATTCCTTTTATGGTGGTGGATATGATTGTGGCGAGTATCCTGATGAGCATGGGAATGATGATGCTGCCGCCTATGATGATCTCCCTGCCGTTTAAAATTTTGCTGTTCATCATGGCGGACGGATGGAATCTCGTGATAGCGAGTCTGGTCACGAGTTTCAACATATAGGAGGAATACTATGGATCTGCTCACGGTAGGAGACGCGTTAGTCGAAGCTTTGTGGGTGGTTATAATCGTGACGGCGCCCCCGCTGATAATAGCAATGAGCACGGGGCTGCTGATGGGCATAATGCAGACGGCCACCTCGATACAGGAACAGACGCTCGCCTTTATACCGAAGATTCTCGCGGTAATCGTGTCGTTTGTGATATTCGGCCCCTGGATGGCCCGCATATTGGTCGACTTCGCGATAAAGCTCTTCACGAATCTGTACAGATACGTGGGCTGAGGCGGCGGGGGATGCTTCCCTTCCTTGCTAACGACGCGTACGCTAATCTCATTCTGCTGCACTTAATGATAAGCATAAGGGTGCTTGCCCTGCTGCTTACGGCTTCAATCTTTATGCTCCCCTCCATTCCTAATACAATCAGATTCTGGTTATCCGTGGCTCTCGCCCTGATCGTCACGCCCGTCGCGGAAGCCTCCATACCGGCGGTGACGCTCGGCAACCTGGCCGCGACGTTTCTGATGGCCGCGCGCGAATTTCTGATAGGCGCGATGCTGGGCTTAATATCCGGCATACCCCTTTACGCGCTTCAAACGGCCGGCTACCTCATCAGCATCAAAATGGGCCTCATGATGAGCAGCACCCTCGACCCGACTTTGCAGGCGCAGGTACCGGTGATCGCGCAGATGAAATATTTTCTGGCGATATGGTACTACTTCCACTGGGACGGGCACATACTCCTGATAAGGGCTCTGGTGGAGAGCGTGCGGCTCGTGCCGGTCGGAATTTCGATCTGGGAGGACCCGGCCGCCACGCAGTTGATGGAGTGGCTGCAAAACGTGTTCGTCATAGCGATGAGAATCACCCTGCCGATACTTGGCGCGGTGCTTCTGGGCGAGATCGGGCTTGGTTTTGTGGCCCGCACCGTCCCGCAGATGAACGTATTCATACTGGGCATTCCGCTCAAGATATTGATTGGGTTTCTTGTGCTGCTGATCATATTGCCGGGGACCGTTGATATTTTTCACGGCGAGATCGAAAGCGCCGTTTCAAAAGCCCTGGACGGCATTCGTTTACTGAGATGAGCGGCGGATTTTTCTTCGACATACAATTCTTCGCCCAGGAGCGCACCGAGCCGGCCACTCCCAGAAAGAGAGGCAAGGAGAGGGACGAGGGGCGAGTCGCGAAAAGCCAGGACCTCAACGCGGCCGTGGTCATCATCACGGGCTTGCTTACCTTTTACGCGATGGTACAGATCATATGGAGAAGAATTAGCCTCATGTTTCAAGTTATTTTCGGTCACCTCTCGTCGCCTCTGATGAATGACGAAGCCTGGTGGGCGAGGCCGCTCATGTCCGCGGCCGAAACATTCGCGATCGTGTGGGCGCCGCTGGGTTTTATCTGCGCGCTGTTGGCGGTGGCGATACTGATCTATCAGGTGGGACTAAAAATCACGTTCAAGCCCTTCGCCTTTAAGATCGACCGTTTCAACCCGATCAGCGGGCTCAAAAAAATCGTATCGCTCAGGTCGCTGGTCGAACTCGCCAAAGGGATTCTGAAAGCGTTCATTCTCTTTGGCATGTTATACATCGCGCTTCGTAATGAGAGCGACCTCATGCTGTCCATAATGATGTACCCGCTCGACAAGGGCGCGGAGATAATAATGAGAACGATTTGGAATCTCGCCATGCGCATGGCGATAGTTCTTCTGCTGATTGCGTTTGTCGATTACGCCTACCAAAAATGGGAGTTCGAGAAGTCCATCAAGATGAGCAAACAGGAAGTAAAAGAGGAGTACAAACAGATGGAGGGCGACCCCCTCGTTAAGAGGAGGATAAGGCAGAAGCAGCGCGAGATGGCGCAAAAACGAATGATGGGGGACGTGCCCAAAGCGGACGTGGTCGTGACGAACCCCACCCACATCGCGGTCGCGATACAGTACGATCAGCAGAACATGAGCGCCCCGATAGTGGTGGCGAAGGGCGAGGATTTCATAGCGCAGAAGATACGCGACGTCGCCGAGGAGCATAATATACCAATCGTCGAGAACCCGCCCCTCGCGAGGGCGCTGATGCAGCAGGTGGAAGTGGGCGAAGCCATACCGGAGGAGTTGTACATATCGGTCGCCGAGGTGCTCGCGTTCGTCTATAAGTTGAAGAAATCGGCATAAAACACTACAGAATTTTACAAAATCATCACAAAATGCGTGTTTGGAAGGGATTGCATGATAAAATATAATATTATAAGCGGATAAACCCTTTATTCCGCTTCAGGAGTGTGAGAGATGGCAGACACGGCAATGCCGGCCGGAAACAGTGTGACAAGGTTCGCTGACGTCGGTCTAGCGGCTTTATTGATCCTCGTCGTCGTGATGATGATCATACCGGTGCCGACGTATGTGCTTGACGTGCTGCTCGCTCTTAATATAGCGTTTGGCGTTATGATGCTGCTCACCACTTTTTACGTTCACAGCGCGCTCGATATCTCCGCATTCCCAAGCATAGTGCTTATCGCGACGCTCTTCCGGCTGTCGCTTAACATCTCGACGACAAGACAGATATTACTGAACGGATACGCGGGAGAAGTTATTAACGCCTTCGGCGCGTTCGTCGTGGGAGGAAACTACGTCGTGGGCGGCGTCGTGTTCCTCATACTTGTGGTCATACAGTTCGTGGTAATTACCAAGGGTTCGGAGCGAGTCGCCGAAGTTGCGGCCCGCTTTACGCTGGACGCGATGCCCGGAAAGCAGATGGCCATAGACGCGGACTTGAACGCCGGCACGATAGACGAAGCCGAGGCGAGAACGAGGCGGACAAACATTCAGCGCGAGGCCGATTTCTACGGAGCTATGGACGGCGCGTCGAAATTCGTAAAGGGCGACGCTATAGCCGGTCTGATAATAACTCTGATAAACGTCGTGGGCGGGCTCGCCATAGGGGTGCTGCAAAGGGGAATGGCGGTCGGAGCCGCCGCGACTACTTACAGCCTTCTCACAATCGGGGACGGTCTGGTGTCGCAGGTGCCGGCTCTGCTCTTTTCGACGGCCACCGGCGTGATCGTGACGAGATCGGCCGGCGAGAATGATCTGGGCATGGACATTGTATCCTCCCTTGCCACCAACCACAGGCCGCTATTCATAGCGGCGGGCACGCTGCTGGCGATGGGTTTTGTGCCCGGAATGCCGACGATACCCTTTGCGGTCATCGGTATATTGATGGCCGCTCTGGCGCGCGCGGTATATCGCGAGGGCGAGCTCCAGCTTGCCGACCCCGACCGAATGGCGAGGCAAGCGCCGGGATCCCCCCAGGGAGCGGGAGCGAACGGGGCCGCGGCCCAAGCCGCGCCCGGCAGTCCCGAAAATGTCCTGCCTCTCCTAACGGTCGATCCTATGGAGGTTGAGATAGGTTACGCGCTCATATCAATGGTGGACCCGGGGCAGGGCGGGGATATGCTGGACAGGATCGGGACCATACGCCGCCAGATGGCTATGGACCTCGGCCTTGTCGTTCCCCCAATTCGAATTAGGGACAACATACAGCTTAAACCGACGGAGTACGTGATTCGCGTGAAGGGGGCCGAGGTTGGGCGGGGCGAACTGCTGCCCGACCATTACCTCAGCATGAGCGTTGATCAGAGCGATGACTCTCTGGTTGGTATCCCGACGACTGAACCCTCGTTCGGGCTTCCGGCCGTATGGATTTCCCCGGAGGTCCGCGATCAGGCGGAAGCAATGGGGTATACTGTAGTTGACTGCCCGTCCGTGCTGGCGACCCATCTCTCCGAGGTAATAAAGAGATACGGCGCGGACCTGTTGACAAGGCAGGAGGTACAGAAGCTCATCGATCTCGTTAAGGAAACGGATCCGGCGGTCGCGGGCGAACTCGCGAACGTACTCGGGCTGGGCGATGTGCAGAAGGTGCTTCAAAATCTGGCGCGCGAGCAGGTGCCGTTACGCGATCTCGTCACCATATTCGAAACGCTGACCGACTTCGGCCGTTTCGCGAAGGGCGTCGATTTTCTCACCGAGCGGGTTCGGGAATCCCTGTCGCGGATGATAACGCTTCGCCTCCAGGACGAGACGGGGGTGCTCTCGGTGTACGCGCTGTCGCCTCGGCTTGAACAGCGAATTAAGGACTCGATGCAGGGAGATCTCAATCAGGGTTGGCAGCTTGGTCTTAACCCGACGGAGATACAGCAGGTAATCAAGTCCGCTTCGAACGCGGCGGAGCAGATGGCGATGGCGGGGCTTACCCCGATAATTCTGGCTCACCCGGACGTGAGATTTGTGGTGCGGAAAATTATTGAGGGAACACTTCCTCAACTATTTGTTATATCCTATAATGAAATCGCTCAGGGCGCTCAGTTAAAATCCTTGGGGACGGTGGAGATAATTGAAAGTAGAACAGCAGATCGAGTATGAGGCAAAAAGCGACGCCGAAGCGATCAGGGTAGCCCGCGACAAACTAGGGCGGGAGGCTGTCATATTGTCGAGCCGTCCCGTGAAGCTCGGCGGGGTCCTGGGTTTTTTCAGGCGCGACGCTCTGTGGGTCACAGCCGGGATACTGGTTCCCGATCCGGAGGACGAGAAAAAAGAAACCAGGGACCGCATGGTCGCTTTCCAGCATCTTCTGGAGGTGCGAAAGGCGGTCGGCGGAGCCATTCCTCCCGAACCGGCGGCAAGAGTACGCAATACCGGCGCGGCGTCCGCTTTTGCGGGCACTCCGCCCGGCGCGGCCGTTCGCGCTTACGAATCCAACAAGACTCAGGCTTCCCAGGAAGCGCCGGTTGTCCGAGAGGTTGACGAGATAAAGGATATTCTGGGCAAGGTACTTTCCAGACTGGAGGGTACGCCGTCCTCCTCCGCGCCCGCAGCCGCCGAGGACGAGAACGTCAAAAAACTGCTTCTCTCCGACGTGGACAGAAGCATAGCCGCCGAGATATCCGCGGAGTTCAAAAAGAGCGGGGTCAAGTCCCCGTTCAGCAAATGGCTGCCGTCCGTGGTGAACATAATGGGGATGGACGCGACCGGAGCCATTGGGGGAAGAAAGGTGTTCTTCGCGGGTCCCACCGGCGTCGGCAAGACCACCACCATAGCGAAAATAGCCGCCACCCAGTCCCTGTGGGAGAATCGCAGGGTCGTCCTGATGACCGCCGACACCTACAGGATAGCCGCGGTTGAGCAGCTTCGCACTTACGCCAAGATATTGGGCGTGCCCATCGAGATAATAGCCGATCCCAAAGACATTCCAGGTTTGGTGAAAAAACACAGGGAGGCCGATCTTATTCTTATGGATACCGCGGGACGCAGTCACTACGACGAAAATCGAATCGACGAACTGCGAACCCTCCACGAGTCGTTTTCACCCGACGCGGTCCATCTGGTCATGGCCGCGAACATAAAATACCGCGACATGCTGAACGTGATCGAACGAATGGGAGTGGTGCCCATTTCAGCGTTGCTGTTCACCAAGCTGGACGAAACCTCCAGCTTCGGCACGATGCTCAACGTTATGAGAGATTTCGGCCTGCCAATCTCGTTTTTCACCATCGGGCAGAACGTACCAAACGACATAGAGGTTGCGCGCGGCGACAGATTTATCGACATGCTGCTGAACAACCAGCCCTTGAGGAAAGAATTATCATGAATCCCGTCATTATGCCGGCCATGCCGACCCACTTGAATGACCAGGCGACAGCCCTCCGCGAGATGGTTTCCGGCAGGAAGGAGCATGTCGGGATTAGGGAGCGCATCACCGGCGCGAAGTCGATCTCGGTGTTGAGCGGCAAGGGCGGCGTGGGCAAGAGCAATGTCGCGGTGAACCTCGCACTGGCTCTCGTCGCGAAGGGGTTGAACGTCACCCTGCTTGACGCGGACCTCGGCCTCGCGAACATAGACATACTGTTCGGAGTCGTCCCTAAATTCAACCTGGGACATGTCATCAAAGGGGAAAAGGATTTATCGGAGATAATTTTCAAGGTTGAGGACCGATTGTCCATAATTCCCGGAGGGGCCGGTTTGCGCGAACTGGCCGACCTCGACGAACTGGGGCAGACCTGGATGATCAACCGCCTCTCCAACCTGGAGGACGGCACGGACCTCATGATATTGGACATGAGCGCCGGTATCCACCAGAGCGTCATGTCCTTCGCGATGGCTTCCGATCTCTCGCTGGTGATAACGACGCCGGAACCGACCGCCATAAGAGATTCGTACAGCGTTTTGAAAACTCTCTGCCAGGCGACGAGCGGCGAAATAGATATAGGTCTTGTGGTGAATATGGCCAGCAGCGAAAGGGAGGCGTTCCTGGTTTCGGAACGGATAATATCGGCGGCCGAACAGTTTTTGAGTTTCAAGGTCCCGTACTACGGATGCGTGATTTGGGATTCGGCCCTCCAGGATTCCGTGAGAAAGAGGAAGCCGCTTCTGATGAGCGACGTGGAGTCTGCCTCTGTGCCTTATTTCAAAGATCTCGCGCAGAAGATATACGAATCGTCGGAGGCGGGACATTCATTCAGGAAACCGGAGAAGCGCGATACCTTCCTGCTGCGGCTTCTGCGCCACGCGGCGAATAAAGGGCGGCAGTGAAATGGCTTACTCCAGCTATCTGTTTCAGCAGGATTACACATATAAGATGCAGGTTGGCGTAAAGGGCGATATAGTGATAAACGCCGGCATCTATAAAGGGCGTTACGGGACCTGGGTTGAAGATATCAAGGACGACTTGGCCGGCTTCGCGTATCCGCTCATAAAGGGGGCTTTGCTGCCTGTTTATAAGGATTTGGAATTTGAATTTGTCATGGAGGACGGAATCGCGCTTTATGTGTTCGAGATGTCCGTCAGAAGGGTGGAGATGCATGGAGGCTTCGCAATCATGTGGGCCAACCAGCTCGATTACCCAAAGAGGATTCAGCGCAGAGAGTTTCTGCGCGTCTCGTGTTTCTGGGATATTATGATCTTTCACCTGGGATATGAGATTAGTAAGCCAATGTTCTCAATGTGGCTCCCCGCGAAAGCCATAGACATAAGCCTCGGCGGGTACCGCTTCAAGCTGAGCAAGGCGGACGCGGGCGACATGACGTTTGAAACGAACGACAGGATATTGATATTATTCACCCTCTCGGAAGGGCAATATATGCTGTCCGGGAGAGGCACGCGCATCGTGCAAACCGACAATATGTGGGAGGTTGGCGTAGGTTTCGATTCCATGCCATCAAGTCTGGAGAAAAAATTATTTGGATTCATAAGACAACAGGAGATGCTTACGCGAGATGAATAAAATGAAAAAACACGATAAAATTCGGATAGTGATAGTCGAGGATTCGGCCTTTATGCGCAAAATAATATCGGATATTCTTATTGAAGATCCGGATATAGAGATCGTTGGGATGGCGCGCAACGGAAACGAGGCTATGGAAGTGATCCGCTCTAAGTCGCCGGACGTGGTTACTCTCGATATAGAGATGCCGGGCAGAAGCGGTATTGAAGTGTTGCAGGACATAATGCTCTTCAAGCCCATTTCCGTCGTTATGGTAAGCAGCCTTGCAAAAGACGGGGCGGATATTACTCTCCAGGCTCTCGATATAGGAGCGGTGGATTTTGTGACCAAACCCTCCGGGAACATCTCGCTGGATATGGGGAAGGTCGCGGATGAACTGAGAAACAAGGTCAAAACCGCGAGCAAGGCGGCGGTTCACAGCAAGTGGACGAAAAAAATTACGCCGTCCAGGGACGAGAGCGCCGCGCGTCACCCGATACACCACCAGACGCGGTGCAAACCGGAGCTTATCGTCATAGCGTCCTCCACGGGAGGGCCGATGGCGTTGCAGCAGGTGATCCCAGAGCTGCCGGGCAACCTTTCTCTCCCGGTGCTCATAGTGCAGCATATGCCGCCCGGTTTTACGACCTCGCTGGCTCATCGCCTGAATGAGCGCAGTAAACTAAAAGTGACGGAGGCGTGCGATGAAATGCCTGTCAGGCGAGGCAGCGTGATAATCGCGCCCGGAGGCTATCACATGATAGTTGAGAGGAGAGGGACGGAGTTGGTGTGCCGCCTTACGGAAACGCCGCCGGTGCGCTCGGTACGCCCGTCGGCCGACGTGCTCTTTTCGAGCGTATCGGAAGTGGTGGGGGGCAGCGTAATCGCTTTGGTACTTACCGGAATGGGTAAGGACGGACTCGACGGTTCCAGGCTTTTGAGGGGAAAGGGAGCTTATGTGATCGCGGAGAGCCGCGAAACCAGCGTGATATTCGGAATGCCGGGAGCGGTAATAGAGGCCGGCCTTGCGGATGAAATACTGCCGCTGTACTCCATAGCGGAAGGGATCACGAGGGCGGTAAAACAGATATGAGTGAGGCCTTGGCGTTAAAGTAATTTTAATATGATCAATCCTCGTTTCAACGGTTTAACATAGATTAGATTAGCAAGGATTGGGAGGCAATCGGGATGTCGGATCACATGGATATGAATCAATATTTAAGCGCTTTCCTGGACGAGGCGAGCGACAGTTTGGAGCATTTGAACGAGCTTCTGCTATCAGCCGAGAAAAATCAGAACGACATGAGCATAATCAACGAGATTTTCCGCGTCGCTCATACGTTCAAAGGCATGGCGGCCACCATGAATTTCCACGCTATGACAAGCATGACCCATGCCATGGAGGACCTGCTCGGCCTTGTGCGTTCGGGGAAGCTGGTGCTGCTTTCGGCCGACGTCGACGTACTATTCAAATGTCTGGATACTCTTACGGCGATGGTTGACTCGATAAGAGGAGGCGGAAGCGATCAGGACATCGAATCCGCTCACCTGACCGACGTGCTCCACGCGCGCAGGGATCATCCTGAGGGTTCGCTTGCGGAGGCGGTGCCCGACGCCGCCGACTTGATAGTGGAGGACAAGATCGCGGCGGGCGCGAAAGGCGTCAATGAGTCGCCGGCAGTGGAAGGTTTTACCGAACAGGAGCTTGATTGGGCTGTGTCCGCCGAATCGTTGGGCATGAAAATCTATGAACTTAAGGTGACGCTTGACAGTCATTGCTTGCTGAGGGCGGCGAGGGCTTACATGGTCGTTACCCTGGTGGGAGATCTCAGTGAAATCATCAAAACGGTACCGAGCGTTGACGATCTGGAAAAAGAGGCGTTTGATCACGAATTTGTGTTATATGTTGCGTCCCGTGAATCTGTTGAAAGCCTAACGTCCCAGATTGAGCGCATCGGCGAGGTCGCGGTTGTGAAGGGCAGGGAACTCGATATGGATACTTTGAAATCATCTGAACCGATAAGCGAATTCGACCCGGCGGCCTTCGCCGCCGAGGATGCTCCGTCGAAACAGCCGGAGTCGGCAAATGAGGGAATGGCGGCCGCCGCTCAGCCCCAGGATGAGCATGTAAAGCCGGGAGAAGCCGCCGCGAAAAAGGACCCGGCAAAGGCCGGCAGCAGAACCGTCAGAGTAGACATAGGGCGGCTCGATAAACTCATGAATCTGGTGGGCGAGCTCGTGATAGGACGCGCGCGGATAGAGCGTCTGGTGCAGGAGTCGAAGCTCAAGGCTTTCGAGGAGCCTCTGTCGCAATTGGGGCGCATCTCCGGCGACATTCAGGAACTCGTCACAAAGCTGCGCATGGTTCCCGTGTCGATGGTTTTCGACCGTATGCCGAGGCTGGTGCGCGATCTGTCAAGACAAATGGGCAAAGATATCAAACTTGAGGTGGAGGGCGCGGAAACGGAGCTTGACCGCACGGTCATCGACGAGATCGGAGATCCTATGGTCCACATTCTCCGCAATTCCCTTGACCACGGCATCGAATCCCCCGACATCAGGGAGGAGCATGGAAAGCCGCGCGTCGGTACGATAGTAATCGCGGCGTTTCAGGAGGGCAACGGAGTCATCATAGAGGTCAAAGACGACGGAGCGGGCATCGATACGGAAAAGGTCAAGAAAAAGGCGATCGAGAGAGGACTTATCACTCATGAACAGGCGGCGTCGTTTACCGACGCTGAGGCGGCCCAGATAGTTATGCTGCCGGGTTTCAGCACGGCGGATCAAGTCACCGACCTGTCAGGGCGGGGAGTTGGAACTGACGCCGTCAAAAACAAGGTGGAATCTCTCGGCGGTCAGTTCATGATGTACTCGAAGTTCGGTCAGGGAACCAGAGTCGTGATAAGGCTGCCGCTCACCCTCGCCATAGTCCTGGCTCTGCTGATCCGGGTGGGCGACGAAACTTACGCGATATCCCTCGAAAACGTGGAGGAAACTCTGCTGGTACATAAAAAGGATATAAAATACGTGCACGGCACCCCCGTTACAACGGTAAGGGGCGAGATACTCCCGCTTTCGGACCTCTCGATGATAATAGGCACTCCGGGGGAACGTCCCGACGTCGAGGAAAATCCTGTGGTCGTGGTGCGCGTGGGCAGGGATAGGTCGAGAGTCGGGTTTTTGGTAGACGCATTCGTCGGTCAGCAGGAAATAGTCATAAAGCCGCTCGGTAAAATTCTGCTGAAAGTCAAGGGGATCGCCGGCGCTACGATACTTGGCGATGGCAACGTGGCGTTGATACTGGACGCTGCGTCGTTATAAAAGACTGTGGGGTCGTCTAATTTCATGGATCATACTCCTGAATTTACGAATGTCCACATGGACGCAATCAGAGAGATGGGCAACATCGGCACCGGCAATGCCGCCACCGCCCTCTCTAAGCTGCTGGGACGATTCGTCGATATGGATGTGCCTGTTGCGGAAATCGTGCCGATATATGAGATCACCGCTCACTACGGTTCACCGGAAACTCCTGTGTGCGCGGTTCTGGTCCGCTCAGAGGAGCAGTATTCATGCAGTCTTATCTTCATGGCGAATGAGGAGAACGCGACGCTTCTGGCCGACCTGATGATACCGATGGATATTTCCGCCATGGATGACGAAACCCGGATGCAGATAAGAGACAGCGCGATAGCGGAGCAGGGCAACATAATTCTGGGGGCGTTTATGAACGCCCTCTCTCAGATAACCGGATGGGTGTTTCCGACGACCACCCCGGCTGTCGCCCACGACATGCTCGGTTCATTGATAGAACTGGTTGCCACGATGTTTGGCGTAATTGGAGAGTCGGCTATACTTGTTAAAACAAATCTGCACATAAGGGATTTGGATAAGGACCTGGGCGGAGCGGTAATTATGGTTCCCGATCCCGGTTCGCTTGAGACGCTGCTCTCAAAACTGGGGGTGCTGTAAATATGGCTGCTCCAATACATGTCGGTATGGCCGATCTGGTGGTTTCCAAACACCCCGCGACCCTCATCACGCTTGGTCTTGGATCATGCATAGGGCTTGTGATTTACGATCAGGCTTCCAAGACCGCCGGTATGGTACATATCATGCTGCCCGACAGCCGTGAGGCCAAGAACCTTCCGAAGCCGGGAAAGTTCGCCGACACGGCGGTTCCTCTCCTGTTGGATGAGCTTGCGAAACTTGGAGTCAACAGGGGGCAGCTCAGGGCCAAAATGGCCGGGGGAGCCCAGATGTTTTCAATGCCGGGCAGGACGGACGCCATATTCGCGGTGGGGAATCGCAACGCGGAGGCCACCACGAAAATGCTGACGGAGGCCGGCATTAAGATAGTGGCCTCGGACACCGGCGGCAACAAAGGGCGCACCGTCGAGTTCAGCACAGAAACTATGAAATTGATCGTAAAAACATTGGGCTCCGGCACCAAAGAACTGTGATCGCGGGTACTGAGAGGTCGGTGCGCTTTTTTGGATAACGAAAAACTTTGGGCGGAATATATAAATTCTCGCGATTCTCGCCTCAAAGATGAGATTGTAAAGCGGTTTTTGCCGCTTGTGCGTTATGTCGCGTCGAGGATGTCCGTTAAGTTCCACGCGGGAATCGACTTCGAGGATATACTGAGTTTCGGCGTGCTTGGGCTTCTCGACGCGGTTGATCGTTTTGAGCCGGAGCGCGGGTTTTGTTTTCAGACATTCGCCGTTCCCCGCATAAGAGGAGCTATTCTTGACGAACTCCGCCGTTACGACTGGATATCGAGGAGCGGCAGGGAAAAATTGCAAAAGTTTGAGCGCACCTTGGAAGAAATAGCGAAAACCAACGGAAGAACGGACGATAAGTCCCTCATGACCGCTATGAACATGGATGAGCAATCGTACAAGGACTTGCTGGAGATAGCGAGCAGGTCATACGTAGTCTCACTCGACGACGTCCTGGCTCTGGAGGATGGCGACATGCAGCGCGAGGATACAATCGAGGACGAGTCGCCCAGCGCGCTTGACATAATAGAGCAGGGCGAGGAAATAGAAGCCGTTGTGGAGGCGCTCCAAAAACTTCCCGAACGGGAGAGAACGCTGTTGTCGCTTTATTATTACGAAAGCCTGACCCTGAAAGAGATAGGGTTGGTGCTCGGAGTGACCGAGTCGCGGGTTTCTCAGCTTCACGGAAGGGCGCTGTCTCTATTAAGAGCGGAGATAAAAGCCGCTTCCGAAATGTAATTTCGAGAGGGGGGAATATCCTGTGAATGGTTTTAAGATAGAACTTACCGAAGACGACGTCTTTCTGGTCGTGAATCCTGATTGCGATGCCTCGAAGGATGATTTGACATGGGCTTTGAGCGAGAAAGGAGTCAGCGGATATGACGAAGGCGCTGTCCAGGAGGCTCTCGAAAAAAAACAGGGAAACCCGGTCCGCGTCGCGGACGCTCGCAATGTGGTCGACAAGGAGGCTGATTTCAGGATAAAAATTGCCGAAGACGGCCTCAAATGTGAGCTGTGGCTGATTCCTCCTTCGGGACACGCGGCCATGCCGACAATCGAAAAAATAATTGGTTTTATGAATTCGCACGGGGTCATATACGGCCACGACGAAGACGCCATAGAAAAGATGCTCAATACCCCGATATTGAGGGAGTGGGTTGTGACGGCGAAGGGTGATCCCCCGGTCAACGGTAAGGACGCCCACGTCGTATACAAGGTCGACCTCAATATCTTAAAGCCGAGAGCCGTCGGCGACAATGTTGACATGAAGGAACTCGGCGCGGTAATAAACGTCGTCACGGGACAGGAAATCGCTGAAAAAACTCCCATGCAACAAGGAAGCGACGGAATGAGCATAATGGGCAGGAAGATCGGCTCTTACAACGGGCGGGACAAGAACCTTCCGTCAGGCAAGGGCACTTATACGTCGGATGATAAGATGCACTTGTACGCCGAATATGACGGCAACCTGGTAATCAAGGGCGGGAAGCTTTCGGTGAATCAGGTGTTCGAAGTGAGGGGCGATGTGGACTACGGGGTCGGCAACATAGATTTCATCGGTCCGGTTATCGTGCACGGCAGCGTCCGCGAGGGGTTTCAGGTGCATTCGGGCAGCGATATCCTCATCAACGGCGTCGTCGAGGGAGCGATACTTAATTCCGATGGCGCAACCACGATAAAAATAGGAGTACGCGGCACCGGCAAAGCGAATATCACTGCGAAGGGCGACGTGAACGTCGGCTACATCGATCAGGCGCGCGTCAGGTCAGGCCATAATATCTCCGTGGCCGAGGCGATAATGCACAGCGACGTCGGTGCGCGCGGTGAAATAGTCGCGTTGGGCGGCAATAAAGGCAAGATAGTCGGAGGGACGATCCAGGCCGGGAGAGAGGTAGTCTGCGAAGTGCTCGGCAGCGAGATGGGAACCAAGACGGACGTTGTGGTGGGAGAACTCCCGGAGCTCGTGGAGGAGCGCAAGCGCAACCAGGAAAACGTAAAGCTGTTCGAGGGTCAACTGGAAAAACTTGACGCCAACATAACATTTCTCAAAAAGCTGGAGCAGGAGGGACCTCTGCCGGAAGACAAACGCGAGATGCTTCTCCGGCTTACAAAAGTAAAGTTCCAGATAAAAGCGCAGCATGACGCGACGAGTAAACGCCTCAACGAACTGAATCTCTCGATGGAATCGAACAAGTTGACCGGGAGGGTCCGCGTCAAAAACACGTGCCACCAAGGCGTCACCGTTACGATTAGGGGTGTGCGGTATATCGTGAGAGAAACGCTGAGATTCACCAAGTTCGTTTACGAGGACGGCGAGGTGAAACTCAAGCCATACGATTAAGGAGTGATTGTCGTGATTCGGCCCATTGAAACCAACATGTCGCTTTTCACTCTGGATCATAAGGCGCATCAGGCTAAGAACGATCCTAATGCGCACACTACCCTTGCCGCGCAGCAGGCCGCGGCGGAAAAAAAGACACATGAGCAATTGAATACCGTGCAGAAATCTCCGGAAACGGAGGGTGATGTAAAGATTCGCGACAAGGACTCCGAAAAAAATAGAGGGGACCAGAGAAAACGCCGCCGCCGCGATAATGATGACGGCGAGGCGGAAGACGATACCACCAACCTTGAGGCGAAAAGCGCGGGGGACGGGCGTCTTAATTTTCTCGCATAATGAGTCGCCCCGGAAGGCGGATGTAAAATGGGCAGCGCGAAGCAGTTGATTGGGTATCTTATGATCGATTCACAGGAGGATTATTTCAGAGGAGCCGCGCTCGTAACCGACTCCCGCGGCATACCGTCCGATTTCAGATACACGGAGCCAGTCCGTCCAACAAAACTCGAACGGATTTTATACGGGAACGCCCTCGATATTTATCTGAGGGAGGATATCATACTCGATAACCTGTTGGGCGCGGTGCAGACAAAGCCTGTTATTTGGATATTGTCCGACGAGGGGTTGATTGACCCCGTACAGCGGATATCAAGACTTCCGGCGATGGTCATCGTCGGATCGGCCCGTTCGCCTCTCGAACAGAGCGGGCAGTGCGAACCTACTGGCGAGGACGGCGTTTTTATGCTCCAGGCCGACAACATAAGCGCCCCGCTAAGGTTAACCGTCTCCCAGGAAAACGTCTCGAAAATTACGCAGTTCGCAGAGTTTCTCACCGCCGCTGCCGAGGAGATGGAGCTGACAGAGCCGTTCACACGCATAACGCGCGCTCTGGAAACCGTGGCGGAAACAGAGTCGGAAAAATAAATGTCGCGCGTGATAGAGGAAATACGCCGCAAACTTTCGCGCGTTTTCCTTGGCCGTATCGTTGTGCGGGAATTGGGCGGCCTGCGCAGGGCCGAACGGGCAAAGATAAGCACGCATCACCGCCGCGCTCTGGTGATACCGATGAGAGTGGAGCCCAGGGTGAACAGCGCTCTTTTTGTGGAGTGGAAGAACACGGCCCCTAAAAGCGCGGGTTCGCTGATGAGCCCTCAATCATTAAAGGTATCGCATGTCGCCCTCGAAACCACCAAGACGCCTGAGATCAAAAGATACAGGCTCAATTTGAAGCGCAGGGCGGCGGCACGCCAAGCCATGGGCCGGATGGTCAGAACCCCGCTGCAAAGAAACAACAGGATAAATTTTCTTAAAAAACCGCCGAAGATGGAGAACGCCACGCTGCTTGCGCTCTATTCCCCCATATATCAGGAAAAGGTAAAGAAAAGCGTTCTCGATAAATCTAGCGGAAATTTATTATTCTGGTATGATAATAAACGCGTTAAAGCAGGGGAGAGGTATCATTTACTGCTGCTTCGCGTTTTCGGTGGAGAGGAACCGCTGAAATGGGTGTGGTTGCCGGCCGATAAAAAAATCGGCTGACATTGTCCGCGTCATGTAACTGGAATAAAATAAAACTGGAGGTACGATTCATCTATGGGGGAAGAGAAAACACCGGACGTTTCCGTGATTAACATTGGGGACGTCCTCTCAGGGACAGTGGAATATATAGCTCCTTACGGTGCTTTTGTGAGGCTCGGTAACGGGCAGAAGGCGATGGTGCATATATCCGAACTGTCCTACAATTTTGTCAAAAATGTCGCGGATGTGCTTACGCTCTCTCAGCAAGTGACGGCCAAAGTCATCAAGATCGATGATAAGGGACGCATAGACCTGTCAATCAAAGCCCTCCAGGTAAAGGAACCGCATCCAGTCCGCCGCGAGGAAGATTTTGAAAAAAAACTGACGTCTTTCATGAAACAGAGCGACGAGAAGATCGCCGACCTGAACAGCAAGACGAAAGATACCAGGGCCGGCAAGAGAAGACCGGGAAAAAAATAACGAGAAAAAATAACAAAACAGCATACGAAAAACCCGGTTTGATGAGAGTATATCCTTTTTCTTGCAAAGACCTGGGGAGTTTGTGCCGTATGGGTCTTTTGGATAAATTGAAAGTGGAGATAATACTTGGGGTGGCCCGAAGATGTTCGCATGGGGCCCCCCAAGTTTTGGTATGCGCGGCTGAGAAGAAAGCGCGGCCTTTTCCCACGACGTTTTGGCTGGTATGCCCGCACCTGGTCCGCGTGGCGGGGATGCTGGAATCCCGAAACGGCGTGGCCTCGATGGAATCCAATATCATAAAATCCGAATCCGACGCCGGCGGAGGCGAATGGGCGAGGTACAACCTGCGTCACGCCGCGCTCAGATTGGCTCTCTTGCCAAGGGCGCGAAAAGTTTTTCTGTCGCGTTATGAGAGGCGCAGATTCGACGCAATCCGCCGCGGAGGCGTTGGGGGAATAGCCGACTTCTCGCGCCGCGTGAAGTGTATCCACCTGCAACTGGCGTCTTACCTCGGCATGGGATATCACCCCGCGTCAGCCTGGATTACCAGGCATGTCGGGGAATGGGAGTGCGGCGACGGTTTTTGCGCCGCAAACCGCTCGTTTATCTTGCCGCGCGCAGCGATTGAATAACGTTGGTATCTACTAGAATTTCCTCATTCATCATTCGCGCTCCAACATGGTTTTTATGACTTCGGGAGTGAACGCTTCTTCAACATCGTCCGGTATGCCGACGTCACCGCTTATCATCCGTGTCTTTGGCTAATTCGTCAATCATTATTTTTTCAAGGCGCGTTATATCTGGAAATACCATTTTAACCCCTCGCGCGTACAAACGGCGCACTTCTTTGAAACGCTTGGTTATTTCCTCTTGCACGACAGGATTGACAGGCATGGGCATATTCGCAATGGTGTGTACATGGTCTATATATTTCGGCAAAATCGGAAACATATTTTGTAAAAGAAAAGCCGACAGCCCATCTCCATATCGGGAGATTAGGATTTTTAGGCAACTGCCATACCTTGCGGTGTCCTTTTCAATGATCGCGCGATATTTTTCTAAGCGCCCGCTCATTGGGATAACCCATAACAAATCTGTCTTTTCGTCTTTTACGCACAAATATGTAGGACGATATGTTCCTCGCTCTTGGTTCTGCATTAATTTATCGTCTTGTACCACGTCAAAATATAAATCTTTAATATGATAAACGTAGCCTGGTTTTATATCGCTTTCTTTCATTACTCTCCGCTTCTTAACATACAACCCCCGCCGACGGGCGGCGGGGGTTCATTTTCGACCCTTTTTTTATACCCCGCTCCGGTTTGCGGCGAAAATTTGACGACCCTTTTTTTATACCCCGCTCCGGTTCGCGGCGTTCATTTTCGAGCCTTCCAACATTTTTATTATACGCAAAAACTTTGAAAAGTCAAAGCAAGCGAGCGAGTCAATCTGCGCCGTCCCAGTTCTCCGCGTGGAGTGCCATCCTGTGCGTTCCGTGTGTGAAGTTTGAGTTATAATTAAAAATAAGGCATAGTGATTTGCATTGCGGAAGGGAATATTTAGGTTGGACAACAATATTCAATTATTTGAAGATAGACGTATACGTACAGCATGGGACGCCGAAAAAGAGGAATGGCTGTTTGCCATTGTTGACGTAATGGCGGTCTTAACGGAAAGCCCGAATCCGCAGACGTATTGGAGAGTACTTAAAAAGCGATTAAAAGATGAGGGCAACCAAAGCGTTACAAATTGTAACGCTTTGAAAATGAAAGCTGCCGACGGCAAAAGGCGGCTTACCGATGTTGCCACAACTGAACAGCTTTTGCGTATTATTCAGTCTGTGCCATCACCAAAAGCTGAACCGTTTAATTGAATTTTCCAGATGCGTCTGGAAAATTAGATTTCACATGCCCTGACCATTCTGAAACGATTCATAAACTTGCGAAAGCCCGTCATAGATAAAATTTGTGGAGTTTTGAAAGGCCGCGTGGTATAATAAGCGCGGCCCCGGTTATGGGATGCCCGGTTGAGTTGCAGCTCAACCGGGACTTACACCCGGATTAGAGCCGTCTCAAAATGAGTTTCAGCTTTAGTACCAAGGTCAGCCACGCGGTTGTGCGCGGCTGGCCTTTTTTTATCACCTTTACCTTGGCTTTCGCCTTGGCTTCGGCAGAGGTTTTCAGCTTAATCCTCATGGACTCACCCCCCTCCGCTCTCGCTTCTGTGGGGCGTCCTCCTGTGCGCCCCGTGTTAACGGAGCCGCGCCTGTATTATTATATGTTATTATTCATCATTTTCTTGAACTCAAGAACCCGTCACCGGTCCTGCCTTGTTTTTTTGATCTGTGAGGATGAGAAGTTGCCCAGCACGAAGGACAGTCCGTCCAGCAGGATATGACGCTTCGCGTCATCCATGCCGTCCCAGGCTTCGGCAATTTCGTGAACCATCACTATAATATCCGGGTTTAGGCGGGCTAAATCGCTGAAAATGCGCTCTAAGTTTGCGGCGACATTCGATTTTCTGTGCCGTTTACCATGCGAAAGATGCAAACTATCCTCAATGCCGTCCTTTCCGTCCTCCAATAGATCTGAAAGCGGAACGCCTAGTATTTCAGAAATTCGCCACATCGTAGAATAGCCAGGTAACTGTTTACCGGTTTCCCATCGTGAGATAGTTACGCTGTTAATGTCCAGAGCCGAGGATAATTCTTCCTGCGTCATTCCGGCTATTCTTCGAGCACGTTTGATTTTAGCTCCAGTGTCCAGAAGCAGCATTTTTTTATCCATAGCCTAATTATGCAAATGACGACTAATTAAACAATGGCTTTATATGTATCTTAATATAATGCAAAATAACCAATATGCTAAATTTTTGGCCATTTGCAATTCTATAAATATTATTATACAATCCTAAAAATCAGTAAATTTAAGGGGAAACGACTAATGAATCATGCAAGTATTAACGTGTCATTCCGGGATTTAATTACGCGAACGCCCATTATTCCAATTCGCAGCAATACAGACGCCGACAGGGAGGCAGTTAAACAGTATTTATCGAAACTCCGCGCTATGAGTCCGTTGTTATCGGAATACGCTAACCAGCTTCTCGACCCGTTCATTAAAACTGACGGTGTAGATTGTCTTGACTGGAATGAAGTATCCTGCGTGAAACTCACGCCCGATAATTTTGCGCTGATCGGCGATTTGGAAAATGTAATATGCCTCGCGTATAACGGAAGGTACGCCGGCGAGAATTTTTTTGAAGCCGCGAATCAGAATGATTTTTCCAATGAAGTGACTTTTCGCGATAATTTCCACACCGTCGCGCTGATAACCAATAAGGGCGGACGGGAAATTCCCCTCGCCACGGTAAGGTTTGAAGTCAGCGCTTCCCCATTCGACCTCGAAATATTTCGCTTTTTCAAAATGAAGGACGGCGCGAGATGGAGCTTTGAAAAAACCGGCAAGACTCCCGCGGAGTTCTGCCGGTTTGCGTTACATCCGATTTTTGATATTTGGAAGAAGAGCCCGGACGACAACGTCAGGCAGCTAACTCTGCTGTATATGAAAATCGCGGCAAACCGCATGATAAGGCACATTTGTCAAACGGTTGACGTCGAAAACATGTGTATCCTCGCCACGGTCACCCCGCGAGTCGCGGATTTTTTAACGTCAGCCGGAGTTCAGTTTGAAAAAATCGAGGGCGCGGAACCTCACCACACGCCGAAGTTAAGTAAGCATTTAGAGCTATGGCCGAAGTATTTTGAGAACAACGAACCGTTTGAAGTGCGCATGAATGAGATAGATAAAACTATATACGTTCCGAAAGGGTGGTTGTTATAAATGACGAACGATCAAATATTCAATGAATTGCTGGAAACAAGCTGGAATCTGCAAACAATCCTCAGGCGAAGGAATGAACAGCGGACAATGTATCCGGGGAGATGCGAGTTAATCCCCGCCGAGGACATAGATATCCGCTCATACGGCTTGCCGGAGCATCGGATATATGAGGTCGCCGGCCAAACGTTCAAAAAACTGATGGAGTCCCTTTGCGCGAATGAGGGCGACCCCGCTGCCGCGTATGTAAAAAATGAATACGAAAAATATACGCACTTGGCGAAGAACTACGGTTTTTACGCGATGTATTTCGATAAATTTGAAAACGCCGCGGGCGATTACCCGCCGTCCATGCTGATTCAATTCCCCGACGTCGGCGTATGGAAATTGGGGCTGCTGTCGAGCAACGGCAACATGATACAAAACGCCGCCTGCGCTCAAAACTGGTACGAAACCCGGCGGATATTCACGAAGCAGCACATAGCCGTGGCCGGAGCCAGCGTGGCGTCGGAGGCGGCGCTGCGGGCGGTTCGCCTGTTCCGTCCCGATTACGTCAGCCTGAGCGATCCCAAAGCCCCGAATGTAAGCAACTTTAACAGGACGAATTATGACGTGTTCGATATTCTTCCCGGAAGAAACGGGGAAGAAATTTCCAAGGCGATTGCGCTGGCGAGAAAAATACATGAGCAGGACCCGACGCAGATAATAAACGTTTTCAAAGACGGGCTCACAGATGAAAACATAACGGAGTTTTTCGGAATCGAGGCCGCTCATACGCCCAAAGCGTCGGTATTGCTTGAGGCGATCGACAATCTGCCGCTTAAATACAAATCCCTGAAACTGGCTAAAGAACACGGCATACTGAGTATCCAGCTTGCCGACATAGGATCGAAGGCAGTCACGACATTCGGCAGCGGCTGTGAGGACGAGGCGGTTTTCTTTAACCTCGATGACGAGTCCGCCGAAAAACTAATCTGCTCTCAGGGAGCGTTTGCGCTGGCGGCTGTCCTGATGACAGGGCCGAGCAACGCGATGTCAAGCCCTGAGCTGCATAAATGGCTTATAGGGCAAAACAACGAGCCGTTCAAGTCAGTTCCCCAACTTGGGACGACCGCCGCCGCAGCCGGTTCATCCGCAGTCGAAAGTCTGGCCCGTTACCTTGTGGAATCCGATTCCGAGCGGCGATTTCCGCAAAGGCGGCTGATAGTGGATATTTGCTCGAATACGACGGTCGTTCAGAAGTCCGTCAGTGAAGATGACAGAAGCCTGCAAATATCTTTACTTGAGAAGGGAAATATATGAAAAACAGCCGCGTGGCGTATAATCTCGCGCCGGATTTGGACAAGAGCCTGTATCAACTGATAAGTGAAGGAGCCATGAAATATGACGGACAAAACGACGCCGGTCCTCTATTCATCGAGCTTGACGAAAAAGGGGATATAAGCGCGTCCGTCGGCAAAGAGGCATTTTTGGCCGAAATGGGCGGAGTCACGGCATTTTTTAACAATTTACCCAAAGGCGCGAGAGTCGCCCTGATAGGGGAGAACAGCTACCGCTGGGCATTGGCCGCTATCTCCGTTTTGGATTCACACTGCGTGTTGTCGCCAATCGCGACCGACCAGACAGTTGAAACGCTTCGCGTTATTCTGGGACGCTTGCAGCCGTCGGTTGTCCTCGCGTCGAAATCGCAAAAGAACAAAGTGGATTCCGCCATTCTGGGCGCGTTTGGCGCGTTCGGCACGATGGATTGCGAGCTTTTGGATTATGAATCCGATCATTGGCTCAACGGACAATTCAATCTTACGCCTCTAATACAAAAACCCCTGCCGGGGCTTCATCCTAAGACAAAGCTGCTCATGTTCAGCAGCGGGACGACGTCGGGCGCGAAAGCGATTATGTTAAGCCGCCATGGCATTTTGTCCTCGGCATTAGGTTTCAGCCGGTATATACAGCATCCGCCGCGCGTAAAGGCGGCGGTCCCGTGGGCGCATATATTGGGTTTTTCCGTCGGGTTTTTCATAGGATTATTGCAAAACAGCGCGCAACTGACGGTAATCCGTGACGGAAACGATTCCCTTCCAAAATGGAATACCGATTGTTACTCCATGTGGAGCGGATTTACCCGCAGCATGACCGTCACCGCTCCGAGAATCGCGGAAGTGATGATAAATAACGCGGCCGCCCCGCCGTCTTTTGACGCCGGTAATGCTCATGCCTTCTTTTTAGGCGGTTCACTGATTCCGGCTTCCCTTTTGGAAACGATGAAGGTCCGAGGATTTAGAAGCCTTTCCGGGTACGGCATTACGGAAATCTCTCCCGTGGTAAGCACGCATACGGACAGGAAAATTACCCACGGAACAGTCGGATTTCCAATCACAACGCTTGACTTGCGTATTGGCGACGAGGCTTTGGGCAACGGGGAAATACAAATCAGGGGCGGCGGGGTTATGCTTGGTTATCTGAATGATCCCGAACTGACGAAGAATAGTTTCACCGCCGACGGCTGGTTTCGCACCAATGATTTGGGACATTTTGACGAAAACGGCGAACTTTGCATAAAAGGCAGATATGACGATTTAATAGTATTGCCGACAGGCAACAAGGTCAATCCAAACGAAATAGAGCCGCTGTTTCTTAAAGCGTTAAAACATTCGTGTTCGGAATGTGCCGTCGCGCAATATCCAAACACCAGCAAGCTGTTGCTGCTCGTCGTATCGCGGGAATCCGGCGATTTGCCCCGCGCTGCGATTTCGGAAGTCAACCGGCATCTGCCGAAATACAGCCGTGCGTCGTATGTCTGCGTCACGGATACTCAATTGCCGAGAGGTTCGAAAGGCCAACTCATCCGAAATAAACTGCCGGACGGCATTGACTTGAGCAGGGCGGTTGAGGTTCAAGGCGTGTAAAGATATTACGCTTTAGAAAAATTTGCGTTTGCTGAGTGCGTATTGAGCGAATTAAGAAAATCCTGTAGCTTCTTATCCGCGAACTACCTCGGGGCTGTTTCGAGCCTGTCTTAAGCGATGTCCGCGGCCGGCTTGTCCTCGCGAACGCCCGTCATGATGACGGCGGCGAGCAGGAACAGCGAGCAGGTAAACACAAACGGCAGCCTTCTGTCGATACTTGAGAGAAATCCCGCGAAATAACCGAAGGGGGATGAAAACGCCACCATTAAGGCATTCATCATCGCCATGATGCGCGCGCGCTCCTGTGGATCGACGCTCAACGCGAGCAGAGCGTCCCTGCGCGGCATGATGAGCGCGTTCGCCACGGCTCCCACAAGGATATACGCGACGACCGGAGGAATTCCCCCCGCCGGCGTCAGGATCAGCATAATCTGGCACGCCGCGAAAATCGCAAATCCCGTCGCCATCGGTATTCTAAGCCGGATATGCCGTGACCCCTGCCGGATCGCGAACATAAAAAACAACATGACCGCAGCGTTTAATATCGGGAAAACGGCAAGGTAGCGTTCCGCTATTCCGAGCCTTATCGTGACGTACAAACCGAAAAAATTTACGTTTATCATGTTTGTGATGTTGAATATCACGATGATTGCCAGCGCTTGAACGGTAGCCCTGTTCCTGAAAATTTGAGGAACAAGTCTTTTGTATTCGTAAATCATCTTCCGCACAGGCACGGGTTTTGTCTGGGCCATGCGGATTGTTCCCTGCCTGGTCTCGGTGGTCAGGCGGTATGTGATGACGCATTTTATAATCATACTGACAGCAAAACACAAATACAGGGCGCGAACAACGGGGACCAGCGAGAACTTGTGTATCAAAATGCCTGAAATCGGCGCGAAAAAGACCGCCACTAAGCCGCCTATGTGCACCCATGTATAAATGCCCAGCATATCCTGCTCTGGGGCGTCTTCAATAAGAAGGCAATGCCATGCGGTCATGTTGATCATCTCGGAGCTGTTTATTATCACAGCCGCCAAAAAAAGACGGAAATCGTTGGAAATCGCCCATATAAAGCACGCGAGCGACCAGCCGACGGTATCCGCTAATATTGTGGTGGTCTTGCGCCCCAGCTTGTCGGAAACGATCCCGCCTGAAATACAGAAGAAAAATTTGACGAGCATCGAAATCGACAATATAAGCCCGATTTGAACGTCGGTCACGCCCTGTACATACATATACAGCGTGGCAAACGGGGCAATCAGATTATAGGGGATACCCCAAAGAGGTTCCGTTATCAGCAAGATTTTGGGGTTGCCTTTGCTGTTTATGAGAAACCGTATCAGCGGGTGTCCCCGCAACGCTTTCAAAATCTCTGAAGGTTGGAGCATTGCTGCGGATTCGTTTTACGTTTATCCCAACAGATTGTCTGTATCCGGGCTTTGGGCAGCAGCGTGGCACGGAGGGTTCTTTTGCATCGTTTTCCGCAGTTCTTTCCGCATTTTTTATACAGCACCTCGCACGGCTTCGCGTATCTCACGTACACGCTCGACGCTAAGGCCGGTTAAGTCGATGATTTCAAGCGAATCATATCCCTTGGATACCATCTTTCGAGCGGTTTCCTCTATTCCTTCCCTCAATCCTTCAATCCTTCCTTCTTTCAATCCTTTCTCTTTTCCTCGTTTTTCTCCATATTCCTCAAAGTATTCAATGATTACGTTACCCATTTTTCTAACCTCCTCGGCCACCACATCTAACTGAGATTGTTCAACCACTTTACCCGCAAGGGTAATTAACAAAGCAAGTATTTTTCGTTTGTGGTTGTCATCCGTTTGCATAGCCTTGATAAGCCCCGCGCTTTCCAAAAACAGCTCTGTTGGAGAAAACGTCTTACTGTGGAACAAGGGCAGATAGATCGCTTCCAACTCATTGACCGGCTCGCCGGCGGCTATTGCTTTTCTTATCCTGTTCAGCGTTTCGTCCGCGTCTATATTGGAACATTGTACGATAACAGGCTTAAAATTCAACTGTTCCGTGCGAATTTCCGATAATGCGGTCGGGTTTTTTACGAAAATTACTGTGATGAATTCCCGTTTATATACCCTGCTCAATCCGATATGATACCCACCGAAGCGAAGCATATCATCCTTGGACAAGTCCGCTTCTTCCTCAAAATGCAGGCCCTTTCCGTCCTGAGTGCCGAAAGTCAAGTCACTGAACTCGGACTTGATTTCGATTTCCACGCTTTCCGTCCGCAACGGTTCCGTAATTGGGGCAATGCCTTTCAAGCCTAAAAAATCCAGCGCCTTGTCTTTGAAAATTGTCATCGCTTCCTTGAAAACTTGATCGTAGTTTCGATGGATTCCATCCACACACAATTGCCCCTCTCACGTTAAAATTCTTTTGTCCCGCATAGTCTCCCACGCGGGTGACTGTCTTTCACTCGGGCAGGTTTCCAAAGTTCTTTATCCGACTGTTTTCATTAGTTGTGGTTTCGGTCCTTTCGCGTGAGCATTGCAGTTTTTTATCTTCGCGTCGTCGGTCGTATCTTATAAAAGAAATGTAACTCAGCACTTTATCGATCTCTTCCTCGCGCAGGCCATCGATCAGCCCGATGAGTTTTTTTCGTTCCGCGCTCGGCGATGAACTCGGGTTGGTCGTCTCATCGTTGCCGTCATCTGTCCCCGCTTTATAGTTTGACCATCCGACGAGGTAATCGACGGATACGTCGAAGAAATCGGCAAGAGCCAATATCAGGCCGAGGCTTGGGGGTCTGTGAGCTTTTTCCAGATTTCCGATTGTTTTCATGTCGAATCCCACGGCTTCTCCGACGTTTCGTTGGGTCATGCGCCGGGCAAGGCGCAAATCTTTCAAGCGCGGCGCGAAAATATCAAGTTCGATTTTCGACCCAATACGCGGTTCGGTTTCAACCTTATTACTTATCTTCATTGGTACAATATTTTCATTAGGGTTGTTCCTATTAACAGACGGATTCATTTCCTTTTCTTGTCGTCCGAGAAGATAATCAAGGGATACATCAAAGAATTTCGCCAAGCTCATTATCATGGTGAGGCTGGGCGCTGTTTTGGCGTTCTCCAGATTGCCGATGGTTGTCATGTCATACCCGACGGCTTCTCCTATATCTTTGAGTTTGAGGCGATGAGACAGACGCAATGCCTTCAAACGCGTCGCAAATACGTCATCCATTCTCCAACCCCCAATATTTTAAAAAATTTCCCTAAAGAGCTTGACTCTTATAATTTAAGGTTATAAAATCTCCGTAAAACTTCGTATTCAAGATTAAGTATTCTCTTGAAGAGAAGCTCTTTGCCACAACAAAACCAATACCACCGGATCAAGAGAGCTTTAAAATCCGATGGCGGGACAACAACAACTCATGGCATTGGGGCATTTGCCACGAGGAGGTGGTTTATTGCCGAAATTTTAGCACGGGCGGCGCCAAACGTTAATAGTACTTTTCGGAAAGATGGAACGAATCAGTATAAATTTTTTGGGAGGGTCTGAAATGAAAAAAATAGTTAAATTTGTTGTTGTATTTTGTATTGCGTTAATGTTCGTGGGCTGTATTCAACCTTCTACTGCGAGTAGCGCCGAGTTGGATGGGAAATGGGAAGTGGAGTACAATCTAGACACAACTCCTTTTGGAAGCGAAAAAAGTTATAATAATACATTAGAGTTTTCCGGCAAAAATTTTACAGCAGTTGACCATTTTGCCGTTTATTATTTGGACGCCAACACAGGGCGTGGTAGGGCGTCAATAGGCGTGTTCCCTTTCACGTTTAAGATTAACAGTGAAAAATATAGCATTGGCAATGACGCTAGTTTTACATTGGTTGAAGAAGGTTTTAGTAATAATAAACTTGAGGGATATGTTTATCTCGCTGAAACGAAAGGAACTTTCAGTGTGACAGATGATGAAATAGAATTTGTTTTAGAGGACGGTTCCATAATGGTTTGTAAATTCTCTCGTACTGAGAATACGATAAGGATAATCGGGGGGCCTGCAACGGCGTGGGGCTCCAGAACCGACGAAAGGGATTTACGATTTACGCGCGTTCGTTGATGATAATTTTTCCCCGATGATTCAGATTATAAAAAATCCGGTCTCCTTCATAATGATGGAGGCCGGATTTTTTTGTGTTAATCCCGAGCGGATACATTTTATGAGTCGTAGACAATCCTACTGAGAATCACGGCGGCGGTCGATGTGACACGAGAATCGGTCTCGGTTTGATTCTCGCGCTTGGAGCTTCGGCGGTATTCAAGATGGCAAAGCGCGACAAATAGAAGGTATCATCAAAAATACTGCCGAAAAAAACGAGGTTTTATCAATCTGTGGTTTGAGATTTAGGTTTGAGATTTAGGAATTTGCTGCATCATCAATCAGCGATAGACAAACCCGGATCGTGATGATAATATACTTGGCAACAGGACCTTTAATCCGGTTCAGTGAGACCGGGAAGGCGGCGGATGTTTTATAGAGGTGTATGTATGCCCTGCCTTCGAACGAGGCCGGGCATTTTTTTTGCCGAATAAATCGGAGGTGGAAAATTTGAAGGAAAAGGCGCGGATAATGGACGCCGCAGCGATGACCAGGGCGATACACCGAATTGCCCATGAGATCATCGAGAGGAACAAGGGCACGTCCAATGTGGTAATGATAGGCATCCAGCGAAGGGGAGTGCCGCTTGTGAAACTCCTCGCGGACCACATCGGGAAGGTCGAGCGGACCGCTGTGCCGACCGGAACGCTGGACATAACGTTCTACCGGGACGATCTCTCGATGCTCTCGGCGCATCCGGTCATCAACGGAACGGACATACCGTTCGGCATTACGGAAAAGAACGTCATCCTTGTGGATGACGTTCTTTTTACGGGCAGAACGACCAGGGCGGCGATGGAGGCGATCATGGAGTTGGGGCGGGCTAAGACGATCCAGTTGGCAGTGCTGATCGAC
>Ga0099364_10000888_pt1 | contig 50789 bp, 37 predicted proteins | sample TergutTh196P3_FD_73070 | JGI IMG/M metagenome (GOLD analysis project Ga0099364, IMG submission 73070) | Microcerotermes parvus P3 segment gut microbial communities from Pointe-Noire, Republic of the Congo - Th196 P3 | ecosystem: Host-associated > Arthropoda: Insects > Digestive system > Gut ... | reverse complement strand
AAAATTGAGTATATTCACCTCATAATTCGAATGACGAACAACGGCAAATTCCACTACAGTATGGAGGTCAATGTTTGGAAATAAAAGAAGCCGTCAAGTTTACGCATAAGGCTTTTTATGTCCTCTTCTTAACGGCTTTTTTGTGCCAAATTCAATTTGGTGTTGCAAAGTTACAAAAAAATTCCGAATTGACCAAATTTTTTGAAAAAATTTCCTCGTCATGTCGACCGGAGCACGCAAAGCGTGCGAAGTGGAGACATCTCCCGGCGATTGACCGTGCCGAATTTGTAGGGGCGAGGCATGCCTCGCCCTTACAAATCACTATTCACTATGGTACATCCCGCACACACCGCAACGCAAAGCCGTTCTCCTTAATGTGCTCGTACACTGGGTAGAGGATACGATCCCCCAAGTGCAGTATAATCGCATTCGTACTACTGAACTGACTTGATGACCAATAGTACGAAAGACCAGCCGTGTCCTGTCCCGCACGTGCAGTAAAGCGAGTGCCTCCCCAAATTCCGCCGTTGTTCACAGCGAGATCGCCCGATCCGGCATTGCCGATATACCAACCAACCTGATTCTCAATAGTCACTCCGTTCACTGTGCCAGATGTACCTGCACGGTTAATACCTGTACCTCCCAAAGCAACATCCAAATTCGCAAAATCCTGACAAGTGGGCACACGCCAAGGCGAAGGACAAAGCATGGCAGCATAACGTATCACAAAACAGAAACTGAAGTAATGACCATTAAAACCATTGATGGGATTACGACAAGAGGTTGCTATAGTATCAAAGGTGAATGTTGTTCGAGTGCTACATGTGGTGGTGGCTACAGCACCCGACCATTGCTGAGTAATCCCGTTGCCGGAAATTGTGCGAGTGTTTGTCTCTATATTGGTATTTCCGCCCCAACTCACCGTGCCGATAGTAGGAACATCGTTAACCCCTGTGCATAGCGACAAGTCGCCCGGTGTGCCGGGACAAGCGGGAATCACGACAACGATCCACGATCCTGATGAGGTTACCCACGAAGTTTGGCAGGCACCGGTTCCTGTGTTTCGGGCTTGTCGGGTGTAGGTTCCTGCACCGGTGGCAGTGGTGGGTGTGAAGGTGGCACTGTTGGAATTTGCTATGACAGTTCCTCCATTGAGCCATTGGTATTCGATGCTGGGTCCTCCTCCGCTTGCATTGGTAGTGCTACCTATTGTGGTAAAGGCTTGTCCTGCAATGAGGGTTTGCCCTGTTGATGCGATGGTTCCGGCAGCGAAAGTGGCGTGAACGGTGATATTCGCCGTACTTGGCGAACTTGTTCCGCAAGAATTAGTCGCCGTTACCGAAACAGGGAGACTACCCGCTGTGGTGCCTGCATTAGTAACACTCAAAGACGTAGTCGTACTACCGTCATCGGTCATATTCGCAGGCGTAGTCCATGTATAAAAATCAGCCCCACTTACAGCACTGACAGATGCTGTAAATGCGCCACCTATACAAACCGAAGTAGGGCTAAACGTGATGGTTCCGGGTGTTGCGGGAGTTGGTGGTGCCAGAGTGATGCTACCGTGTAGTAACTCCACACCACAAGTATTGCTCACAGTGTAATGATGCGTGCCGGGAGTTGTGGGTGAACCTTTAATAGAAACAGGCCATGCGTATTCTCGGTCGCCGAGCGGATTTAAGGCGTCGCCGGAAACCGTGATGCCGGGAGGAGGATCTTCAAAAGAATGGATGCGTGTGCCATCTGTCCACCAAGTGATGACAAGGGTTTTTCCGATTACCGATGGAAATTCGATATCCTCTATCGACTCGCCCGGGCAGAGAGTCTGATGCAAGGGGGCTGATGGGCACCATTGCGGAATAGGACAATACGCAAAACTTTGGGTTCCAAAACTTGCGATAAGGATTAAGATTAGGGTGATTTTTTTCATAGGTATTTATGGTTTATGTTTTATGATTTATGTTTTATGATTTAGGGCAATAAAAAAAACGGACTTGACAAATCCGTTTATCGAGGCACTCGACTGCCCATAACTACAAATAAAGCAAGCCCGTTCTACAGGCGTTGCACTTATCTCGTAGTTATTTGGAAGTGTCGAGTTTCCGACAAACAAGAATTAGCAAACGCTATTTTTACTTATATTTCCGTTTATTTCATGGTTTGGGTTTTTGTTTTGCAAAGATACGAAAAAAATATGATATGCAAGGTTTTTTCACAAAAAAATCGTATCTTTGCAAAAAAAATACTTTTTATGATTAAATCTATGACCGGGTTCGGGAAACACACCGAAGAACTAAACAATCAAAAAATAACGTTTGAAATCAAATCTCTAAACTCAAAACAACTCGACTTGACATTGAAAATACCCAATCAATTTCGAGAAAAAGAATTAGAATTAAGAACTGTACTCTCTCCCTTGTTGCAACGCGGAAAAGCAGAGGGAATACTGACATTTGAGACAGACCTGAAAACAGGCTCTTCAACAATTAACCGATCGATTTTAGGACAATATATTTCCGAATTAAAAGAGATTTCCGAACAGCAAAATTTGCAATCCGATTTGTTGAGAATCGCCATGAAAATGCCCGATGTGTTGAATACTGAAACAGACGAAATCGACGAAAAAACATGGCATGCTGTGTTGAATGTCATAACGATGTCTATCGCTAAATTTGACGAATTTCGCTTGCACGAAGGACAAATTTTAGAGAATGATTTTAGAACGCGTATCGAAACTATTCAAGCGTTACTGAAAAAGGTTGAAACATTTGAAAAATCGCGTATTTCAGCGATAAAAGATCGTATGAAAACCAATTTCGAAAAATGGATGGAATCTTCTCTTGTTGATGCAAATCGTTTTGAACAGGAAGTGTTCTACTATCTCGAAAAGATTGATATTACTGAGGAAAAAGTGCGTTTGAAAAAACATTGCACATATTTTTTAGACACACTCAACGAGGAATCCGCAGGAAAAAAATTAGGTTTTGTAACCCAAGAATTAGGTAGAGAAATCAATACAATCGGCTCCAAAGCGAATGATGTAGATATTCAAAAAATCGTTGTTGAAATGAAAGATGAATTGGAAAAAATCAAGGAACAATTAGGGAATGTGTTGTAATTAATACACCACATTGATCAAAAATAATCCCTTTGCAGGTACCGATAATCCTGCCTCACTGCGATTTTTATTTTCAATAATTCGTCGAAAATCGTCTAACGAAATCTTGTGTTGCCCAACTTCAATCATGGTGCCGACAATGGCTCGAACCATGTTTCGTAAAAAACGATTGGCTTGAATCGTGAAAATTAATGTGTTTTTTTCTCGTTTCCAAATGGCTTTTTGAATGGTGCAAAAGTTTGTTTTGGTTTGCGTGTGTGATTTCGAAAAGCAAGTAAAATCGGTATATTCGTGCAAAATTTTACAAGCCTCGTTCATTTGATTGACGTCTAAATTATCGTACAACGGATAGGAAAAATCAAATGTGAGAGGATTTTTTTCAAGAGAAATAACATACTCATACGTTCTCGAAATCGCTGAAAATCTCGCATGTAAATTATTTGCGACTTGATAAATTTTGTAAACCGCAATCGATTCTCGTAAATATGAATTTAATTTTCGACATAAATCTTGACAATCTTGTTCGTTCAAAAAAATTTCACTATCGAAATGTGCGACATATTTTTTCGCGTGAACACCTGTATCCGTACGCCCGCAACCTTTGAGGGAAACGGGTTCTCGCATAATACGGGAAAACGCCTCTTTCAACGTACCTTGAACGGTAACCGCATTACTTTGAATTTGCCAACCACAAAATGGTGAGCCATTGTAGGCTAATTCAACAAAATAACGATATGAAAAATTACAAGGTTCCATACACAAATCTATCTTTTTTTCTGAAATCTTGTTCTACTTCAACATGCAAAAAACCTTGATTTTCCAACAATTTTGCAACTTCACGTCCAAATTTTTCATTGATTTCAACATACAATTTTCCATTGGGATTCAAATGTTTTTTCGCAAAATCAACGATTGCCGTGTAGAAAATTAACGGAGATTCATCATCTACAAATAATGCCTTGTGAGGTTCGTAATGCAACACATTTGCTTGCATTTCCGACTTTTCGGATTGCAGAACGTATGGCGGATTGCTAACGATCAGATCAAAACATTGTTCGGTGTTATGCTTGAAAATATCAGCAGTAAAAAAATTGACATTCAATAAATGTTTTTCGGCATTTTTTCTTGCGACTTCAATGGCAAATTCAGAACTGTCAAAACCTTGAACAAGAGCGTTATTAAATTCGTTTTTCAGTGCCAACGCGATACATCCGCTACCGCAACAAATATCTAAAAGTTCGCCTGAAAAATTTTGATTTTGCCGGATAATTTTGTGCACCAATTCCTCAGTTTCCGGACGTGGAATCAAGACATCCGGCGAAACATACAGCGACAATCCCAAAAAATCACAACTTCCCAAAATATATTGAATCGGTTTTTGTTTTTTCAAATCTTTTACAGCAAAATTAAAATTCAACATTTCGCTTTCGCTGATACGAAAATCAGGATTTTCAATAACTTCTATTTTGGGCATATTCAAAAAATGTTCACAACATCGGTAAAAATAATATCGAATTTCTTCCGATGAATACAGATTTTTCAATTCTTCATCGAAAAAATCACGAACAGATTTGAGAGCATTTGTTTTGATTTTCATTTTGGAAAAATAGGATTGAATTTTACCCTAAAAAATTTCCTTGCAACGGTAACAAGTCGTGTATGCTTTTGAACACAAAAATCTGTCCTGTTGATCCTCGTAAAATACAGCGAATAGGCTGATTGTCGCGGATTTCGTATTCGATCAAGACTTGTCGACAAGCCCCGCAAGGCGAAACAGGTTTGTCCGTAACAAACTGTTCCGAAAAGGCGGTAATTGCAATCGCCATTATTTTTTGATTCGGATACAAAGCCGAAGTCGAAAAAACGGCAACACGTTCAGCACAAAGCCCTGATGGATAAGCCAAATTTTCTTGATTATTTCCAACAATAATGTTGCCATTGTCGGTCAAAACAGCAGCACCAACATGGAATTTAGAATAAGGAGCATAAGCGTCCTTTGCTGCTTTAGTTGCGGCTTCCAGGAGTTTTTGGTCTTCGGGAGATAAGTCTTCCAAACGATCAAAAACATCGTAGGAAATTGTAATGTCTTGTTTCATAACTACAGATATTTAATAAATTGAAAATTTTCTCGTTAGAAAAATAAATACGTTTATTTTTGCTCACTGATTGAATTTTTTTGCAAAGATACAAAAAAATTCGTATCTTTGCAAAGCAAAATCTATCCTTATGGCAAAATCCAAACTTCGAAATTCCACGAAACTCCTATTGGACACGATTTTCGATGCAATGCACGAAAAAAAAGCGGAAAACATTTTATTGCTTGATCTTTCCGAGATCAAAGGTGCAAACTTCGATTACTTCGTGATTACACACGGAAATTCGACGATACAAGTCAATGCAATTGCAGAAGAAGTTCGTCGAAAAGTGAAAACCATACTTCACATGAATCCCGCACATGCAGAGGGTTTTCAGAATTCGGAATGGATTTTGTTAGACTATTTAGATGTGGTCGTTCATATTTTTCAACAAGAAATTAGAGAACATTATCAACTCGAAAATCTTTGGGCAGATGCTGTTATCACACCCATCGTTGAGGAAATTCCCGTGAAAAAATCTGTGAAAAAAGAACCCACAACCAAAGCATCCATCAAGAAAGAGATAGCAAAGAAAACTAATAAAGGGACGAAAAATGTTTCGCCCAAGAAAGAAACCATGAAAAAAGTAGCCAAAAGCAATGAACGAAAATCAACATCACCCAAATCAGCAGCGAAATCAGCAGCGAAACCAACAGCAAAGAAATCTGCCACAAAACAAGCCAAAATTTAATTTCAATTGGATTTATGCGATTATTATTGCTGCGATTTTAGGGCTAAATATATTCGGAAATCAGTGGGAAGCAAGGTCTTTTGATATCACTTGGAACGAATTACAAGGTATGCTCGAACGCCGAGATGTGGAGAGAGTTGTCGTTGTAAACAAGGAATTAGCCGAAGTTTTTATCAAACGAAATCGCATTGAAAACGATACGTTAAACTACGGACGTTTGCGAACAGAAGATTTGAGAAAACCGAAATTTTTTGTATTCAAATTTCTAACGTTAGATCAATTTCAAAACGATGTTCGTCAAGCACAAACGAATGCCGATGAATTCGAAAAATCTCGTTTGACACCGGAGGAATTGGAAAATTTTGTGCCTCGTCCGAAAATTGAGCCAATTCCCGAAACTCGTCGTGGTTTTTTTGAAGGATTAGGGTTTTTGTGGCCCTTGTTTATTATCGTGATGTTGTTCATCATATTCAGTCGAATGATGGGAGCAGGCATGGGTGTCCCCGGCGGTGCCGGTGCGGGAATGGGGGGAATTTTCAGTTTTGGAAAATCGAAAGCACAACTTTTTGATGGGAAAAACGGTGGACAAATCACGTTCAACGATGTGGCAGGATTGGCTGAAGCGAAAGTGGAAGTGATGGAAATTGTAGACTTTTTGAAAAATCCGAAAAAATACACCGATTTGGGTGGAAAAATTCCGAAAGGTGCGTTGCTTGTTGGTCCTCCGGGAACAGGAAAAACCTTGCTGGCAAAGGCTGTTGCAGGTGAAGCAAAAGTTCCGTTTTTTTCGATTTCGGGTTCGGATTTTGTAGAAATGTTTGTGGGTGTAGGGGCGTCGCGTGTTCGAGATTTGTTCAAAAATGCGAAAGAAAAAGCACCGTGCATTATTTTTATTGATGAGATTGACGCAATCGGGCGTGCACGCGGAAAAAACGTATTCACCGGAGGCAACGACGAACGTGAAAATACACTCAACCAACTTCTGACAGAAATGGACGGTTTTGGTACAAATAGCGGTGTGATTATTCTTGCTGCGACCAACCGAGCGGATATTTTAGATAAGGCACTCATGCGTGCAGGTCGTTTCGATAGAGAGATTCACGTAGAACTTCCGGAACTCGAAGAACGCAAAGCAATTTTCAATGTGCATTTGAGAAATATCAAAAAATCGCCGGAATTAGACATCGAATTTTTGGCGAAACAAACTCCCGGATTTTCGGGTGCGGACATCGCAAACGTGTGTAACGAATCGGCTTTGATTGCTGCAAGAAACGGAAAAAAAGAAGTCGACAAACAAGATTTTTTAGATGCAATCGACCGAATTGTAGGCGGTTTGGAACGTCGCAGTAAATTTATTTCTCCGGAAGAAAAGAAAACAATTGCCTATCACGAAGCCGGTCATGCATCAGTGAGTTGGTTGCTGAAATACGCACACCCGTTGATTAAAGTAACGATTGTTCCTCGCGGACGATCGCTTGGAGCAGCGTGGTATTTGCCCGAAGAACGACAAATTACTACGCGTGAACAAATGTTTGATGAAATGATGGCAACCCTTGGTGGACGTGCAGCAGAGGCGGTTGCATTCGGGAAAATTTCGACCGGAGCAATGAATGATTTGGAAAAAGTTACCAAACAAGCCTATGCGATGGTGGCGTATTTCGGTATGAATGAAAAAATCGGAAACCTCAGTTATTACGATTCTCAAGGTGCACAAGACATCATGTTTGGCAAGCCTTACAGCGAAAAAACAGCGGAAGTTATTGATAAAGAAGTTCACGATTTAATCGAATCCGCTTATGAAAAAGCCAAAGAAATTTTGATTCAAAACCGTGAAAAATTAGATGTTTTAGCCGATACATTGATGAAACGTGAAGTCCTTTTCAGAGATGATTTGGAGCAGATTTTCGGACCACGACCTGCTGATGCAGAAAAAAAACCTGCCGAATGAACACCGTAAACGATAAGGAGAGAATGCTGAAAAGCGTACGAGATGCACTCATCGAGCGTACTCCGTCTATGTATCATCAGTTGGATTTGGATACATCGGTTTATCACGATTTCAAAGCCGGATTGGATATTGAATTTGCAGAAAATTTTATTCGGAATGGCGGAAAATTCGTGTATTGCGAAGGAATTCAAGAAGCGGTGGACAGTATTCGATTTTTTACACAGCAAGAAAATTGGGATAAAATTTATTGTGTTGAAGAAACGTTGCAACGTATTCTAACCCACGCCGGACTGCCATTTACAGACAATCCGAACGAACTGATTCTCCAAAAAGTCGGCATAACGACCTGCGATTTTTTGCTTGCTCGAACGGGAAGTATTGTGTTTAGCTCGCAACCTGCATCGGGACGACGAATTTTGAGTGTGTTGGATACGCACATCGTAGTTGGAACGGTTGCACAAATTCAACCCGATTTGAAAACAGCGTTCAAATTAATCAAAGAAAAATTTACAACCAAAATGCCTTCGATGTTTTCGATTGTCAACGGTTTGAGCCGAATCGAGGATATCGATGGCGAAGTGGAACAAGGCTTGGGAGCGAAACAACTTTTCCTCTTTTTAATTGACACTACAACACCGCAATAAATTATGAAAATTCAATCAAACTTCGTTTTACGAACGCTAACGGGAGCGGTTTTTGTTGCTGCGATTTTGGCGTCAATGCTGAGTTTTTGGAGTTTTGCCTTGTTAATGTCGATTGTGTTATTGCTAACGGTTTATGAGTATCAAGAATTACTTGCAAAAAAAGGTATTGAAATTTCACAACGAGCTATAGGTGCATTAGTTTTTGCTCCGATGACGATGATATTTTTCTTTTATGGCGAATCCTTTGCTACTTCGTTATCTACAACGTTTCGCCCGCTCTGTGTTGCATTATTTATATTCTCATTTCTTTTGCTGTTTGTAGAGGGATTATACTCCAAAAAAGAAAATCCGATACAAAATCTTATTTATGCAATCTTTGCATTTTTTTACATGACGTTGCCGTTCGTTTGTTTGATTTATTTACACAGGGTCAATCCTCTGTTTGCATTGGCATTGTTCAGTTTTGTGTGGATAAACGACACGTTTGCGTACCTTGTCGGTATAACCATGGGAAAACACAAATTATTCGAACGAATTTCACCTAAAAAATCGTGGGAAGGATTTTTCGGAGGACTTATTTTTGCCGTTCTTGCGGGTATTGCATTCCATCATTTTACAACGGACATTTTTGAAAATTATAGCTTAATCAAATGGATTGGATTAGCCCTTATGGTTGTGATTTCTGCAACATTCGGCGATTTGTTCGAATCCATGTTCAAACGCAGTTTAGATGTGAAAGATTCCGGCACGTTTTTGCCCGGACATGGCGGATTTCTCGATCGATTAGACAGTATTTTGTTTGCTGCTCCGGCGATGATACTTTATTTGCTATTGATCAAGGTCATACCCTGAAAAAAATAATATAGATAATTATGAATTACAAAGACAAATTAAAAAACATTAAGACTTTCGTTTTCGATTACGACGGTGTGATTTCGGACGGAAAAATCTGGGTTGCTAATGGCGATGATCAAATTCGATGTTCTACGGTCAAAGACGGCTATGCCTTGCACCATGCGATAAAGAAAGGTTATCGCATTGCGATTATTTCCGGAGGCAGAGGTGATTCGATGCGAATTCGCTTGAACAATCTCGGCATTACAGAAGTTTATCAAGGTGTGAGAGATAAAATGGAAGTGTTCAAACAATTTTGTGCCGAACACGAAATTGATCCGGAAACCGTGTTGTATATGGGCGATGATATTCCCGATTATATCGTGATGCAAAACGTTGGAATCTCTACTTGTCCGGCTGATGCAGTGCCGGAAATTAAAGAAGTTTCGCATTATATTTCTCATCAAAAAGGTGGCGAAGGTTGTGTTCGAGATGTGATTGAGCAAGTGTTGAAAGTGCATGGCGATTGGATGACCGAAGATGCAGTTTTTTGGAGGTAGTAATTTTAGATAAAAAAAATTAGATAAAAAAATATGGCATATATTCTTGGTATAGAAACCTCTTGTGACGACACATCTGCGGCGATTTTAGAGAATGAACAGATTCGTGCAAACTTAATTGCCAATCAAAAAGTTCATGAAATTTATGGCGGTGTTGTTCCCGAATTGGCATCGAGAGCACATCAGCAAAGTGTTGTCCCCGTAGTGGATTCGGCGTTGAAACAAGCAGGATTGACGGCTCAGGATTTAGATGCGATTGCGTTTACGCGTGGTCCCGGATTATTGGGTTCCTTGTTGGTTGGCACGTCATTTGCGAAATCCATGAGTTTGGCATTAGACATTCCGCTCATCGAAGTGAATCATTTGGACGGACATATTTTATCGCATTTCATCAAGGAAAATCACGATTCTCAGGTGCCGGATTTTCCGCATTTATGTTTGTTGGTTTCGGGTGGACATACGCAGATTGTTTTGGTCAAAAGCCCGTTTGATATGGAAATTATCGGACGGACGATTGATGATGCTGCCGGTGAAGCTTTTGATAAATCTGCAAAAATTATGGACTTGGGATATCCGGGCGGACCTGTAATTGATCGCTTAGCCAAAGAAGGAAATTCGGATACATTCAAATTTGCAGAACCTCGAATTGCAGGATACGACTACAGTTTCAGCGGATTGAAAACTTCGATTTTGTATTTGATTCGTGACGAATTGAAAAAAAATCCGAACTTTATCGAGGAAAATAAAAACGATTTATGTGCTTCGATTCAAAGCACAATTGTAAGAATTTTGATGAACAAATTATGCTTGGCAGCAAAGGATTTGAACATAAAAACCATCACAATCGGTGGTGGCGTTTCGGCGAATTCTGCCGTACGAAATGCTATCGCAGAAACCGGAAAACAATTAGGTTGGACCACATTTATTCCGCCGTTTCAGTACACGACAGACAACGCTGCAATGATTGCTATTGCAGGGTATTTCAAATATCTAAACCAAGAATTTTGCAAGTTGGATGCAGTCCCGTTTGCAAGAACATAAATTGATTGTTATGAAAAATATAGCATTGATCGCAGGCGGATATTCGGGCGAAAATGTAATTTCGATTCGCAGTGCTTCTGTGGTTGAAAAACACTTAGATTCCGCATTATTCAACGTTTACAAGATTATCATCACACCGGAAAGTTGGACACACACCACTGCTGATAACCAAGAAATTTCCGTTGACAAAAACGATTTCAGTTTGACCATTGATGGTAAACACATCACGTTTGATATGGCGTTTATTATTGTTCACGGTACGCCGGGCGAAGACGGAAAATTGCAAGGTTATTTGGATATGCTTAAAATTCCGTATAACACGTGCGATGCAACCACCTCCGCACTCACGTTCAACAAAGGGTTTTGCAACGAAGTGGTAAAAAATTCGAATATCGTCAATGTTTCGGATGCCATGCATATTTTCAAAGATAAATGGTATAGTATTTCTGAAATAGCACACCGAATAGGCTTTCCCTGTTTTGTGAAACCGAATTGCGGCGGTTCGAGTATCGGTATGTCGAAAGTGAAAACCCTTGACGAGCTGAAACCGGCAATTGACAAGGCTTTTGAGGAAGACACACAAGTGCTTGTCGAAAAATTCGTGAAGGGACGCGAATTTTCGTGCGGCGTGTTTCGTTCGGAAGGCAAAAAAATCGTTTTTCCGGTAACAGAAATTATCAGTAAAAAAGAATTTTTCGATTTTGAAGCGAAATATACCACCGGAATGACCGATGAAATCACGCCTGCACAAATTGACGAAGTATTCGGTTATATCATACAAGACACGTCGTCTATACTTTACGATAGACTGAACTGTGCAGGAATTGTGCGTTTTGATTTTATTTTGGAAGATGATACCAATGCTCTTTATTTTCTCGAAGTGAACACTGTTCCCGGACAATCCGAAAACAGTATTGTTCCGCAGCAAGCACGAGCAATGGGCTTGACGATTCAAGAATTGTATACCTTAGTTTTGTCGGAAATTTAGAAATTTTTTTGTTTCAATCCATACATCAATATCTCAAAAATTATGCACGTACCCACTCAAAACTCAGCACACCAAGGCATTCGACAGGCACTTGTTTCTGTTTTAGTCAATGTTATGTTATTTGGCATTAAATTTTGGGCAGGTCTGGTTTCCGGATCAGTGGCTCTGATAGCGGATGCGTGGCATACGTTGTCGGATTCGATAACCTCAGGTATTGTGATTGCAGGGATTAAACTTTCTCGCAAAAAGCCTACGGCATCGCATCCGTTTGGATATGGTCGCTGGGAACAAATTGCGGCTTTGGTTTGCGGATTTATTTTAGCGGTGGTGGCTTACGAATTTTTGATGGAATCTTTTGACCGCTTGAAACACAACACACCCGCGGATTTCGGAATCATTGCGATTGTTGTTACGACGTTTTCTATCGTTGTGAAAGAAAGTTTGGCACAGTATGCATTTTGGGTGTATCGCAAAACAGGGCTCATAACGATGAAAGCCGAAGGTTGGCATCATCGCAGCGATGCACTTTCGTCGATACCGATTTTGGTCGGAATTTTTGTCGGCAAATTTTTTGATTGGAAATGGATAGATGGTGCTTTGGGCTTTATCGTCGCAGGATCGTTGTTTTGGGCAAGTTATGAAATTATCAAAAGTGCCATTGAAAAATTGTTGGGCGAACGAATTTCCGAAGATTTGGAAAATGAAATTAAAGCCTATATTCACGAAAAATTCGGTGATTATTACACCCATCATTTTCACGTTCATTGTTATGGCGATTTTCGCGAACTCACGTTCCATATACATGTTGACGGCAATGAAACGGTAGAGGAAAGCCATCAATTAGCCACCAAAATTGAAAGAGCACTCAAGGAAAAATTTCACTTGGAATGCACGATACATATCGAACCGAAAAGCAATAAACATCCATGACCAAATTTACTGTTAGAAAAAATGCACAAGGCAAACTTGAAATTTTAGACCGTGTTCGTAGGAAATATATCGTTTGTACCGATGAAGAAAAAGTTCGACAAATGACGATTTTATATTTAACGGAAACGCTGAATGTACCAATGTCGTCAATCGTTGTGGAAACCGAAATCAAAGTCAATAAGTTGTCCAAACGAACAGATTTAATCGTATTGGATTCAAACCTGAAACCGGCGTTAATCGTGGAATGCAAAGCACCTTCAATAAAAATTACACAAGATGTTTTCGAACAAATTGCTCGCTACAACTTGACATTACAAGTCAAGTATTTGATGGTTACAAATGGTGTTGAACATTATTTTTGTCATTTGGATTACGAAAAACAAACCTATCAATTTATACCTGAACTACCCGATTGGTCGGCTTTCTAAAATGTTTGAACAATGAATACAACTAATTTGAATAGCGAATTTGACAAAATCAGACCGTATCATAATGATGAGATTCCTGAGGCGATGCAACGTATTGCCGATGCTCACGAAATCGGAAACATTGCGTCGTTTCTGTTTTCGGAAATGAATCAGACTGAATTTCGCGACATGATTCGGAATATAGAAACAACAGAGGAATTTCAGAAACTCCTTGCAGCTAAAGCGTTTCATAAGATTGTGAAACAAACCACACGAGGTGTTACGATTAAAGGATTCGAAAATATCGACACCTTAAAAAATCATATTTTTGTGATGAATCACCGCGATATAGTTTTAGATTCCACGTTATTTCAAATTGCGTTGATGGAGCATGGTTTCAAGACAACAGAAATTTGTATCGGTGATAATTTAATGCCATCGCAATTTTTTACGGATATTTGGCGTTCCAACAAAATGGTTAAAGTGATTCGTGGAGCAAGCATTCGCGAGACTTTACAAAACTCGTTAATTTTTTCAAGATATTTACGAAATACCATTGTCAACAAACATGAATCCATTTGGATTGCTCAACGCAACGGACGAACCAAAGACGGGTTGGATATCACGGATCCCGCATTAATCAAGATGTTTGCGATGAGCGGAACAAACGATGTTTTGACTTCGATTGCCGAATTAAATATCATTCCTGTGGCAATTTCATATCAAATCGAACCCTGCGATTGGATGAAAACACGCGAACTTTTTCTTTCGAAAGATGCACCTTATCAGAAATCTCCGAATGAAGATTTTCAAAGTATTCTTACAGGAATTATGCAAAAAAAAGGCGAGGTACATATTGCGATTGGAACTCCCATCAATTCGGAATTGGAATCGTGCAAAAACATCCCCAATCAAGCGATTTTCAAGGAAATTGCAAAATTAATCGATAACCAAATTATCCAAAATTACAAATTATTTGACACGAATTACATCGCTTATGATTTGTTGAATCGAACCGATAAATATACCGCACACTACACCGAAGAAACGAAAGAACAATTTATCATCAACATGAACGAAAAAATTGCACAAATTGGTTTGAAATTTTATCCGGAACTGTGTAATTTATTTTGCAAAATCTACGCAAACCCTGTGTTTTCGCGTGATTCCCGCAATCAAGACATCTAAATTATCGCATTAAATTTGAGTTAGCAGACAGCGTTTCACGAATCATTTCGGTCATATCCTGTGCTGCCCAAACCAACATTTGGTCGGGAGCCGGAAGTGGCATAACAGGTGCTGTAATTCGTTTTCTGGTTTGATCCGATAATGCTCGCAAATCCCCGTCAGTACGGAAACTCGAACTATGTGCAGTGAACGTTCTGCTTAAAGGAATACTACGTAAAAAACGCTGAGTTTCCACATCAAAATAGGTCATAGTTCCATCTAACCGAGCTTGTACGGATTGCGTAACTTCTGTAACCACACATTTCAACGTTATATTTCTCGGAATTCGAATAAAATTTCCGGCACTGTCTTGAACAGGATTTCCTCTGCTATCGGTCTGAAATTCGGTGCCATCCGTAATAGTACGGGTTTCTGTAAAATTTCGCGTGTTCACAGCAGGAGGAAACAAAATGGTTCTGTCTAACGAAAACACAACATCAAAATGGTAGTTCGGACGAATGGAGTCAGTATCATATTTTACCCAACGTTTGTTCAAAACTTGTGGCTGGATATTGATCAAATGCCAAACCGCTTCGTGAGGCAGATAAGTAGGGCTGTTGTTGACCACTCTGAACAGCACAAAAGTCGTACCCAATTCTTCTGCACGTGCCATAAGATTTCTCACATCTCGATAATCAATACCTGAATACACAACGACACGTTCGAACTGAGTAAACGCTTGTCGTGCCTCCGTTCTTGTGCCGAAATTCAGTCTGCGAATACCTTCTGCGTAGTGGTATTCCGTTGCTTTTCGCTTTGCCTCTGTCAACTCATTGCTGTGAGAATAAAAAACAAATTCGATTTCGTTTTTTGCAGAGGAGGGAAGTGCATCAATTCGCCGATTGCGAGCAATCATGCGTTCATAAATCGTTATGGTGCTTCCCCAAATATCCGGCTGTCCGGATCCTTTTAAGGTCAAAATTCGTTCTTTGTCGTTCGCATCTGCAATACGATAGGCATCTCTGAGGATTTCAAGATATTTTTGATTGGTTGGCTCCTTTTGCAAAATTTGTATGCAACGGTTAATCGCATCATCGTATTGTCCTTTTTTGAAAGCCTTTGACGCATTCGTGCACCCTATCGCAAAAAGCGACAAAAGTATCAAAACACAAAAATTACGCAAATTCATCATCTAACGAAAATTTATTTAGTCTGAATGAACGTATGGTTGCTCCATCTGATGATTTCTACCTTGCCATCGTTGTCCAATACCGGATTGCCGTTGTTGTCTAATTTTGGCATCCACAAGTGCAAACTCATACGACGAGGAGATTCCGTTTCAGCATTTTCGTAAGAAAAATCGTAGATTCTTGTAAGTTCCCCTTGAGGAGAACAGTAATCCGTATTTGGATCTGTAAAATTAGAATTTTTAAACTCTCCGTCGCCGCTAATCCAACTAACATCAGACTTTCCGGAAGGTTCAACTACATAGTCGATTTTGAAATATTCCGTTCGACGAGACCCCTTAAAACAGTCTGTTACAGAGTCTGCAGCAGAAGGAATTCCATCTCCGTAATGAGTCGTAACTTGCATGGTTCCTTTTGATGGATCAGCCGGATCTTGTGTAAATTCAATAGTTTGAATGATGTAAACAAGGGAGTCAATATCCACGCCATTGCCATTAGCAGCGAGCATTTCGTCCCAAGTCATTTGCTCTCGTTCGATTTTTCCATTTCTTTCGATAGAAATCCAAATAACTTCCTCCCAAACACCGCTTGTTGGTGCTGTGGCATCGAATGTTTCTGTTTTATCGCAAGCCACAATGGTAAAGGCTGCAATGAAAGATAATAGTAATGCTATTTTTTTCATGACGATATTATTTTTTTACAAAGGTACGAAAAAAAAATGAAAAAAACAAATTTTTTTTGTATCTTTGTAGATTGGTTATGTTTAGAGCAATTTTTATAGGGTGTTTGTTGGGGTTAAGTTTTGTGATTTTTGCACAACTTCCGGTGGTTCAAATTGATGCTGTTAGTGTGAATCCACAAACCAATCAAGTTCAAATTTTTTGGACATCGAGTTCGTCGACGAATGTGGTTGGATATCGGATTTTTGAGCAATATCAAGATAATCCGTTATTAAATTTTGCTATTGATACGGTTTTTGGCAGACTCGAAAACAACTACACCGTGGAGAGAAATGCAGATACCAATTTCCGATATCGGATTGATGTTTTTGATGAAGATTTTAATCATAGTCCGATTACATCTGACTGGAAACGCATTTTTTTATGTAAAGTGGAGCAAGGTTCCTGCGAAAAAAAACTCCATGTATCGTGGAGCAGTGCGGAAAGAAGTTTATCCAATATCGCATATTTTGAAATTTGGCTTTCGAAAAATGATGAACCATACACGCTTGCAGCCACTATCAACGATCCGTTGCAACGCTCTGCTGTTGTTGATGCTTTCGGACACGAACAGAAATACAAAATTTATGTTCGTGCAGTGAATTCGACTGAAACTATTTTCTCTATTTCGACTGCTGATTCGTTGGTCATGATTACCGCACCGGAACCTGAATTTGCCTATATCGAAACCATTAATGTTGTCGATGATAAAACCGTTGAAGTAGCTTGTTTGGCAGATGTTTCAAAGGTTTGGAAACATTTGTTTCTGTACATGGATGGCTCGCTTGAACAAACGATAACGTATGCCGATTTTTTGAACAATAATCGTTTTTTGTTACCAAGAAAAGATGGATTTTATCATTTCGAAATCAGTGATACCTGTGGTGAAATCGTGATTCGTTCGAATGATGCCAAACCTGTTTTATTGGAAGCAGAATTACAGGGAACAGTAGTGAATTTAAGGTTTTCAGAGTATCAAGGTTGGTTTGGAAATGATATTCATTACGAAGTTTATGAAATTCAGGACGACCATACAGCTGTGAAAACGGGGCTTTCCCCTCATCAGACCCATTCATTTGCAATTTCAAGTATCGAACAAATTTTGAATTTGAGTTATTATGTTGTCGCTCGTGAAATTTCCGACAATCCTTATGGAATAAAGTCTTTAGCGAAGTCCAATGTTGTGGATATCATTTCGAGAAATGAAATTCCGTTGTATTTTCCAACAGGATTTGTGCCCGGTGGAGTTACTCGAATCTACCGTCCAATCTATGTTTCGCAAGTTAATGATGAAATGAAATTTCTAATTCACAACACATTCGGACAAGTTGTTTTTTCGACGACAGATCCCACTGATGGTTGGGATGGCACATTCAACAACAGCGGAAACGAATGTCAAGCCGGAGTTTATTTGTTTATTTTCGAATTAATTCGAAACGGCAAAACGATGCAGAAAAAAGGTGTTATCACGTTGATACGATAAAAAATATCCGTTAGGCGAAAAATGAAAATAGTTCCTCTATTTTTACAATGTTCGTTTGGTTTCGATGATGTCGTAACCTTCAATGATGTCGCCAACTTTGATGTCGTTGAAATTTTCGATATTCAACCCGCAATCTTGTCCTGAAACAACTTCTTTCACATCGTCTTTGAAACGTTTGAGAGAGCCAAGTTTTCCGGTGTAAACCACAATTCCATCGCGAATGATTCGTACTTTCGTGCTTCGTTGAATCTTGCCGTCCAAACACATACAACCCGCAACTGAACCGACTTTCGTGATTTTGAATACCTCTCTGATTTCAAGGTTACACGTAATTTTTTCTTGAACATCCGGTGCCAACATACCTTCGAGAGAATCTTTAACTTCCTCGATTGCCTTGTAGATTACGGAGTACAGACGAATATCGATTTGTTCGTTTTCTGCTAATTTTCTTGCAGCAACCGATGGTCGAACTTGGAAACCGATGATCAACGCATCCGATGCAGATGCAAGAACCACGTCGCCTTCAGAGATTTGTCCGACACCTTTATGAATCACATTCACCTGAACTTCCGGCGTTGAAAGTTTGAGCAACGAATCCGAAAGAGCTTCCACAGAGCCATCCACGTCGCCTTTAACGATAATGTTGAGTTCTTTGAAATCTCCAATCGCAATACGGCGACCGATTTCGTCGAGTGTAATATGTTTTTGTGTTCGTAAACCTTGTTCGCGTTGCAGTTGCAAACGGCGTGTAGCAACCTCTTTAGCCTCTTTGTCGGACGGTGTAACGTTGAATCCGTCGCCCGCCTGTGGTGCACCATTCAAGCCTAAAAGCAAAATCGGTGTAGCCGGACCTGCTTTTTGAATCGGGTGATTTCGCTCGTTAAACATGGCTTTCACACGACCATACGTACTTCCGGCTAAGATATTATCTCCAATAGAAACCGTTCCATCTTGAACCAAGATATTCGCTACAAATCCTCTGCCTTTATCAAGCGAAGCCTCGATAACCGTGCCTTTCGCACGTTTTTTCGGATTAGCATGCAAACCTAAAATATCGGCTTCCAAAAGAACTTTTTCGAGCAATTCCGGAATACCGGTACCGTGTTTTGCAGCAATATCCTGACTTTGATATTTTCCACCCCATTCTTCCACCAAAAGATTCATTTCTGCAAGAGCTTGCTTGATGCGCGTCGGATCTGCACCGGGTTTGTCGATCTTGTTAATCGCAAAAATAATCGGAACATTTCCGGCTTGTGCGTGGTTGATCGCCTCAATGGTTTGAGGCATGATTCGGTCATCTGCGGCAATCACAATAATCGCGATATCCGTAACTTTCGCACCACGTGCACGCATGGCGGTAAACGCTTCGTGACCGGGCGTATCCAAGAATGTGATTTGACGACCGCTATCGAGCGTTACTTCGTAAGCACCGATATGTTGTGTGATTCCACCAGCCTCACCGGCAATCACATTTGCATGGCGAATATAGTCCAAAAGCGAAGTTTTTCCATGGTCAACGTGTCCCATCACCGTAACGATCGGAGCACGCAACATCAAATCTTCAGGCTGGTCTTCTTCTTCAACTTCCGTGAGAGTTTCGATAACATCCGCACCAACAAATTCCAATTTGAAACCGTATTCATCTGCCAAAAGCGAAATAATTTCGGCGTTCAAACGTTGGTTGATGGAAACGAATTGTCCGACCGACATACAGGTTCCGATAATTGATGTAACCGGAAGGTTCATCATGGTTGCCAGCTCGTTTGCCGTAACGAATTCCGTTACTTTCAAAACGCCGGCTTCTTGTTGTGCACGTATGGCTTCCTCTTGCATTTCTGCTGCCACTTGACTACGTTTTTCACGACGATGTTTGGAGAATTTTGATTTTCCGGTTGAGCCCAAACGTGCCAAAGTTTCTTTGATTTGTTTTGCGATTTCGTCGCTATCAACTTCCGCAATCAGCCTGCCTTTGGCTTGTTTCGACGGTTTTACTTCTTTTTTCCAACCCGCTTTTTCCGCATTTTTTATCGCCTCTTTGATGTCGATGCTTTTTTCTTTTTTAATGCGTTCGCGTTTCTTTTTGTGTGCATGTCCGCCACCGGAAGATGTAGCAACGATTGGCTTTTTGTTGAATTGCGACAAGTCAATGGTTTGTCCGGTTATTTTTGGTCCGTCAATGACGACATGCTTGGTTTCGATGTGTTCGATAACACGTTCTTCAACCGGAGCAGTTTCCAAAATTTCTTCTTGAACAACTTCAACAACAGGTTCTTTTTTTGCTTTCTCTTTCGATTTTTCTTTGGGTTTTTCTTTCGATTTGGTTGTTTTTTCAGTCGATTTTTTTGAATCTTTTTTTGATGTTTTTGCCTCTTCTGCCTTTGCTTCGCGTGCTTCTTTCAGTTCTTGTTTCGACTTTTTATCCGGACGTGTTTTGGTGTTAATTTCACTCAAATTGATTTGTCCAAGCACCTTTACTTTCGGGGCAACGAGGGTTTCTTCTTCTTCCGTCTCAACATTCTTTTTGGTTGCCGGTTTCTTTTTGGGTGTTTTGGGTTCTTTAGATTCTTTGGGTTCTTCCGGTGTTTCAACAACCGGTTCTTTTTCTTTGGTTGTTTCTTTGGTTTTGGTTGATTTTGCTTTCTTTTCGAGAGTAGCACCTTTGATGATATATTCCTCTTCTTCGTCTTCTTTTTCTACTACAGCTTTCGGAGTTTTTTCAAGAGTAATCGTTTCTTTCTTTTGGAATTCCAAAGCAATTCTTTCCGAAGCTTCTTTGGCTTTTTTATCGGATTGGAATTCTTTCTCCAACGCAACATACATTTCGCCGGAAAGTTTGGAATTAGGATTCGAATCTACTTTAAATCCTTTACTTTTCAAAAAGTCAACAGCCGTGTGTACGGCGATATTGAACTCTTTCACTGCTTTTGAAAGCCGTGTACCTTTGATTTCATCTGACATATTCCCTCCCTCTTTTTTTTCGGTTTTTTGTTATGTGTTGGGTGACCCTTGTGGTCGCATATCTTTTGTTGGTCGAGTGCAAGCTTTGCTTTACTTTATGGTTTTTATTCAAATTCTGCTTGCAAAATTTTCAATACATCTTGAATGGTTTCCTCCTCTAAATCCGTACGTTTTTCAAGTTCTTTAGCAGAAATTGCCAATACATCTTTTGCCGTATCACAACCGATAGCCGTCAATGCATCGATAACCCATTGTTCGATTTCATCGTTGAATTCTTGCAAATCCACATCTTCATAATCTACATCAACCGTATCGCGATACACGTTGATTTCGTAGCCCGCCAAGCGTCCTGCGAGTTTGATATTATGTCCGCCTTTTCCGATTGCCAACGAAACTTGATCAGGTTTCATAGTAACATCAGCGGTTTTGTCTTCTTCGTTCAATTTGATTCCAAGAATTTTTGCAGGACTCAACGCACGTGCAATCAGCAATTCCGGATTGCCGGTCCAACTGATAACATCGATATTTTCATTCCGCAATTCTCTCACAATTCCGTGGATTCTCGAGCCTTTCACACCCACACAAGCACCAACAGGATCGATTCGGTCATCGTAAGATTCAACGGCAATTTTTGCACGTTCGCCCGGTTCGCGTTCGATACGTTTGATGGTAATCAAGCCATCGAAAATCTCCGGAATCTCTTGTTCCATCAAGCGTTCTAAGAATGCAGGTGATGTTCTTGAAAGAATAATCTGCGGTGTTCCGTTGCGCATTTCCACTTTCAAAACGATAGCACGAAGCGTGTCTCCTTTGCGATAAAAATCCGCCGGAATCTGTTCTTGACGCGGCAAAATCAACTCGATATCCTCATCATCAAGAACTAAAATTTCGCGTTTCCAAACTTGATACACTTCGCCCGCCATCACTTCTCCGATGCGTTCTTTGTACTTTTTGTAAATGTTGTTTTTTTCGTATTCTTGGATTTTTCCAACTAAATTTTGACGAATCGACAAAATTTCGCGACGACCAAAATCTTTCATAAAAATTTGTTCCGAAACTTCTTCTCCGACTTCAAAATCCGGCTCGATTTTGATGGCTTTGGAATATTCGATTTCGGTGTTTTCATCTTTCAATTCGCCATCTTCAACGATGGTCAAATTACGATAAATTTCCAAATCACCTTTGTCGATATTCACAATGATATCAATGTTTTCATCCGTGCCGTATTTTTTTTGCAACATGCCTCTAAATACATCTTCCAAAATACGCATCATCGTTTCGCGATCAATGTTTTTGAATTCCTTAAATTCCGAGAAACTCTCTACCAAATTAATGTTGTCCATGGGTGAGTTATTGTTAAAATGTTAGTATTATTTTTGTGTTTTTTTGATTGCTATAATTGATGGAAACCGGTTGTGGTTGCTCGCTTTCCGCGTTTTTCTTTTTCTTTTTTATCTCCGGTAAAACCGTAAAATTTTCGTTGGTTGCTTCTATGATTTTTCCGTTGATTTCTGTTCCGTCGTTCATCACAACGTGCACCGTTCGACCCACGTTTTTCTCGAACTGACGCGGAATTCGCAAAGGCAAGTCCAATCCTGCCGACGACACATCCAACGCAAAATCCTCCTTATCTCTGTCCAAATTTCCTTCGATATGCCGACTCAATGCCACACAATCATCAATCGTAATTCCTCGTTCGCTATCAATGAACACACGGATTTTGTTGTCCGTTTTCACTCGACATTCCACGAGAAACACATCGCTGTTAGCGAGTTTTTCATCAATTAGTGATTGTATGTTTTGTTCTGTTATCATTTAATTATTCACTTATTTTTCTTTTTATACTCTAACAAAAAAGAGGCTCTCGCCCCCTCAAAATCAATCCGTACTAAAAATTCGTATGCCTACAATTTTTCTTTCCAACTTCACGGTTTCCCTTACGTACCTCGGGCGGGACTTGAACCCGCACTTCCTCAACGGAAACAGGATTTTAAGTCCTGCGTGTCTACCAATTCCACCACCAAGGCAACAATTTGCGGTGCAAAGGTACAAATTATTTTTGAATTATGCAATGTTTTTGTAAAATTTTTCGTATTTTTGCAACCTGAATCTGTAAGGACGAGGCATATCTCGCCCCTACAAATAAAAAAAAACACTATGAAAACCGTTATTCCTTTTCTGAAAGAACTCTCGAAAAACAACAACAAAGAATGGTTTACTGCCAACAAACCTCGCTACCAAGCCATTCAAAAAGAACTCAATGATTTCACCGAAAAATTGATTTTGGGCATTGCCAAATTCGACCCGACCATTGCGAGTTTGACCGTCAAAGATTGTTCGTATCGAATCTATCGCGATACGCGTTTTTCGAAAGATAAAACGCCGTACAAAACCCATATCGGAATTTTTGTTTGCAAAGGCGGAAAATGTTCCGGAAATGCCGGATATTATTTGCATATCGAGCCTAAAGGACGAGGCAGTTGGCTGGGTGGTTCGATGATTTGTACGGGTTTGTATATGCCCGAACCCATCATTTTGAAAAGTGTTCGCGAGGATATTTTGAGCAATGGTGCGAATTTTGTAAAAACCATAAAATCTGCGAAAGGTTTTGATTGGGATGATGATCGAGAGGATAAGCTTTCTCGTCCGCCAAAAGGCTTTCCGGCGGACAGTCCGTATATTGAATACATTAAGCAAAAAAGTTTTTCGTTGGTTCAATCTTTCGATGAAAAACTGCTTGCCGATGATAAAAAATTATTGAATTTTTGTGTGAAAGAATTTAAGAAAACCCAATCTTTTGTCGACCATATTAATAATGCGGTGGACTTTGCACGAGAGGAGAGTTTTCTGCAAACCCGTCCGGAGACTCTTTGAGAATCGGGGAAATCGTTTTTCTTTTTTTTGAAAATCAGCACGTTATGAAAGGGCTTGGTTTTTAAGATTTTTTTTGTATCTTTGCAGCCTGAAATCAAAGAATTTGATGACATGATATTTTCAACAAACAACATAAACCGCCTATGAAAAATCTGCGTAAAATAATTACGTAAAAAAAAACATAACGAACAAGCACTTACGTTTTTATTTTTGCTTCTGAAACCTAGCATTTTCAAAAGTAACCAAGAGTAAAGCGAGAGTGCCCACGTGATTGCGTGGGCTTTACTCTTACATTTGGTTACAAGGTTAGCTAGGACCTCAGAAGCAAATACAAGGAATTAAGTCCGCGTTTTTTTATTGCTCTAAAGTCAAAATCAATCATCCTAATATGACCAAAAAACAATCATCAAAAATATACCAAATGAAAAAAACATTGCTTACGGCAGTTTGTTGCTTGCCGCTATCTGTGCCACATCTTGTTGCACAAAACGTTGTTCATCTCAGCGTTGGCGGGAAGGTGACCAACTCTGTTATTTATGGAAATCGAGATCAAAATCCGGTTTCCTCAGAAACCGAAGTCGAACATTCAGCGTTAGATTCCTTGACTACCGGACCGGGAAACATTGAGCTGACAGCAACACCTTTTGTTGCAAATTTTCGAATCGACGAAACAAGTCCGGCATTCAAGAGTGGAAATCCATCGGCTTGGAATTATGAACAAGATTCATTATGCTTGGACTTCAATTCTCGCTTAGTAACTGCGGGTGTGAGTATGGGAGCATTTGAATACAACGAGCCGATCGTGGAGGTGGATACCTTTACAATTGCTATGGATTTCGGTGCCGGCTGTATTGCCGGCGAAGGCTGGGCAAGTGCGACGGCGACCGGATCAACAGGACCTTACACTTATTTATGGAGTAATGGTGTTAGCGACATGTTGAATCCAAACCTGCAACCCGGAACCTACACAGTTACGGTTACAGATGTTGGCGGTATTTCCAGAACCGATACCGTGACCGTGCCGGCAAGCATTCCGGTGAGTATCACAGTACAATCCGTAACCACCGCCGGAGGGGAGGATTGTAGCGGAGGTTCAGTCTTTACAACGATTTCAGGTGGGGTGGGAGACCTTACAAATTTTACGTTTGAATGGTATAACCACTCAGGGCTTTACCACTCCGCAGGTCAAGACCTGATTAATGTAGAATCCGGTAGTTACACCCTAATCGTAACCGATGAAGAAAGCTGCGAATCCTCAGCAATTATTTCCATACCGTGTTCGTACCGGCGAGTGATGCCAACGCTTTACATTTCGCCGAACAACGACGAATTTAACGACTATTTGGGAATCAAATATATTGAACGTTATCCGATCAATACGGTGATTATTCTCAACAGTGCAGGTGATGAAGTGAATCGCATTGCCAACTACGACAACGAGGATCCGAACAGACGATGGGACGGAAAAAATAAACGAAATCAAGTTCTGCCCGATGGAATTTACTACTACGTCATCTTAGCCGAAGATGTAGCATCTATGGCGGGTTGGTTATTAATGAAAGCATCTAAATCTAAATAAACACCTATTACCATGAAAAACAAAATTTTTATATTAGCAATTTTCATCTGTTTCGGCGGAAAAACATTTGCTCAGTTAGCTGTTCCGTTGGCGATGTATACCGGTAATCAAATCTTGTACAATCCGGGCTATACAGGACTTTACGACTTATTATCCATCAATTTAACGACTCATAAATCGTGGGTAGGTATGCGAGGTTCACCAACTATTATCAACTTCAACGGACATGCTCCGTTTGAAAGTCAGAGAAACGCTCTGGGCTTTGTATACCAACGTGAGGAATGGGGCAACCTGACCGGAAATTCGGCTTATACCAACTATTCACACAAAGTTTATTTAAGTAAAGGTATCCTCAATTTGGGCGTTCAAGCCGGATTTTTGAATCATATTGTGGATTGGGATAAAATCGAGTATGTTATGCACGAAAACGACCCTACTTTAGAAAAAGGACGTACACAAAACACCAAGTTTGACGCGGGTTTTGGAGCTTACTATTTGGCTATGAATTGGTATGCCGGTATTTCTGCCATGAATTTGATGCAACCCAGATACGGCATTCACCAAATAAACGGACGGGAATGGTATTCGCAAATGAGGTCGCAATTTTATTTAATGGGTGGATATGTTCACCGTATGGGCGAATGGTCTGTACGCCCGGAAATTTTTATGCGTTACGTTCACACAGTGCCGTTTTTGGTCAATGTGGGATTACATGTATTTTATGAAAACACGTATGGAATGGGTGTTATGTTACGAACCGGATCCAGAACCGTTAATTTCAACCTAAAAGCCAATGTTGCAGAAGGTTTTAGAATCGGTTATTCTTACGGCGTTTCTTATGGTGCACTGAAACCTTACCAACGCGGTTCACACGAAATTCAAATCAACTACACTTTCCAACTTTGGAAAAGAGAAGAAGTAAATTATCAACCTAATTGGTGGCAATAAAAAAAACAATCACAGATTATGAAAACAAAACTTTTAATATCAGCAACCGCACTTGCCATCTGCATTAGCGGTTTTGCACAAATCCATGTTACACCGACCGGCACAGGAACCGGGTCGGATTGGGCAAATGCAACCACCTTGCAAAATGCCATGATTTTGGCACAAACTTCGCCCGACGATATTTGGGTGCAAGCCGGGACATATACTCTTGATACAACCTTGATAGTTCCCGCAAATATCAAGTTGCTCGGCGGATTTCCGACTGTAGGAAATCCCACCATCGAACAACGAAATTATGCAGTAAATTTAACCACGATTGAAAACGGAGATTCTGCATTTACCGTCATTCACTTAGGAATTGCGGCGGTTTTAGATGGTTTCATCATTCGCAACGGCTTTGCGAGATCGTCTGAACAGCCTTCCGGAGGCGGTGTTTACATGAGTGTTGATGCCGTCGTAAGGAATTGTCATATCATCGACAATCGAGCTGTGCAGTATGGCGGTGGAATTTTTGCCGAAGGCGACGGTATCGTTTTTAACACCTTGTTTGTGAGAAATACAGCCGGAATCAGCGGTTCGGCAATCTATGGAACGACGTTGCAAGTGGTCAACAGTACGTTTTCGGAAAACGAAATTGTGCTGTATTGCCCCGACAGCATCATCATCACTCAACCCGAAGGCGATGAAATTTGTGTGAATGGGGGAGAGGTTGTCCTTGCGGTAACGGTCGATGATATTGATGACCTGATTTACCAATGGCAGATTTGTGAGGGTGAGGCATGCCTTGACGGCGATGCCTTTGCGGATATGCTTAACGATACCACCCACACCCTGACCATCTCCGACACCATCGCTTCCAATGCTTGGTATCGTTTGATTGTGAGCCATGCCGACGGTTTGTGCCCACCCGACACAAGCGATGCCGTTCAGGTTATGATACGTCCCTTACCTACGTTGACCATAATCCCCGACACCATTTGCGGAGGTGGCATAGCAACCCTCCGAGCAACAGGCTTGGACAGCGACACGATCCGTTGGTATGATGCCGGAACCCTTTTGCACACAGGCACCGAATTTATGACCCGCATTATCACCGGGAACACTACTTACTACCTCGAAATTGTGAGTGCCGAAGGCTGCTCTTTAGACACACTCACACCGATTACCGCGATTACTTACACCCCTCCACAAATCATTACCCATCCGGACATCACTACTCGAACCACCTTTCAGGGTGTGGCTTTCGACCCCGATACCCTCTCGGTTACGGTTGAGGGAAGTCAGCCCATGTTCTACCAATGGTATGCCAATACCGACAACAGCAACGTGGGTGGAACACCGGTGTTTGGTGCTACGGGTCCGACGTTTGAACCCTCCACAACCGAAATAGGCGAGATGTACTACTATGTTGTGGCAGCTAATTTCTGTTGTGATGCGGTATCCGACGTTAGCGGGTTGCATCGGGTTGCTGTGCAGCCTATTGCTCCTTGCAATAACAACACTCCGTCGTTTACACTCGAACCGATTTATTTCAAGACCAACAGAACATGGGTGGTAGGCGGCCAAGAGTGGTCGGACGTTGTTTTGGCTGCGGGCTGCAACAAAACATCGTTTACCGATGTTGGCAGTCGTGCGATTGCTAATTGCAGGGTGAGCGAAAACAATCTGACTATTGCTACCGAAGCCCCACGTCCTACCTCTCAACAGGCACATGATTGGTCTGATCGTATGGGTTACAATGGCGATTTTTTCAACTTTTGTATGGTTCATCGTTTTCAGCACAGGTTGTGTCCTTCCGGTGATGGGTGGCGTGTTCCTACGGAAGAAGATTTTAAGGTTTTGCTTTCTACTTTAGCCGGCTCTACTCTTACCAACTTTAGTCCTGCCGGCGGTGCTACTTTATCTAACCGTTTGATTGCGGGTAATGATGCCTCTATTCCGCAAACGGTGAGCAACACTGCTTGGGGAGGCACCATATCCGGATCTGTTTTAGGTGGTAGTGTTTTGAGCAATCGCACCAGAGGGTTCTATAACACGGCTGTGCCGGCGGACGATGCCGGATCATCAGTCGAAGGTATGTATGCTTGGGGATTGAATTATATTAATGATGGTAGTGTTTTTTTGAATGCTTTGGCACCCCGAGAAAGCGGATATTTGCTTCGTTGCGTTCGTGAGGAACGATCTCCTCTTGTACCTGCTGCACCTACGGTTATTCACAGCACTACCAACTGCGGAGCGGGCTCTTTGACCCTCACTGCAACACCGGCCGCCGAAAGCGACACGATCCGTTGGTATGACGCTCCTGAGGGTGGAACACTTCTGCACACAGGCACCGAATTTACCACTCCTATCATCAGCGAAAGCACCATCTACTACGTTGAGGCTGTGAATGATTTGGGCAATGTTTCAACCCCTCGCATAGCGATGAGGGTCATCATCTATCCTTTCCTTCCACCGGTTGTTGCACCTGTTGCAATTCAAGGCTCGAACTGTGGGGAGGGAAGCGTAACCCTTTCGGCAATACCTGCCTGTGGGATAGTCCGTTGGTATGATGTTGCCGAAGGCGGAACACCGTTGCATACAGGCAACGAGTTTACGACTCCTGTCATCAGCGAAAGCACGACCTATTATATCGAAACCATGAGTATGTGGGGTTGTGTTTCAGGGGTTCGGATACCGGTTGAGGCGACGATTCACTCCTTTGCTCTGCCGGATGCTCCTGTTGTAACCCATGATACCGTCTGTAGCGAGGGTGTGCTAACCCTTACAGCGACACTGGCGGACGAGAACGATACTATCCATTGGTATACCGCAGTTGAAGGTGGAACCCATGTACACACAGGCACCGAGCTTATTACGCCGACCATCAGCGAAAGCGTGATTTACTATGTTGAGGCTGTAACTCCCGAGGGTTGTGCTTCAGCCCCACGTATACCCGTTAGGGCTATCGTTATATTCGAGCCCGATATCGAACAACAACCCGACACAACGGCTGTGCAAAGGGCTCAAAACTCTACGCCTTTCGATACGTTGTCGGTGGAGACTACAGGGACAGACCTGACCTACCAGTGGTATTTCAACACAACCGATACAACCGACCTTACTACAGCCACCGCCCTCACCGGCAACGGTGCTACAACAAACATTTATATTCCACAATCCGATGTTGAGATCGGCGACAGATGGTATTTTGTTGTGATAAACCCCGGCACGCCTTGCCCTATTATTTCAGATGTGAGCGGTAGGCATAGGGTGAATGATACCGCAGGGTGCAATGAAGAATTATCTCTTGATGATTTCATTGCCAAAGGTATGCCTTATTTGAGAACCGACCGGGTTTGGAGGGTTGGTGACTGGGTTTGGTCTGACGTAGTTTTGGCACCACATTGTGCCGATAGAACGCCCGCCGACTACATTTCAGGCTCATATTCAACCTGGCAGTTTGCAGATTGTATTGCGAGCGGTACCACAGGCAGACCTGCAACCCGCCAAAACGGCGATTCTTACACCATTGCCAACCATGGCGAGTATCGTGGTGATTATTTTTCGTGGTGTATGGTTCACAGGTTTCAAAACCAGCTGTGTCCTGCACCTTGGAGTGTTCCTACAACGGAGCAGTTTTTGCAGTTGAATCGGGATTTAGGAGGCACAGAGGTTGATCCTACCGAAGACTATACTGATGAAGACGTTTTTCTGCGATTGATTGGTCTTGCCCACAGCGGTATTCTTGATGCTGATGGTGATGCTCCTCTATGTCTTGCCAATCCTGTTGTTGCAGGTAGAACTTGGGGTGCTGCAGGTGTGATATTAGCCGGTAGTCCGCCTTGGCCCTATGGTGGAGGTATTTGGGGTAATACGATAAACAGTGCGAGTAGTAATACACGCTATTGGTCGCAAACACAGATCGATACAGGTCATGCACAAGTATTTCAGTTTGCCACAACTGCTTGGATTGTTCCTGAATCACGTTATACAAAAGGCTACGGCGTTTTGCTACGCTGTGTGAAACCTGCAACCTACACCCTGCCTGATGTACCAACCTTAACGCTTGACACCATCTGCGGATCAGGGATAGCACAGCTCAAGGCAGAAGGTCAAGACAGCGACACCATTCGCTGGTATGATGCCCCTGAGGGTGGAACACTTCTGCACACAGGTATAACCTTTACCACGCCGACCATCAGCGAAAGCACGACCTACTACGTTGAGGTGGTTTCCGATGAGGGTTGTGTGTCAACCACTCGTACAGCAGTTACAGCCACCGTGCTGCTCTTACCTGCCACTCCGCAGGTAACTGCACCCGACCCGCAATGCTTGGTTGATACAGAGGTTCATTTCAACATAACAGTCACCACAGCCGATGCTACTGCCATTCGTTGGTTTGAAACCGATGATGCTACTCTGCCGATAGAAGGTAGCCTTACCGCTTCAGGAGCGGCGTGGCAATCGCCCGAAATCAATGCTACACGGTCGTACTTCGCACAAGCGTGGGACGGAACCTGCTCATCAGCAGAGCGAACTGAAGTTGTGCTGACCGTGAACATTCCTCCTGTTTTTCCGGGAGCAACACCAACCGCAAACGAAGTCTGCGTAGCACCTTACAACGGAACCATTACCATAACTCCGCAAGCCGGACTGGAATATACCATTGATGGAACCTCGTTTGGAAGTAACAACGTGTTTACCGGATTGTCGCACGGCAATCACACGGTGCAGGTTCGCCATGCAACAACACTTTGTGTGAGCGAGGAGGTGGAGATATATGTTCCTACGGTGCTTGATGCACCCGAACTTGACGGCGGTTTCACCGTGAGCCACAGCACGATATGCAACCCGCATGTGGGTGGAGATATTACCATCACACCCAATATCACCGGAGATAACCTGAGCTATCTTTGGAACACCGGCGACGACACCAAAATCCTGACCATCACTACACCTCCCATCGTGCAAACACGCTACACGGTAACCATCACCAACACCGACAACGGCTGCGAAGGCGAGTTTTTCCAATATATTCAAGTCGTGGATCAAGCAAGCATCACCACAGAGCCTGTGGGTGATACGATTTGTATGGGAGAGGGCAATGTGACCCTTGCGGTGATAGCCACAGGCACCGGTATGACCTACCAATGGCAGATTTGTGAGGGCGAGGTGTGCCTCACTCCTACGGATATATCCGATGAAACCGGCACTACGCTAACCATTTCCGACACCATGCCGTCCGACCATTGGTATCGGGTTGTGATAACGATGTCGGAGCAAACGGCTTGTCCTGCAATTGAGAGCGATGTGGTGCAGGTAACGGTTCATGCTGTACCTACCATAGCCGACATATCGGGATTGTCCATAACTTGCGAGTCGACTGAATTGTCGACATCTATCGACAACGGTGTTGCCGGTACGATTTATTGGCGTGAGGGTAACGACCCCGACGATGATAATCTTACCAACCCCGGCACTACTTCGCCAAGCATCACTTCGAGTGGAGTGTGGCATGCTCGTGCCCTCTCTACAACAGGCAACTGCTGGAGTGAAGCTAAAACGCAACAGGTAACCATTATCGATTTGGTTCCCGAAGTGCTGACCATCACCCACGACACCATCTGTGGCGAGGGATCGGCAACCCTTAGGGCAACAACAGCATTAGGCGACACCCTACGCTGGTATGATGCCTCTGAGGGCGGAACACTTCTGTACACAGGTACGGAGTTTACCACACCTACCATCAGCGACAGCACCACCTACTACGTGGAGGCTGTGAATGCTTGGGGCTGTGTTTCAGCACGAACCGAAGTGACGGCTATCGTGTACTTCGCACCGGAATTCACAACCAATCCCAACGCCGGAACACTGTTTACGGTTCAACATACGGCGTTTACGCCCAATACGCTGACTGCCACAGTGTCCGGCACTGCACCAATCTTTTTCCAATGGTATTTTGCCGAAACCCAAGACACTGTTGGTCGTCAGACGCTTGGCAACGAAACACAGTCTGCCACCACACCGGCTACCACAACGTCTAACAGCCTACCTACGAACATTATAGGCACACGGTATTACCATGTTGAGGCTCGCAATGTGTGCGGAACAACGATCTCTGCATTCAGCGGAGAACGAACCGTTGACGAGTATATACCCCAAGAATGCTTATTCAATACCCCTCCTTATGCAGGAGGAAGTCTTGGAACGCCTTATTTCAAAACCAATCGTGTTTGGAGAGTGGGCGATCAGGTGTGGTCGGACGTGGTACTGGCTCCGGGTTGTAACAAAACAACTTGGGTTGCCTTGGGAACATCGCAGGAACCATTTCCTAACGATGGTGATGTAACACAAAAAACCGATTGTCGGAATGCTGCAAACAGCACCAACCGCCCTACTGCTACGCAGACTTCAGGCTATGACCATTATGCCTATCTTGGCGATTATTTCTCGTGGTGTATGGTTTATCGCCTTCAGGAGGTTTTATGTCCTCACCCTTGGACAGTTCCTTCGGCACAGGATTTTGTAGCGTTGCATATTGCTCTTGGAGGTAGTGAAACCAGCACGGTAGGCTCGACTCAAAGTGCTGCCACCGTTGCTGCTCTGCTCCGTACAGGGGCTTCCGAAGTTACGCATAGCGGTACCTTTGATGTTGCCACTCGCTATATCACTCCCGGCGACCCTGTGTTGCGTTGGGGAGGTAGTGGCGAAGGTTCGGTGTCAAACGCCAATCGGTATACTTCAACATATTCGGGATCAGGGTTTGCCTCAGGCAACAATAATGTATCACCCTACTGGACGAGAGATGCCAACGGATCCACCACACCCGCTACGGCACGTAGATTCCGATTTGGAACAACCAATAATATCGTTTTAGGGTCGGGAGAGGCTCGTGGTGTTGGACAAGTATTGCGTTGTGTAATCAATGATGCCGATCGATTGAATTGTGAGGATCCCACCGTTTTGTGGGAAACCGCACCCTCTACGGCACAAAGCATCACCCAAAATACAGGCAGTTTTGATGAACTCGTGCTAACCGTAGGAGGTTCGCACTCGCCCACCATCGAATGGTGGTCGACCACAACCGACGACAACACGTCGGGGTCGGTCATATCGGGCGAAACAGGCACGTCCTTTACGCCGCCTAACAACGTTCCCGGAGGTCCGGTCTACTACTATGCCGTTGTAACCAGCATTTGCGGAACCGATCGAACCCCGCCGAGCGTAGGCTATACGGTAGAACCTTATGAGGGAGTGCCCGATACGGAACTGACACCGTTGGGCTGTCGTGCCATAGCAACAACCAACGAGCCTGTTTCGGGTCCTCTTGGTGCTATAACTTGGGGCAATAGACCCGATATCGAAACCCAAACCATCACCATTTCCGGAAACGGCATATCACAGGTCTGGTCGGACGTTGTAACGGTGAGCAATTGCGATAAAGATGATTATGACTTCGGCATCACAGACGGATATCGTACCGATTGTCGTAATGCGGAGAATGGCTTCAACGGACATTATTTCAGTTGGTGTTTTGTGCAGCGTTATGCACCTCAACTTTGTCCTGCCCCATGGCGTGTTCCCACTCGTCAGGATTTTGTGGATTTGGATATAGCGTTGCATGGTGGTACAGGGGCTAATCGTTCAGGTACGAGTGGTACGCTAAACGGCGTTACCATTGCCAATCAAGTTGTGAAGTATATTGGTGACGAAGGGTCGAGCAGTGTTGCTGAAAATTGGGCAGGTGATTGGAAAGGGTCTCGCTTTACGGCGATTGCCACAGGTCTCACCGTTGCAGCAAGGTCAGCCTATTGGTCATCAACAGCAGTAGGAGATATCCTACCATCAGACGCTTATCTTTTGGATATTATGGCAACAGCCATCTCACCACAAACCATGAATGCCAAGCAGTTTGGCTTGGCGTTGCGATGTGTGCGGGATGTAGTCCCCGATTGCGAAGATCCTGCTATCACAACACAACCTGCAACCGATGATTTGATAACGATGGAAGAAACAGCCTTCTCGCCCGGTACGCTCACTGTTGCAGCCACTGGAACTGCTCCGCTGACCTACCAATGGCGGAGGGTGCCCGATACCTATGCAGACGAAAATCCGCCGGCTTTCGACGCAGGTATTCCCGCTCGAAACATCAACAACACCGCCACGTACACGCCCCCCGTTGATTCTATAAGTGTGTGGAGATACTTCGTTGTGGTAACCAATTCCTGCGGAACAGCAGCCTCGAATCTTAGCGGAAAGTATACCGTTGAGATCTCAACCACAAGATTGGACGAATTGTTTGATCCGTTCCCGGATTCTGCATTTTTGAACAAATCCATTTGCTTCGGACAAGAGGCAACTTTGGGTTGGACCAACCCCGGCACAAATACCTATCTTTGGAGCACAGGCGAAACCACATCAAGCATCACCATACCGGATTTAATCGAAGAAACAGATTTCGATGTAACCGTAACCATAACAGAATTAGGTACATCGTGGGATTTCACGTTTACTGTTCATGTCATGGTACCCCCTGATATCGGCACGGTTACACCTACCGACGACCAAACTACAACACGAGGCACTGCCTTTGATTTTCCTCTTACACTTAGCACTGCTCTCGCAACGCCTGCACCAACCATTCAGTGGTATTCGAGCCTCACAGCAAGCAGCACCGCAGGAGCAACCGGCACAAGCATGGGCAACACAGGTGGTGCAAACTCCAACACCTTTGATCCGCCTACCACTACCATAGACACCGTAGGCGTGTTCTACTACGCTGTGGCTACCAATGATTGTGGCAGCACAACCACAACCAATACAAGTGGCAAGCATATTGTCAATTCTTCCGGCGAATTGTCGCCCGAAGAACTTGAGGCGATAAATTGTACCGGAGCGATAAACTCGGGAACATTTGGCACGGTAACCTACGGTAATCCAAGCAATACCGATCCGATGACAGGCTCTACACCGCTTTCGAGAGGATCGGAAGTACAAATTTGGTCGGACGTGGTTTTGGTGAGCAATTGTGCCGATACAAATACTTGGAATACGGGCAATACCATAACCACATGCAGGAATGCGATTGTGAGTGGTACAAACAACAACAATTTTCACGGACACTATTTTTCGTGGTGTTTTGTGATGCGTTATGCGGAGCGACTTTGTCCTCCGGGTGACGGTTGGCGTGTACCGACGGCTGAGGATTTTAGAACATTGCATTTTATTCTCACGGGTACGACAACTATTGGACCTCCCTCTGAAGGCAACTATATTGGTACCACTCTTGGTCAAATTGGCGGAACTTGGCAGTCGCGTCGCTTTTCAGGTCGTGGCAACAATCCGGCAGTTCCGAATTCGGGCTACTGGACGGCCTCCAACGCAGGTACCACCATAACGACTGCCCTGTCCATCACTGCTGCCAATGTAACGCATGGCGGGTTTGCAAAGGAGACGGGGTTCGCCCTGCGTTGTGTGCGGAATGTGCCGTAGTAGGGGCGTTTTGTAGGGGTCGAAAATTTTCGACCCCTACAAGCATTTGCGACAATCTCCGTATGGGCGAGGCATGCCTCGCCCATACATTTTAACATTTCCCCCAAAAAACCATCGAAATTCAGGGCATTTTTTGTTTTTAGAACGTATTGATTTTTCTGATAGTTCAGAGATTTTAGTTAAAAATTTTTAAGATTTAACACTTTTTAACTTAAAATTTTCGATTCGTGATGGTATTGTTTGTAACTTTGTAGGAAAAATTATGCGTTACAATTCAGACATACATCATCGGCGTAGTATTCGTTTGCGGGAGTATGATTATTCTTTGGCGGGGGCGTATTTTATTACGATATGTTGCGAAAATGGAATACATCGTTTTGGAAAAATAGAAAATCAACAAATGGTATTAAATGATTTTGGTAAAATCGCTCGTGATGAATGGCTAAAATTATCCGAACGATACCCAAATATGTTGTTTGATACATTTCAAATCATGCCCAATCATGTTCATGGTATTATCCAAATTTGCCAATCCCCACCCCATGCCAACCATTGTGACAAATCATTACGAAAAACGTCCGTCGTAGGGGCGGGGCTTGCCCCCGCCCATGCCAACCATTGTGACAAATCATCACGAAAAACGTACGTTGTAGGGGCGGGGCTTGCCCCCGCCCTTGCCAACCATCGTGACAAATGCCAACGTGTCGTCCCCACCAACGATTGTGGTAAATGCCAACAAGGGCGACCGCAAGGGTCGCCCCTACGACGTACGACCATCGGCAATATCGTGGGGGTATATAAATCGTTGGTGGCAATCAAATGTTTGGAAATTTATAAATTACGGAATGAATATATGGGGGAATTATGGCAACGCAATTATTACGAACGTATCATCCGCAACCATCGTGCCCATCACGACATCGCCACCTACATCACCAACAATCCCATAAATTGGGAAAACGACGAATACAAAATCTAAGCAGAATGGGTTCGCTTTGTGGTGTGTGCGGAATGTGCCGTAGAGGGTAGAGAATAGTGAATAGTGATTAGTGAAATGTATGGGCGAGGCATTTATGATTTATGAATTATGATTTATGAATGATGAATTATGAATGCGATTTGGCGAAGCGTTATTAATTATGAGGAGCGTAGCGACGAATACGTTACCGCAGGAAATGTCAGAGCGTAGCGGCGACGTATTTCCTGCAAAGAGTTTTTTTGAATACTTTTTTTGCTCTCAAAAAAAGTATTAAGAAAAGTTCAAAAAAAATTCGTATCTTTGCAAAAAAATTAAAACCATGATTGCTATTAACCCCACCAATTGCACGCGTTGTTACCGCTGTGTAAAAGTGTGTCCATCGAATATATTTTCTATTTCGAAAGACGATAAATCCGTTCAAATTAAAAATGAAAATCGCTGTATCGGCTGTGGACATTGTGTGTCGGCTTGTGCAGACCATGCTGTTATTCATAGCGATTTCCCGAATGAAAAAGTGCATAAAATCGATGGAACAAAATGTGCAACTCCGGAACAAACTATGTTGCTAATCCGTAAACGACGCTCGAATCGAGTGTTTTCGTCTAATCCGATTCCTCAAGAATTTTTATCGCAAATTATCGAAGCAGCACATCGTGCTCCAACAGCAAAAAATTTGCAAAACCTCGAATTTACAGTAATTACAGATCCTGAAAAATTAAAAACAATCATCGAATTTACACTGAAATCCTATCTGTCGCAAATCAAATTTGTGGATAATTTTTTACTTCGACCGATTTTCAAACGCTGTTTTCCCGATGTATACAAATACGTTCCGATGTTTCGAAAAATGCAGGAAATTTACATTGCAAAAGGCAAAGATGTGGGGATTTTGCGAGGTGCAACGGCTCTTTTATTGATTCATACGTCGCAATCTTTAGACAACAGTAATGAAAATTCACAATTAGCATATCAAAATGCATCGTTGATGGCAGAAAGTTTGGGCGTATCACAGTTTTACACCGGTTTCATAATTCGAGTCGTAAAAAAACGCCATCAAAAATTGGAAAAAATTCTCGGTATAAATGGAAAAATCCATGCCGGAATGGCACTTGGAATGCCACAGTTCGAATTTCCGAATTATGTTGATAGAAAAGAGATTCGAGTAACCTATCTTTAGTCCGGATTTCGTCCGACTATTTTCTTAAAACTTCCAACGCCTTTTTGAAATCTTCGTCGAATGGCAAAGCAATAGGATAATATCCGCTATCACCGAACAAATCGCGAGCGATATAAGCTTTCAAAAGCGTTCGTAGACGCTCGTTATAGAGTTTGATAGAATTCCTGTTTGGTTCCAATCCATGTGATTCTCCATAAGCAATCAATTCATCGAGCAACGTTTGTGAAACTTCAAATTTTTCCTTGAAAATCGCCACATTCGGATAGGTTTTCAAAAGTGTTTTTCTGTTTCCATTACTGTAATTAAACGAGTATCGCAAAACCAATCCACGACTTGAAAGTTGGTTAATATAAATCAAATTGGTGTCCGATATATAGGGCACATATACGTCGGGCATAATTCCTCCTCCGCCGTAAACCGTGCGACCTGCAAGCGTTTGAAATTTTTGCGTGGTGTCTAATTTTACACTGTCAAATGAAAACCATTCATCGCCGGTCATACGTCTGATCAGTTCTTCTTCCAAATCGTGTTCCCCTTGTCCGGGAGTGAAAGGCGTTTGTACAACTCGACCGCTTGGAGTGTGATAACGAGCCACTGTCAAGCGAATCGAGCCTCTGTTGGTTAGTCTGATTTGTTCTTGAACCAATCCTTTTCCGAACGAACGTCGTCCGACGATAGTTCCCAAATCGTTGTCTTGCAACGCTCCTGCGATAATTTCGCTTGCCGATGCCGACAATTCGTCAATCAAAACAGCGATTTTTCCATCTTCAAAAATACCTTGTCGTGTCGCGAAAGCGTCTCGTCGTGGGCGATTCAGACCTTCTGTGTAAACAATCAGTTTGCCATCGGGCAGAAATTCATCGGCAACTTGAATCGCCTCATGCAAGAATCCACCGCCGTTTCCACGCAAATCGAAAATCAATTTTTCCATGCCTTGTTTTTTCAAACGTTGCAAAGCACTGTGAATTTCTTTCGACGTTGTTGCTGAAAATTTGCTGAGTTTAATGTAGCCGATTTTATCGTCGACCATGAAGTCTACATCAACACTATGCGTTGGTATTACATCTCGAACAATGCTAAATTTCAGGGGTTTTGCAATACCGAAACGCAAAATTTCCACCTGAACCGTCGTACCTTTTTTTCCTTTCAAACGTTTCATCACCTCGTTGGTCGGCATATTTACACCGGCAACATTTTCTCCATCGACCATAATAATTTTATCGCCTGCCAAAATTCCGAGTTTCTCGGAAGGTCCGCCTGACACGGGTTGTATGATGGTTACGGTGTCGTCAATCATTCGAAATTGAACACCAATTCCATCGAATCTGCCTTGCAAATCGTCATCAGCCTCTTGGGCTGTAATCGCGGGGAGATAAGCAGAATAAGGGTCAAGCGTTCCCAACATTGCCTCAATCGCAGATTCGTTGAGTTGATCAACGTTCACGGTATCCACATAATTGGTAACAATTAATTGTTTGATTTGATCCAATGCACCGGAAGGAATAGTCGGTTGTGAGAACCATTTCGTGAGATTTATCCCAATAAAAAATCCGAATGTCAGAAAAAATATATAGTATATCCAAGATGATTTTTTCATAGTTTGTAGTATTTTAATTTTGACGAATTAATAAATTTTCTGCCAATGTTTTCAACGGTTGTTTGGCTTGTTCCGAAACGAGAACCGATGATAGTGATTTCATCGCAATGTCTTGATATTTCTGCATTTCGGATTTAGTGTGTTGGCTAATATCCAAGTCGTTGTAAATGGATAAAACGGCATTAAATTTTTCTTTTTCATCGAAATTTGTTGATGAAAAATAATGTTTCAATTGTCCGGATTGTTCGTCATTTGCCAATTCCAAGGCTTTCAAATACAAAAATGTTTTTTTGTTTACGGCGATATCTCCGCCGTGAATTTTCCCAAATTTTTCTACATCGCTATATGCATCAAGCCAATCATCTTGCAATTGAAAAGCCAGTCCGATATTTTCACCAAAAGCGTACAAATGTTTCAAATCCGAATCGGTTGCATGTCCAATAATTCCGCCAATTTCCAACGCTCCACCAAGTAAAACGGAAGTTTTCAATCGAATCATATTAACGTATTCCGAAATCGTAACATGGTCTTGTGTTTCAAAATCCAAATCATATTGCTGACCTTCGCAAACGCCTATTGCCACGCGGTTAAACGCTTGAATAATCCGTTGAACAAAATTAGAATCCGTGCGAATCAGAAAATCGTAAGCCATAGCAAACATGGCGTCTCCGGAGAGAATAGCCGTATTTTCATTCCATTTTTTGTAGACGGTTGGCTGCCCTCGACGGATCGGTGCTTGATCCATAATATCATCGTGAAGCAATGTGAAATTATGAAAAATTTCCACGCCAACTGCGGGATACAGAGCTTTTTCAACATTGCCTCCAAACAATTCACAACCCATCAACGTCAACAACGGACGAATGCGTTTTCCACCTTGCGATAAACTGTAAACAATCGGATCGTAGAGTAAATTCGGCTGTTTTGAAATAACTTCCGTATCAATAACGTATTGGATTTTTTCCAACAAATGTGCATTAGTCATGTTAGCGTGATTTCAAAAGTTGCATAAGATATTCGCCGTAACCGCTTTTTATCAAAGGTTTGGCGAGTTCTTCAAGTTGTGCATCGGTAATATATTTTCGTCGCCAAGCGATTTCTTCAATACAACAAACTTTCAAACCTTGACGTTGTTCGATCACTTCAACAAACTGACTGGCTTGCAAAAGCGATTCGAATGTACCTGTATCCAACCAAGCCGTTCCACGACTGAGAATACAAACTTTGAGTTTGTTCATTTCAAGATATTTCTTGTTCACATCAGTAATTTCGTATTCACCTCTTGCACTCGGTTTAAGGTTTTTAGCGATTCCAACAATAGAGTTATCATAAAAATACAAACCAGGAACAGCGTAATTTGATTTCGGTTGTTTGGGTTTTTCTTCGATAGAAATTGCGTTGAGATCTTTATCAAACTCAACAACACCGTAGCGTTCAGGATCCGACACATGATACGCAAAAACGACTCCACCATCGGGATTGTTATTTTCTTGCAATAATTTTTCAAGATCACTTGCATAAAAGATATTGTCTCCCAAAACGAGAGCAACCTTGTCATTTCCGATAAACTTTTCGCCAATGACAAAGGCTTGTGCAAGTCCGTTCGGCACTTTTTGTTCTTCGTACGAAAACTTACAGCCAAGCGAAGTTCCATCGCCCAGCAAACGTTTGAAATTCGGTAAATCTTCGGGCGTTGAGATGATTAAAATTTCACGAATTCCAGCCATCAATAGAACCGAAAGTGGATAATAAATCATCGGTTTGTCGTAGATTGGCATCATTTGTTTGCTCATGGCGAGCGTCAGTGGGTGCAACCGCGTTCCGGCACCACCTGCTAAGATAATTCCTTTCATTGTGTTCTTTTTTTCGGCAAAGATACAAAATTTTTTCGAAATTAACCTCTTTTTTCAATTTTTCTTCGTATCTTTGCAGGACAAATGCGAATTTTCAAATTTAGAAACCATGAAAAATAAACCAAATATGGAGAAAAATTATTTCTGCGTGATTATGGCCGGAGGCGTTGGAGCACGCTTTTGGCCTATGAGTCGCACCTCTCAGCCCAAACAATTTATTGATATTCTCGGAACAGGAGAAAGTCTTTTGCAACGAACGTTTCAGCGTTTTTTGAAGATTTGTCCGATAGAAAATATCTTTATCGCAACCAATTCGATTTATCGAGATTTGGTCAAACAACAACTGCCCGAAATTGCAGAATCCCAAATTTTGTGTGAGCCAAGTCGTCGCAATACCGCTCCCTGCATTGCTTACGCGAATTACAAGATTCACCAAATCAATCCGAATGCCACCATTGTTGTTGCACCATCTGATCACGTGATTACCAAAGAAGATGAATTTACGAATGTAATTTTGTCGGCAATGGACGCTGCAACTCACAACAATTGGCTGATAACACTGGGTATTCAGCCGTCCAATCCTAACACGGGTTATGGTTATATTCAGTTCGATGAAAACGAAATTTATGCCAAAGACAATCGTTTGAAAAAAGTGAAAACATTCACAGAAAAACCTGAATTGGCAATGGCTGAACAATTTCTACAAAGTGGCGATTTCCTTTGGAATGCGGGAATTTTCATTTGGAAATTGGAAAATTCTATGAAAGCATTCAAACAATTTTTACCGCAAATTGATGAATTATTTCAATCGGGATTACCGTATTACAACACGCCTGAAGAACGCGATTTTATTGAAAAAACCTATCCGATGTGTAAAAATATCTCCATTGATTACGGGGTCATGGAAAAAGCCGAAAATGTGTATGTGCTTTCATCGGAATTTGGCTGGTCGGATTTGGGAACATGGGGTTCTCTCTACGAACATCTTTCGAAAGATATAAATCAAAATGCCGTTGTTGGTCGTAATGTCATGTTGTATCATTCACAAAATAATATCGTGAATGTGCCGAAAGATAAAGTCGTTGTCATTAATGGGTTAAACAATTATATTGTTGCGGAAGATAGCGGGATTCTGCTGATTTGTCGCAAAAACGAAGAGCAAAAAATTCGCGAATTTGTTAAAGATGTTTCTATTGAAAAAGGAGAAAAATATGTGTAAAATGAAAAAAATAATTATGGTATTCTTCATTTTGTTCTCGTCGCAAATGCGGGCAGATGAAGGCATGTGGATTCCGATGCTATTAGACCGGAATTTTTCAGAAATGGAAAAGTTGGGATTAAAACTCACACCCGAACAAATTTTCAGTATCAACAATTCAAGTTTGAAAGATGCGATTGTTCATTTTGGTGGAGGTTGTACGGCTGAATTGATTTCCGGTGAGGGTTTGTTGTTGACCAATCATCACTGCGGATACGGACAAATTCATGCACATTCGACCCCTGAAAATAATGTTTTGCGAGATGGTTTTTGGGCGATGTCAAAAAGTGAGGAAAAGCCCAATCCGGGCTTGGTTGCACGTTTCTTAGTTCGTATGGAAGACGTTACTAACGAAGTGAATTCGGTGTTAAATGATGAGATGACCGAACGCGAACGTGAAACCAAAATTAACGAAATTTCAAGAGAAATCGAAAACAGAGCTATCGACGGAACGTATTACACCGCAAGGGTTTCGGCGTTTTACGAAGGTAATGAATTTTATTTGAGTGTTTACGAAACATTCCAAGATGTGCGTTTGGTTGGCACACCACCGGAATCGATCGGAAAATTCGGAGCAGATACCGACAATTGGGTTTGGCCCCGCCATACGGGTGATTTCGCACTGTTCAGAATCTACATGAGTCCCGATGGAAAGCCTGCCCCTTACTCCGAAAATAACGTGCCTTACAAGCCGAAACATTATTTTCCGATTTCGCTTGATGGTGTGAAAGAAGGCGATTTTGCTATGATTTTGGGTTATCCTGGACGAACGGATCGTTTTGCAACATCATGGAGTATCAACAATTCTATCGAATTGAAAAATCCGGCTATTGTGAACATTCGAACAAAACGATTGGAAATTATTGATGAATTTTCTGCACTAAGTCCGGATATCAGATTGCTGTATGCCAACAAACACGCAGGTATTGCGAATTTTTGGAAATACAGCATCGGACAAACCGAACAATTGAAAAGAAATCGAGTAGCCGATAAAAAAATACAAATCGAGAATGAATTTCGCGAATTTGCAGAGCAAAATCCGGAATATGCGAATGTGCTTTCCGATATTGAAAGTGCTTATCAAACGCTTGACCATTACGAAATTGCGAATCGTTTTTATACCGAAGCTATTTTGAATATCGAAGTTTTTAGGGTTGCAAATTTGTTGTTACCAACCAATCTCAAAACCGAATTGGAAAAATCAGAACCCAATACCGAAGAAATTCAAACTATTGCAGATCGCTTAAAACCCGCTGTTAGTCGAGTTCTTAGCAGTTCGTACGCACCTTTGGAGCAAAAAAATACAGAGGCAATGTTGAAACTATATTTCGAAAATGTTCCGAAAGATCAACAGCCGAAAGAATTTGTTGCATGGGTTGAAAAAAACAAAAACGACTTCGCAAAAATGGCGGAAGAACTTCAAAACAGCGTGTTTGCAAATGAAGAACGTGTTTTGGCATTTTTGAATAATCCCGATAAAAAAGTTTTTGAAACCGATCAAGCATTCGAAATGGCAGAATTTTTTCATTCGAATGCAAGGGCGATTTCTGCAAAAGTTACACCATGCAATGAAAAATTGCGACGTGCAAATCGCTTGCTTGTCGAGGGATTGCGAAAAATGAATCCTGACAAATTGATTGCTCCGAATGCCAATTCAACGATGCGTCTGACCTACGGACAAGTGTTGAGTTACTACCCTGTAGATGCGATTCATTTTGACTATAAAACCAAGCTCACAGGTGTGATGGAGAAAGAGGATTCGACATCACATGAATTTGAGGTTCCTGCAAAATTAAAAGAACTTTACGAGCGAAAAGATTTTGGAATTTATGGAGAAAACGGCAATGTTATTGTGAATTTTATTTTTAACGGAGACATTACCGGAGGAAATTCGGGAAGCCCTGTATTGAACGCCAATGGCGAGCTTATAGGTTGTGCGTTCGACGGAAATTGGGAAGCGATGAGTGGCGATATTTTCTTTGAAAATGACACTCAACGTTGCATCAATGTTGATATTCGTTATATTTTGTTCATCATTGACAAATTTGCCGGAGCCAAACATTTGATTGATGAAATGTCGTTAAGGGCGAGATAAATAATTTTTCACCGATATTTTTACAAAAACTATCACTGAAAACATAAACATTGTCAAAAAGAAAATTGCAAGAATCCACGTTCCCAAACTCACATTTCCGAAACCCATAATCACGCCGATTAAAGAGCCTGAAACCCCTGTAAAAATGGCTGAAATCGGAATAATGGTATTTTCTTTGCAAAGCAAATTGAATAGCCGTTTTTCGTTGAAACCAAGCGAACGATAGAGCCTTATTTCTCTCGTTCGTGCAACTAAATTTTTACGAACAACGATAATAAAACTAAAGATTCCAAGCAATAATCCCAAACCGCCCAATGTGAGGAATATCGTGAGGTATGTGTCGGTTACACTGTAAAACAATTTCATGCGTTCGTTGGTCGTTGTTATGCGAACGCCGTAGTTGTTCAAGGCTTGTGAAATCAACGCTTTTGTTGTTTCGATTTCATTTTCGGGAACGTTTATCAGCATAATTTCACTACCCGAAATTTCGCTCCAAATTTCCGAAAATAAATTTTTATCAATTAAAATACTGCCTTGAAAGATTGAGTTTTCAAGTGTTCCGGCTAATTGTATCAAAATTGTGTCGCCTTTTTCGCCTAAATACATCAGCGTGTCGCCTAACTTTTTTCCGAGACTCCATTGCAAAACGGTTTCGTCTACTAACGCCGGAAATACTGCTCCCTGTGCGGATTTGTAGTCCATGCCAATCGTTTTCGAAATTCTAAAATCACTATCCGTCAAGTCGTCAAAATTAATTCCCAAAACATTCGGTGTAACAACTCTATTCAAGTTCAAACAACTTGCATCATCAGCACTGTATTTCAATAGTTGCACGACTTTTGCATTTTCGGAAAGGTCTGCCAAACCTAACTTTACACGTCCTTCGGGAGTGTTAATGTTGTGATAAATCGGCACAGACGTTTCAACCCAAATTGCGAAACCACCTGTTGCCGTGCGGATTTGCGAGCTATCGGCAAACCCTCGTCGATTGAGACCAACAGAGAATACCACCAACACGCCGCAGGCTAAGGTGATGAATGAAAGTAGCGACTGTCGCCGGTTGTAGCGTAATGTAGCACGAATTAATTTGGGGATGGTGAAAACGGTGAACCGTGAACTATGAACTGTGAATCGTGAAGGGTGAACCGTGATTTGCTTTCGAATGCAGAAATACAACAACAATAGCGATAAAATCACTCCCGAAATCAACCCAATTGCAATGGTCATAAAATTCGGAAACAGTTGAAAACCCTCAGTGTGCGTGGCACCTTTCCAAACGGTTCCAAGCAAAAATAAAACCAAAGATGTGTAAAGCAATCCTCCGATTACACCGCCAATTGCGGAAATCCAAACAACAGGATTGGTTTCTTGCCAAAGCAATCGCAAAATTCGTTTGTCGGAAAATCCGACTGCTTTTAATAATTTCAGTTCATCTCTGCGACGAAACAGCATTTCCGACAAGGGTACCATCATCAACATCATGGCAGAAATGATGATGAAAAATCCGAGCGATAAAAATAAACTTGAAAAGTCAACGCCTGATTTTGCAGCGGTAATGGCGGTTTCGCGAGGATAGATTAATTGAATATCGAACATTTCTGGCGTTAATTCGTTCAACCCATCGGTATCTGTAATCTGCAATGCGGTTGCATTCCCAAATGCATTTTCCCAACGTGGTGCGAGTGTAGAATAAGGAACAATTGCTTTGGGTGTGTTCTTGTATTTCCGCCAAAAATCCTCGTCCTCATCGGTTATCAAATTCATATTGATTGGTAAATCGCTGTTCCAATCCGTACAACGTTCTACATTAGACAATCCGGGAAAATCCGCTCTCAAGCTTGAATCTGCCTGCAATTCCGCGATAGGTACAATTCTTGCAACCCGTAAAAAAACAGAATCCTCAGTCAAGGTTTTGAATTGTTTCGAAATAAAATAACTGACGGAAATCGTGTCGCCGATCCGAGCATTCATTCGTTTAGCAGCATAATCCGAAAGGATAATTTCATCAGGTTTTAAGCGGTATCCATCGAAAAAATCAACCGCAGTAATGAATGAATATGGAATAGGAGAAACGTATTGCATACGCCCAATTTCATTCGCCAAATAAGAAAAAAATCTATTTGACGGAGAAAGAATTTCGACAACTTGATCTTGAATAAAAATTCGGTCAGACGTTATGGTTGTTGCTCCGACATTTAATCCCGAAAGGCGATAATTCCACGCAGAAACAAACTCCTCTTTTGAAATAATTTGATCGGATAAAATCACGTTGATTTTTCCTGAAACGTCCATAGTTTCTGCCAATTCCTCACGATTGACAAAGATATTGAAGGCGATGGTTTGTTCGTTTTTCAAGTTGAGATTTCCACCTTGTTCAACGGAAATAACATCGGTCAATTCCAATCGCAAACCGGTCGTATACGCATCAGTTACAAACATCGAACCCAACGGCACCATTCCCGCAGAAGGCAGACGCAAAACGATATGTTGCTGCAAAGGCGAGGCATATCCCACCCTTACAATTTCGTTGTACAATGCCGAATTTATTTTCGCTTGTCCTTTTTCGATATTCAAATCGTCGACACCCCAAACCATGACGGGCGTAAGTTTTCCGGCAACGGAAACAAAACCGTTTAACAACAAAACGCCTCTCGAATTTGTCGATGGGGTTGTTTGTAAATTTTCAAGAATATCCTCATTCAAATACGAATAGCGTGAAAAAACAATCGTTTCGGTGTTTCCCAAACGTTCGTCGACACGTTTGACTAACGTACTTCGCACGGAATCGCCCACAACCAAACTGCCCACAATCACAGCAACGGCAACGATTACAGCGATTGCAATCAATCGATAAAATGCCTTGTATCGAAAAATGTTTTTTGTTATCAGATGACGAATGTTCATTGTAATCTCAATTTAGCGAGGAGATGTTTCCACTACGTGCACTCGGTCAACATGACGGTTGTAAAACTCCGTCTTTAAGCGTTATCACTTGGTTTGCGACGTTGGCGGTTTCGGCGGAATGTGTTACCATCACAATGGTTGTACCGAGTTCATGATTTATTTTTTTCAAAAGCAAGGCGATATTCCGAGCGTTTTCAGCATCTAATTGTCCGGTGGGTTCGTCTGCCAAAACGAGCAGAGGTTTCATGATTAGTGCACGGCACAAGGCTGTGCGACCGGTTTCTCCGCCCGAAAGCGTGTCGGGATATTGATTGGCAACAGAGGTAATACCCGTCAATTCCATGAGTTGCTTGGCATAATCAATTTGTGCAAGTTCAGTTTTGTTTTGAAACGCCAACGTTGGCAACAAGATATTTTCCAACACTGTGAGTTGTGGCATCAGCCGATGATCTTGAAAAACAAATCCGAGTTTTTCGTTGCGAACTTTAGAATAATCCACGCCCGGCGTGTTGATTTCTTGGTTGTTGAGCATATAACTTCCACTGTCGGATTGAAGTAATGTACCTAAAATCGACAGCAGAGTTGTTTTCCCCGAACCGGACACACCTTTGATGGCAATGAAATCGCCTTTTTCAACATTCATATTCACACCACGCAACACGTGATTGAACGAGTCTTTTCCATCAGGAAATTTTTTGGTTATTCCGGAGAGTCTTAGCATGGGGCATATTTTTTTTGCAAAGATACGAAATTTTTTCGTATCGTGGTTTTGGGATAAAAAAAAAAGAGATGCAAATCGCATCTCTTTTTTTTATTTATACTCCGCCAAATCCTTGACCTCACAGTCGTTGATCATCGCTTCGTGTTTGGCGATTTCCGCCTTACCCATGCGAACAAACAACGTCGCAGATTTAGTGTAACATTCGCAACGATTGGCATCGCTCAAAAGCAGATAACCCATCACGATATAACCCGCCATCTCAACCAAGCGACGTGCGTGGAAATCTAAGTATTCGCCATCATTAGCGTCTTGAACTTTTTTCACGGCAGCCTCGTAACGAGCCGTCATGGCGATAAGTTCCTTGCGGAGATGTTCCAGATCCGCTTTCAATGGTGCGATTTCGTAATTCTCTCGAATAAGTTTGAGATAGTTTCCATTCACCACGTGACGAATGGCAGCAACCGTTTGCAACTGCGAAGTACCCTCGTAAATCGTGGTAATCCGTGCATCGCGATACATTCGCTCAATCGGGTAATCCTTCATAAAGCCCGATCCTGCGTGCACTTGCTGCGAATCGTAACACACCTGATTGCTCCACTCGCTCGTAAACATTTTGAGCATCGGCGTGAGCATATCCGCATTGCGTTGACACAATTTTGCATCTGCTTTTTCCTCAGGAGTGAGCGTGCGACCATGCTCTTTCACAAGCAGGTCGTAGGATTTGTACAAATCCACATAGCGCGATGTTTCGTATAAAATCGTGCGACCCGCATCTACTTTGGTTTTCATTGATGCCAACATTTCGTAGACTGCCGGAAAATTGATGATGGCTTTTCCGAATTGTTCACGCTCCTGAGCATACTTCAAAGCCTCGCGGTATGCGGCTTCCGCCAATCCCACCGACTGTGCTCCAACACCCAAACGCGCACCGTTCATCAACGACATCACGTATTTGATCAAACCTAATTTTCTGTCGCCGACCAATTGTGCGGGTGCATTGGTAAACACCAACTCCGCGGTTGGCGAGCCTTTGATGCCCATCTTGTTTTCCAAACGGCGAATGGTCAAACCGCCATCTCTGCGGTCGAAAACGAAGTACGAGAGACCACGTCCGTCCGTTGTTCCCTCCTCCGAACGTGCCAACACCAATTTGATGTTTGCTCCGCCATTCGTGATGAAACGCTTCACGCCGTTGAGTCGCCAGCAGTTGCTTTTTTCGTCAAAAGTGGCTTTAAGTTGAACAGCCTGTAAGTCAGAACCGGCGTCGGGTTCGGTCAAATCCATCGAGCAGGTTTCGCCTGCGTTGATCTGCGGAAGAAACTTTTGTTTCAACTCATCCGATGCAAATTCGTGGATGGTTTCGGCGCAGTCCTGAAGTCCCCAGATGTTAGCAAAGCCTGCATCCGCGCGGGATACGAGCTCGGCAGCCATCACGTAAGGCACCATCGAAAAGTTCAAACCATCGTATTTACGCGGAAGCGACATACCGTAAAGCCCGGCTTGCGCCAAAGCATCGTGGTTTTGCTGCGTTCCGCGAGCATACACCACTTCGTTGTTCACGATCTTCGGACCTTCGTGATCCACTTCCTCTGCGTTCGGCGCAATGATTTCGCCGCAGATTTCGCCAACGATTTCGAGCACTTTGTCATAGCTGTCCAAAGCATCCTCAAAATCTGCCGGAGCGTAGTCGTACTTGCCTTTGTCGGCATAGTTATTTTCTTTTAGATCCACACATTTCTTCATCATAGGATGGTCGAGGTGGAATTTTAGGGAATTCGTTGTCGCGGAAAAAGTTGTTTTCCATGTCTATCGTTTTAATTTAAGGTTGCAAAGATACAAAAAAAAATTATTATTGACAAAAAAAAATACACGAATTTCTCGAAAGGTAGATTCAACATCGAAATGCAACTCCATTGAAATTTTAACACTTTTTAAGAAAAAAACGTCAATTTTAACACTTTTTAACATTTTTTTAATTTTTTTTTTGGATTTTTTGTTGTACCTTTGCGAAAATTTTCTAACGGCAACAAAAAACAATAACGTGCAAACCAATACCGAACTTCAATTAGCCAATGATTTTGTGGCGTTTTCGTCCAAAAATATATTTCTTACCGGTCGTGCCGGAACGGGAAAGACTACGTTTTTACATCATCTCAAAGCCCATTCGCCCAAACGTATGATCGTGGTTGCGCCTACGGGTGTAGCAGCGATCAACGCACGAGGAGTTACCATTCATTCGTTTTTTCAATTGCCGTTGAGCCCGTTTTTGCCAACACATCCACCCGAAGGGTTTAATAGAATGTTTCGCAAAGAAAAAATCAACATCATCCGAAGTTTGGATTTATTGGTGATTGACGAAATTAGCATGGTTCGCTCGGATGTGCTCGACGCGGTTGATGCGGTTTTGCGACGATTCAGAAGAAGTTCGAAACCTTTCGGAGGTGTGCAACTGCTGATGATTGGCGACTTGCAACAACTTCCACCGGTGGTGAAAGATGAGGAATGGGGCCTCTTAAGAAC
>Ga0099364_10000887_pt1 | contig 50789 bp, 39 predicted proteins | sample TergutTh196P3_FD_73070 | JGI IMG/M metagenome (GOLD analysis project Ga0099364, IMG submission 73070) | Microcerotermes parvus P3 segment gut microbial communities from Pointe-Noire, Republic of the Congo - Th196 P3 | ecosystem: Host-associated > Arthropoda: Insects > Digestive system > Gut ... | reverse complement strand
AAGGTTCCACTATGAATAAATATAACGGGAAATATTACCTGCAATACGCTTCACCGGGTACGTCAGACCGAACGTATGCCGACGGAGTGTATGTGGGCGACAACCCATTGGGACCTTTTACCTATCAGGAATACAGCCCGTACTCGATTAAAGCCGGCGGATTTATCGGTGGAGCGGGACACGGACATACTTTTCAGGACAAATATGGCAACTATTGGCATTTGGCTACAATGAAAATCTCGAAACGTCATCCGTTTGAACGGCGAATCGGTTTATTTCCGCTGTATTTTGATGAAGACGATCAAATGTTTGCCCGCACGGAATGGACAGATTATCCGTTTTCGATACCCGATGAAAAAGTAGATTTTCAGATAGACGACCGTTCTATGAATTGGAATCTTCTTTCTTATAAAAAAACTGCAACAGCTTCTTCTTTTTTCAGTAATTCCTACTTACCGGATAAGGCTAACGACGAAACCGTGGAAACCTGGTGGTCGGCAGCAACTGGAAATTCCGATGAATGGTGGCAGGTGGATTTGGGTGAACCTGTGCAAGTGAATGCTATTCAAGTGAATTTTGCCGACCAGGATTTTACTATTCGTGCGCCCCACGACCTATTTGCTTATCAGTACATAATAGAAATGTCCGATGATGCGGAAATTTGGACAATGCTCGTTGACAAAACAGATAATACGCGCGATGCCGTTCATGATTTAATCGTATTGGATGTGCCGATTACAACTCGCTACCTGCGTATAAGTAATACGAAAGAATTGCCAGGGAAATTTTCGCTTTACGATTTTCGTGTTTTTGGTAATGGAAATGGTAACGTTCCAAGCGAAGTTACCGAAGTTCAAATAATGAGAAAAACGGACAAGCGTCGTTTCCAAATGCGGTGGGACGAACAGGAAAACGTTACAGGATACGTTGTTCGCTGGGGAATACAACAAGATAAACTCAATAGTTCTACGGTGCTGTACACCAACCGGACAGGTAATACCACAACTAAAACCTATTGCCCTTCTGGTCCTAATGTTACGACAAGCGGTCCCCCTGTAACCATTAATGGAGATAAAATAGAATACATGAATGGTCGTGCCGGAGCTTTCTTTGAATATGCCAATGTAGAAGGCGGTGCCGACGGCTTGTCAGAAATTTGCTTGACATACAGCAAAGGTTGGGACCAAGTTACCCGTATGTGTGTATCAGTAAATGAAGACGAGCCGTTTTACGTGGACTTTCCCGGAACAGATAACTGGAACCTTTACAAAGAGGTTTGTGTACAGGTTATGCTTAATGCAGACGCCACAAATACAATCCGTTTCACCGTCTGCACCAACAGAGAAGGCATAAATGGAGGTTGTCTCGCTGTAAAGTATCCGGCAGGTGATTGCGAGGTTTACGAATATGAAGCCGGATATTTCAATGCGGACGTTTCTTCATATTATTTTGCCGTTGATGCATTTAACGAGAATGGCATCACGCGGGGGCAAACGATTGCAGGAGAAGAATTCATTTTTGGCTCGCCTTACAATGGGATTCCGCACGAAATTCCGGGAATTATCGAGGCAGAAGATTTTAACGAGGGCGGTAAAGGCTTTGCTTACTACGATACTACATGTGGAAATGCTTTCGGGCAATACCGAAATACCGATGTGGATATTGATAATTTCAACACAAATGAGTATTTTGTAACGAATACTGCCACCGGCGAATATCTCAATTATACTATTCAGGTACCGGAAACAGGATTTTATGATGTGGATTGTATCGGCGCGGCAGTCAACACTTCCGGAGGTTTTTATTTGTCTTTTAATGGAGAGAGAGTAGAAAAACCGGTTGTTACTTCGCTTCCGGTAGGCAATGCGCAGAATTTCCAAACGGTTACGTTGGCAAATGTGCTTTTCAATGAAGGTGTTCAGGTGATGACTTTCAATCCTGTTGATAATATTTATGTAGACAAATTCATTATCCGAAAATCTGTTACAGGTTTCCAATTGCCAGAAAAATCTGCTATTTTGGTTTACCCAAATCCATCGCAAGGTATTTTTCAAATTCAAATGCCTCAAGACGGCTTTTTATCAGTTTATAATCTTACTGGAAGGCAGATTTGTATAGAAAAACCTGTTCAATCATGTTATAATTTGGATATTACCAACGAACTGGCAGGCGTTTATCTTTTGACTTTGCGGACAAATAATGATGTTTACCGGATTAAATTAATTAAAGAGTAAATATAAAAACAGGATTTAGGGTCTTCTAATTCCTGTTTATTTTTAAATTTCCAATATTTTCAACTAAAAATTCATTTCTTTATCTTTGTGTCATCTCATTATTATCTTTACATTATTATAAAAATAATAATCATGCCTTTCAAATTATTTTTCAAAAAATAATACAAGAAATATTTTGTAGATGCAAAATATAATATCTATCTTTGCAACCCGAGAAAATTAGGTAAATAAACACACGGGCGTAGCTCAGTTGGTAGAGCACTGGTCTCCAAAACCAGGTGTCGGGAGTTCGAGCCTCTCTGCCCGTGCAAAACTTTTTTTACAATGAATGTAGTAAATAGTATTAAAGAATCTTACAATGAACTGGTTCATAAGGTTTCCTGGCCTACCAGTACTGAAGTATTTAATAGCGCTGTAGTCGTCTTAATAGCTTCCATCATTATGTCGCTTATAGTGTTTGCAATGGATTTCAGTATTGAAAAAGTAATGACCCTTATTTATTCTATTAGGTTTTAATTTTTAAGAGCGGTAAAATGTCTGAAGGAAAAAAATGGTATGTGCTCCGCGCTATTAGCGGAAAAGAAAGCAAGGTAAAGGAAGTCATCGAGTTATTGATGAAAAACACCGACCTTGGACAGTCCGTTTCTCAGGTATTAATACCAACCGAGAAAGTTTACCAAATCCGAAATGGTAAGAAAATTGCCAAAGAACGCAGTTATCTCCCTGGTTATGTGCTTATTGAAGTCGATTTGACCGGCGAAGTTGCCCACCATTTGAAAAGCCTTCCGAATGTGATAGGTTTTTTGAGCGATGGCAAAAAGAAAGACGTGCCGACTGCATTAAGACAATCTGAGGTAAACCGCATTTTAGGTTCTGTCGATGAGCTTCAAAACTCTGACGAAGAACTGACAACGCCTTATTTTGCAGGCGAAACAGTGAAAGTGATTTTTGGTCCTTTCAGCGGTTTCAGCGGTATTATCGAAGAAGTGAATAACGAGAAGAAGAAACTCAAAATTATGGTCAAGATTTTCGACAGAAAAACACCTCTTGAATTAGGATTCTTGCAAGTAGAGAAAGAGTAAGGAAAGGCTTCCAAAATTTCCTTTCACCGTTTGTTACGAAACGCATTTCTCGAAATAATTTCCATCATTTAAATTTAAACAAAAATGGCTAAAGAAATTGCTGGACTTATAAAATTACAGATTAAGGGAGGCGCAGCTAATCCCTCTCCACCTGTAGGACCTGCACTTGGTTCTAAAGGTATCAATATAATGGAGTTTTGTAAGCAATTCAATGCCAGAACCCAAGACAAAGCAGGCAAAGTATTGCCGGTTGTCATTACCTATTACGCAGATAAATCGTTCGATTTTGTCATCAAAACTCCGCCCGTAGCCATTCAGTTAATGGAATTAACGAAAGTGAAAAGCGGGTCGGCTGAGCCTAACCGCAAAAAAGTGGCAGAAGTTACTTGGGAACAAGTAAAAGCCATTGCCGAAGATAAAATGGTGGATTTAAACTGTTTTACATTAGACGGCGCTATGACAATGGTTGCCGGAACAGCGAGAAGTATGGGTATCTCTGTAAAGGGAACATTCCCCGGTAATAATTAATTAACAACTTCAATTAAAGATGAAACTTACAAAAAATCAAAAGTTAGCTTTAGAAAAAATTGAAGCAGGGAAATCATATTCTCTCAAAGAAGCTGCCGAATTGGTAAAGGAAATTACCACTGCCAAGTTCGACGCATCTGTAGATGTAGATGTACGTTTGGGCGTTGACCCGCGCAAAGCAAACCAAATGGTGCGTGGCGTGGTATCTTTGCCACATGGTACAGGTAAGCAAATTAGGGTTCTTGCATTATGTACTCCCGACCAAGAAGCTGCGGCAAAAGAAGCCGGAGCCGATTACGTTGGGCTCGATGAATACATCGAAAAAATAAAAGGAGGTTGGACTGATATTGACGTTATCATTACTATGCCTGCCATTATGGGTAAAATTGGAGCTTTAGGACGTGTACTCGGACCTCGCGGTTTGATGCCTAATCCCAAAAGCGGTACCGTTACTCAAGATGTTGGCAAAGCAGTAAAAGAAGTTAAATCGGGTAAAATTGACTTTAAAGTAGATAAATTTGGTATCGTTCACACGTCGGTAGGAAAAGTATCTTTTGATCCCGACCAATTAGTGGATAACGCCAAAGAATTCATTTCTACCTTAATTAAATTGAAACCGTCAGCCGCCAAAGGTACATACGTAAAGAGCATTTATCTTTCAAGTACAATGAGTCCGGGTATTAAAATTGACCCTAAATCAGTTGAGTAACCAAAATTAAAAAATCGTTATGAAAAAGGAAGATAAAAGCGCAATCATCAAACAGATAAAAGCTACTATTGGAGAATATAGTCATTTTTACCTTGCCGACGTTGAAGGCTTAAATGCCGAGCAAACGAGCAATTTAAGAAGACAATGCTTCAAAGAAGAAATTAAGCTTATTGTAGTAAAAAACACCTTGTTAGAAAAGGCTTTGGAAAGTTTGGAAACAGACTATTCTCCGCTTTATGATATATTGAAAGGTTCTACTTCTATAATGCTTTCAAACACAGGAAACGCTCCTGCCAAACTTATCAAAGACTTTGATAAAGCAGGAAAAATCGGAAAACCTGCCTTGAAAGCCGCTTATGTAGAAGAAAGTTTCTATATCGGAGCAAACCAATTAGATGCCTTGGTTAACATTAAGAGCAAAAACGAACTTATCGGCGAACTTATTGCCTTGTTGCAATCTCCGGCGAAAAATGTTGTTTCTGCACTTCAATCGGGAGGTAACACACTACACGGCGTGTTAGAAACGCTATCAAAAAAATAATCAAAAAACAATTGTAAATTTAATTTAAAACTGAAAATAAAATGGCAGATTTAAAAGCTTTTGCAGAACAATTAGTTAACTTGACAGTAAAAGAAGTTAATGAACTTGCAACTATTTTGAAAGAAGAATATGGTATTGAACCTGCTGCTGCAGCTGTTGCTGTTGCTGCTGGTCCTGCAGCTGGTGTTGCTCCAGCTGTTGAAGAAAAAACATCTTTCGATGTTATCTTGAAAGCGGCTGGTGCAAATAAACTTGCAATCGTTAAAGCGGTAAAAGAACTTACCGGTTTAGGATTGAAAGAAGCAAAAGACATCGTTGATGGCGCACCCGCTCCTATCAAAGAAGGTGTTTCTAAAGACGAAGCCGAAGCCTTGAAAAAACAACTTGAAGAAGGCGGAGCAGAAGTTGAATTGAAATAACATTCTGATTTCCAAATACTTTGGTTTAGAATCCTCTTCATCGAGGATTCTAAACCTTTTTATGTATAAAGTCAATATAGACAAATGGCTCCATTTTCAGAGCGATGAAAATGGGAATAAAAATAAAAGAAATTACAGCTGTCATTTTAGAAAAATGAGCGGAGATTATTAATCTACTGTGAAAATGATTATGTAGTGAAACTTTTATTTAATCATTAATTACTACAATTAATTTTAAGTATAAAGTTCAATAAATAACATTTAATAAATGTCTTCACAAACTGAAAATCAAAGAATTAATTTTGCTTCAATCAAAAATCCGTTGGAATATCCCGATTTTCTTGAAGTACAATTAAAATCATTCAAAGACTTCTTTCAGCTCGAAACAGCACAAGAAAGAAGAAGAAATGAAGGTCTGTACAAAGTTTTCGCTGAAAACTTTCCCATTGCAGACACCCGAAACAACTTCATTCTCGAGTTTCTCGACTATTTCATCGACCCGCCACGCTACTCTATCGACGAGTGCATCGAGCGCGGACTAACGTACAGCGTGCCGTTGAAGGCAAAGTTGAAACTGTATTGCACAGACCCGGACCACGAAGATTTTGATACAGTTATTCAAGATGTATATCTTGGACCTATCCCATATATGACACCCAAAGGTACGTTTGTTATCAATGGCGCCGAGCGCGTTGTTGTGTCGCAATTGCACCGTTCACCAGGTGTTTTCTTCGGTCAAAGCGTTCACGCCAACGGAATTAAGCTGTATTCAGCGCGTATTATTCCTTTCAAAGGTTCGTGGATTGAGTTCGCAACAGACATTAATAATGTAATGTACGCGTACATTGACCGTAAGAAAAAATTACCTGTTACCACGCTCTTGAGAGCCATCGGTTTTGAAAGTGACAAAGATATTTTGGAGATTTTCAACTTGGCAAAAGAGGTAAAAGTAAACAAAACAAACCTTAAAAAACTTGTCGGCTCAAAATTGGCCGCTCGCGTATTGAAAACGTGGGTAGAAGACTTTGTTGATGAAGATACCGGCGAGGTAGTTTCTATCGAGCGTAACGAAGTAAAAATCGACCGCGAAACAATTATCGAAAATAAACATATTGATGAGATTATTGATTCGGGCGCTCAAACAATTTTGATTCACAAAGAAGACCAAAATCAATCGGACTACGCGATTATTTATAACACGCTTCAAAAAGACTCGAGTAACTCCGAAAAAGAAGCCGTGTTGTACATTTACCGCCAGCTTCGTAATGCCGAACCCGCCGACGATGCAACGGCTCGCGAAGTAATCAACAATCTTTTCTTCTCTGAAAAACGTTACGATTTGGGCGAAGTAGGTCGCTACCGTATAAACAAAAAATTGAACCTCACTACCGATATGGAAGTGAAAGTTCTTACAAAAGAAGATATCATTGAGATTATCAAATATTTAATTGAATTGGTAAACTCGAAAGCCGAAGTGGACGATATTGACCACTTGAGCAACCGTCGCGTTAGAACCGTTGGCGAGCAACTTTACAACCAATTTGGAGTTGGTCTTGCTCGTATGGCTCGCACCATTCGCGAACGTATGAACGTGCGTGATAACGAGGTGTTTACGCCAATTGATTTGATTAACGCGAAAACAATTTCATCGGTTATCAACTCATTTTTCGGAACCAATGCGTTGTCGCAGTTTATGGACCAAACCAATCCATTGGCTGAAATCACGCACAAACGTCGTCTATCAGCCTTAGGACCAGGCGGTCTTTCGCGCGAGCGTGCCGGATTTGAAGTGCGCGACGTTCACTACACGCACTACGGACGCCTTTGTCCGATTGAAACACCCGAAGGACCGAACATCGGTTTGATTTCGTCGCTTTGCGTTTACGCGAAAATCAACGACCTTGGATTTATCGAAACACCTTATCGCCAAGTAAAAAATGCAATTGTTGACCTTTCTTCGAATGGTGTAAAATATTTTACTGCCGAGGAAGAAGAAGATATGATTGTGGCACAAGGAAATGCGCCGCTTCGCGAAGACGGTTCTTTTATCCGCAAAACGGTAAAAGCGCGTTTGGAAGCCGATTTCCCTGTTGTTGCGCCCGAAGATGTGCAATTAATGGACGTTTCGCCAACGCAGATTGCGTCTATCGCTGCCGCGTTGATTCCATTTTTGGAGCACGATGATGCCAACCGTGCACTGATGGGCTCGAATATGATGCGTCAAGCTGTGCCGTTGGTGCGCAGTGAGGCACCAATTGTTGGAACAGGAATCGAGGGTCAATTGATTCGCGATTCACGCACGCAATTGATGGCAGAAGGCGAAGGAGTGGTAGAATTTGTAGATGCTACCGTTATCCGCATTCGCTATGATAGAACTGAAGATGAGGATTTTGTGAGTTTCGACGGCGCAGTAAAAGACCACATTCTTCCGAAATTCCAAAAAACAAACCAAGATACCACGATGGACTTGCGTCCGATTGTAAAACGTGGCGACCGTGTGGTAAAAGACCAAATTTTGACCGAAGGATATTCGACTCAAAATGGCGAATTGGCAATCGGTCGCAACTTGAAAGTGGCGTTTATGCCTTGGAAAGGATATAACTTTGAAGATGCGATTGTATTAAACGAAAAAATCGTACGCGAGGATATTTTCACATCTGTTCATGTTGTTGAATATTCGTTGGAAGTGCGCGAAACCAAGCGCGGAATGGAAGAATTAACTGCCGACATTCCGAACGTGAGTGAAGACGCAACCAAAGACCTTGACGAAAACGGAATTGTGCGCATTGGTGCACACATTGAGCCGGGCGACATTCTTATCGGTAAAATTACGCCAAAAGGAGAATCAGACCCATCGCCCGAAGAAAAACTGCTTCGCGCTATTTTCGGAGATAAAGCAGGCGATGTGAAAGATGCTTCATTGAAAGCAACACCATCATTATCGGGTGTTGTTATCGACAAAAAATTATTCTCAAAAGCGATTAAAAATCGTAAGTCAAGATTGAGCGACAAAGCTATTTTGCCAAAAATTGACGAAGAATTTGAGAAAAAAGAAGCCGAATTGAGAACTGTTTTGGTCGAAAAATTATCAGTACTGACCAATGGCAAAACATCGCAAGGCGTGAAAGATTATTTGGGAATGGACATTGTTGCCAAAGGAAGCAAATTCTCTCAAAAATCATTGATGGAAATTGATTACACATCGGTCCAAACCACAAAATGGACTTCCGATACGCATAAAAACGAGTTGATAAAACAAGTTATTCAAAACTACGTTAGAAAGTACAAAGAACTTGATTCTCAAATAAAACGCAAAAAATTGAATGTAACTATCGGCGACGAATTGCCTGCAGGAATTGTTCAATTAGCAAAAGTTTACATCGCCAAAAAACGCAAAATTCGCGTAGGAGATAAAATGGCAGGACGCCACGGAAACAAAGGTATTGTATCGCGTATTGTTCGCGAAGAAGATATGCCGTTCCTCGAAGACGGAACACCGGTTGATATAGTGTTGAATCCGCTCGGAGTGCCTTCTCGTATGAACCTTGGGCAGATTTTTGAAACTGTTCTTGGTTGGGCAGGACAAAAATTAGGCGTAAAATTTGCAACGCCAATTTTCGACGGTGCAAACCTTGACGATTTGAACTCTTGGTGCGACAAGGCCAATGTTCCGCATTTTGGTAGAACATATCTTTTCGACGGCGGAACCGGCGAGCGTTTCGACCAACCTGCCACTGTCGGCGTAATTTATATGCTGAAACTTGGGCATATGGTCGACGACAAAATGCACGCGCGTTCTATTGGACCTTACTCGCTCATTACGCAGCAACCGCTTGGTGGTAAAGCGCAGTTTGGAGGTCAGCGCTTCGGAGAAATGGAAGTTTGGGCACTTGAAGCGTTCGGCGCGGCTCACATTTTGCAAGAAATTTTGACAATCAAGTCTGATGACGTAATGGGAAGAGCGCGCGCATACGAAGCTATCGTAAAAGGCGACCCAATGCCGCAAGCAGGAATCCCCGAATCTCTGAATGTATTATTGCACGAATTGAGAGGCTTGTGTTTGAGTATTAATTTGGATTAGTATTAATGAATAATTAAGTAATTAATGATTAATAATTGAAAACCAAAGAGCAGTATCAACGATTTTTTGCATTCATCATTATTAATTATTAATTGTTAATTATTAATTCGATAAAAAATATGGCTTTTAGAAAAGAAAATAAAGTTAAAAGTAACTTCAACAAAATATCCATCGGATTGGCTTCGCCCGAAGAAATTCTTGAGCATTCAAGCGGAGAAGTATTGAAACCCGAAACCATCAACTATCGTACCTATAAACCCGAACGCGACGGTTTATTCTGCGAAAGAATTTTCGGACCCGTAAAAGATTTCGAGTGCCATTGCGGTAAATACAAACGCATTCGCTACAAAGGCATCGTTTGCGACCGTTGCGGTGTGGAAGTTACAGAGAAAAAAGTTCGCCGCGAACGTATGGGACACATTCAACTCGTTGTTCCTGTGGCACATATTTGGTATTTCCGTTCGTTGCCGAACAAAATCGGCTATTTGTTGGAAATGCCCACAAAAAAACTTGAATCAATTATCTATTACGAAAAATATGTCGTAATTCAAAGTGGATTAAAAGAAGAAGACGGCGTTTCGACAGGTGATTTGCTTGGCGAAGACGAATATTTGGACATCTTGGATTCGCTTCCGCGCGAAAACCAACTATTGGAAGATACCGACCCTAATAAATTCATTGCTAAAATGGGTGCAGAAGCCATTTACGACTTGCTTGCACGTTTGGATTTGGATACATTGTCTTATGATTTGCGTCATAAAGCAAGCACCGACACATCGCAACAACGTAAAAATGAAGCTCTTAAACGTCTTCAAGTAGTTGAGTCGTTCCGCGCTGCTAAATTGCGCAACAAACCCGAATGGATGGTGGTGAAAATCGTTCCGGTTATTCCGCCCGATTTGCGCCCGTTGGTACCGCTTGATGGCGGTCGTTTCGCAACATCGGATTTGAACGATTTGTATCGTCGCGTGATTATCCGCAACAACCGTTTGAAACGATTGATAGAAATTAAAGCGCCGGAAGTAATTCTCCGCAACGAAAAACGTATGTTGCAAGAAGCTGTTGATTCATTGTTTGATAATTCAAGAAAATCGAGTGCGGTAAAAACAGATGCCAACCGTCCGTTAAAATCGCTTTCCGATTCATTGAAAGGAAAACAAGGTCGTTTCCGTCAGAATCTGCTTGGTAAACGTGTGGATTATTCGGCTCGTTCGGTAATTGTTGTTGGACCGGAATTGAAAATGCACGAATGCGGAATTCCGAAAAATATGGCTGCCGAGCTTTACAAACCTTTCGTTATCAGAAAGTTGATTGAAAGAGGAATTGTAAAAACCGTAAAATCGGCGAAAAAAATCGTTGACAGAAAAGACCCCGTAATTTGGGATATTTTAGAGTACGTGATGAAAGGACATCCCGTATTACTAAACCGTGCTCCAACTCTGCACAGACTTGGTATTCAGGCTTTTCAACCAAAATTGATTGAAGGAAAAGCGATTCAGCTTCACCCGCTATCATGTACGGCATTTAACGCGGACTTCGACGGCGACCAGATGGCTGTTCACTTACCACTTGGAAATGAGGCGATTCTCGAAGCGCAACTTTTGATGCTCGGTTCGCACAACATTTTGAATCCTGCAAACGGCGCGCCGATTACGGTTCCGTCGCAAGATATGGTGCTTGGTTTGTATTATATGACAAAACCACGTCCGGGCGCATTGGGTGAAGGACTAACTTTCTACGGCGCAGAAGAAGCAAAAATTGCGTACAACGAAGGAAAAGTTGCCCTTCACGCTATGATTAAAGTTATCGTTCCCGACTTGAACGAAAACGGTGAATTGGTTGATACAATGAAAGAAACGACTATCGGTCGTGTGCTTATCAACGAGTTTGTACCTAAAAAAGCAGGCTACATCAACGAATTGTTGTCTAAAAAATCATTACGTGACATTATCGGAAATATCATTAAAAGTTGCGGAGTAGCTGTCACGGCTCAATTCCTTGACGATATTAAAGACCTTGGTTATCAAATGGCTTTCAAAGGCGGTTTATCTTTCAACTTGAACGATATTATTATTCCCGAAGAAAAAGAAAAGTTGGTAAATTCGGGTTACGCCGAAGTGGACGAAATTATGAATAACTATAATATGGGATTCATAACCAACAACGAGCGCTACAATCAGATTATCGACGTTTGGACACACGTTAACGCCAATTTATCGAATGTGTTGATGAAACAACTCTCTTCTGACAATCAAGGATTTAACTCTGTATATATGATGCTCGATTCGGGTGCGCGTGGTTCTAAAGAACAGATTCGCCAGTTATCCGGTATGCGTGGATTGATGGCGAAACCGCAAAAATCAGGCGCAGAAGGCGGACAAATTATCGAGAACCCGATTTTGTCGAACTTTAAAGAAGGATTGTCGGTGTTGGAGTACTTTATCTCTACGCACGGTGCTCGTAAAGGTTTGGCGGATACGGCGTTAAAAACTGCCGACGCCGGATATTTGACGCGTCGTTTGGTTGACGTTTCGCAAGACGTAATTGTTACTGAAGAAGACTGCGGAACATTACGCGGGCTAATTGCTACAGAAGTTAAAAATAATGAAGAATTAGTAGCATCGCTTTTCGAGAGAATTTTAGGACGTGTTTCCGTTCACGATATTCAGCATCCGTTGACAGGCGAATTAATCGTTGCTTCGGGCGACGAAATCAGCGATGACCAAGCGAAGACTATACAAGATTCGCCAATCGAGCGCGTTGAAATCCGTTCGGTATTAACGTGCGAATCGAAAAAAGGCGTTTGTACGAAATGTTACGGACGCAACTTGGCAACCAACAAAATGGTTCAAAAAGGAGAAGCTGTGGGTGTAATTGCCGCTCAGTCTATCGGAGAGCCGGGAACGCAGCTGACACTTCGCACATTCCACGTCGGAGGTATCGCGTCGAACATTGCCGCCGAATCGAAATTAGTTTCTCGCTACGATGGTAACATCGAAATCGACGAACTTCGTTCGGTTGAAGTAAAAGACAGCAGTAGCGCGCATCAAGTGGTAGTAGGTCGTTTGGCGGAAATGCGTATCATTGACCCGAACACTAAAATTATTTTGACAAACCAAAATATTCCTTACGGTTCTAAACTGTTTTTCAAAAACGGAGATACAGTAACAAAAGGCGATGTAATCTGCGAATGGGACCCATTCAATGCTGTAATAGTATCGGAAATTGCCGGTAGAATTCAATTTGAAGGATTGGTCGAAAACATCACTTACAAAATCGAGAGCGACGAACAAACCGGTCTGCGTGAAAAAGTGATTATTGAGCCAAAAGACAAAAGCATTATTCCTGCCGCGCACATTGTGGATAAAAAAGGCGAAATACTTAAATCGTATAACTTACCCGTAAATGCACACATCATTGTTGAAGAAAAAACAGAGGTAAAAGCAGGACAATTATTGGTAAAAATTCCTCGCGCGGTTGGAAAATCGGGCGACATCACGGGTGGTCTTCCGCGTGTAACCGAATTGTTCGAGGCGCGTAATCCGTCGAATCCTGCTGTTGTAGCAGAAATTGACGGCGAAGTAAACTTCGGAAAAATCAAACGTGGTAACCGCGAAATTTCCATCACGTCGAAAACAGGCGAGATGAAAAAATATTTGGTGCCATTGTCGAAACAAATCCTTGTTCAAGAAAACGACTACGTTCGTGCAGGAACTGCCTTGTCTGACGGTGCAATCACACCTTCTGATATTTTGGCGATTAAAGGACCGACAGCCGTTCAAGAATACATTGTAAACGAAGTACAAGATGTTTATCGTCTGCAAGGTGTGAAAATCAACGACAAACACTTTGAGGTTATCGTTCGCCAAATGATGCGCAAAGTTGCCATCGAAGACCCGGGCGATACTCGTTTCCTTGAAAAACAAGTGGTTGATAAATTGGAGTTTATGGAAGAAAATGACCGTATTTGGGGCAAGAAAATTGTTACCGATGGTGGTGATTCCGAAAACTTGGTTCCAGGGCAGATTGTTACACCTCGCCGTTTGCGCGACGAAAACAGTATTTTAAAACGTAAAGATATGCGCATTGTGCAGACAAGGGACTGCGTTCCGGCAACTTCTTCGCAAGTATTGCAAGGTATTACTCGTGCGGCGCTTCAAACCAACAGCTTTATGTCCGCTGCATCGTTCCAAGAAACAACTAAAGTATTGAACGAGGCTGCTATCAACGGAAAAGTGGACAAACTTGAAGGCTTGAAAGAAAACGTTATCTGCGGACACTTGTTGCCTGCCGGTACCGGACAGCGTGAGTTCGACAAACTCATCGTAGGCTCTCGTGAAGAATACGACAAAATGATGGAAGCTCGCCGCAATGTATTAGACATTGACGAAGCCGTTGTTGAAATCGAAGAGATGTAAAAAGTTCTTTTGAGATAAAAAAGAGAAAGGGAAAGCAGCAATGTTTTCCCTTTCTCTTTTTTGTTTTGAACCAAGATTTTAATACGATTTTTAGAATTAACAGGATTTTAGTTCTAAAAAATAATCTTGAAAATCTTTTTTATCTTGTTCAAGACAAAACAAACCAACGAGTCGATTGTTATATATTGTAAACAAATAATTAACAATATGATAAATTGGTTTGTAAAAACATTACAAAATAATCCCGAATTAGCCATTTTTTTGGTATTGGCATTAGGATTTGCCGTTGGTAAAATCAAGTACAAAGCCTTTACGTTGGGAACGGTTACAAGCGTTTTGCTGATGGGCGTGTTGGTCGGGCAACTAAATATCGCAGTGTCGCCACTTGTAAAATCAGTGTTTTTTCTGCTCTTTTTGTTTGCTGTTGGTTACAGCGTTGGTCCTCAATTTGTGCATTCGTTGCGAAAAGACGGATTACCGCAAATTGCTTTTACGCTGATTCTCTGCACAATAAGTTTAGGCGTAACGTATCTTTGCGTCGTCATTGCCGGATTTGATACCGGAAACGCCACCGGATTATTCGCCGGTGCAAACACCAATTCTGCCATTATCGGAATTGCCACCGATACCATTAACAATTTAGGCATTTCGTCTGCCGAAAAAGCAACGGCTGTCAGTCATATAACCGTTGCATTTGCGGTAACCTACATTTTCGGAACGGCAGGAACGGCTTGGTTCCTCTCGGCTATCGGACCAAAATTATTGGGAAAAGATGTGTTTAAACAAACCAAAGAATACGAGGCAAAACTCGGAGGTTCGATTGTAGAAGAAGACTTAAATTCGGAACACGCTTACAACGGCGCAGATTTCAGAGTAATAAAAACAGGCGGAGATTATTTTAATCAGCCGAGAACTATCGCAGAAATCGAAAAAATGTTGGTCGAAAAAGGACAGCCTGTTTATATTGAGCGAGTTAGAAAATTGAACGGTGAAATTATCCAAGAGCCAACCCTCGATTTGAAAATAGAAAAAGGCGATAATATTGTATTGAACGGACCAATCGAGGCGTTGATAGCCGACGAAACGTTAGTCGGAACCGAAGTAGCCGATGTCGAATTATTGGATTTTACGGCAGAAGTGTTGAAAGTGCTTGTTGCCAAAAAAGCCTGTGGAAGTTCGTTCCAAAAACTAAAAACTTGCAAACAACGCCACGGCGTTATTATTCGAAAAGTGAAACGTGGAAATCAAACCATTCCGATGTTGAGCAACGTGAAAATTCAGCGTGGCGACATTGTGGAATTGGAAGGCAGAAAGAGCGATGTTGAGCGTTTTGCTTCTTATCTCGGTTATGCCGAAAGAGCGACAAGCACCACCGACATCCTGTATATGGGCATCGCCATTGTGTTGGGCGGATTGTTCGGCACACTGGCGATACACGCCGGAAGTGTGCCGTTGAGTTTGAGTGCGAGCGGTGGCGTGCTGATTATGGGAATTATTTTCGGTTGGTTGCGTTCGATGCGCCCAACTTTTGGAGCCGTTCCCGAACCTGCTATTTGGCTGATGAACAATCTCGGATTGAATATTTTTGTTGCCGTAGTCGGCTTGGAGGCAGGTCCCGATTTTATTGCAGGACTGAAAGCATCGGGCATTAACCTGTTCGTTGCCGGAATTTTTGTCAGTATTATTCCTGTTTTAATCGGTCTTTTTATGGGTCGTTACATTTTTAAATTCGAGCCTGCCATTACGCTTGGAGCGTGTGCCGGTGCACGAACAACCACCGCCTCGCTCGGCTCTATCCAAGAAGTTTTGCAAAGCAAAGTGCCTGCGTTGGCGTACACAACGACTTATGCGATTGGAAATACGTTGTTGATTATTTATGGGGTTGTGGTGGTGTTGCTTGTGTCTTGAACCACGATTTTTACAAGATTTTTATGATTATCAAGATTAAAAAATAAAAAACAAAAATATGAGTTCATTCACATTTAATAGAATTTATGTAATTGAGTCATTAGACAGTTCTGATGAACTTACAGGAAAGGCATTGTTTGATTGTTTATTGCAATATCAAGAGTATCAATATAAAGAATTAAAAGCCGAATATTTTTCTATTGATAATAAAATTGATTTTTTTGACAGATTAAACAAAATAAAAGAAGAGTGTATAGAAAAAAGACATAGTCCTATTTTGCATTTAGAAATACACGGAGACAAAAATAAGAGAGGATTAGTCTTGCATTCTAAAGAATTAGTTACGTGGGAAGAACTATATAAATATCTTGTAGAAATAAATTTAAGTGTTGGTAATAATCTATTTCTTACGTTAGCAGTTTGTCACGGGGCTTATTTAGCAAAAATAACACGCCTTAATAATCCTGCACCATTTTATGGATTTGTGGGCTCATTCGATGAAATCTATGTAAGTGATTTATTGTTAAGATATAATGAGTTTTATGCTGAATTTTTCACTTCTTTCAAATTGGAAAATGCACTAGAAAGATTACACAAAGCAAATCCTGATATTCCCTCAACATATAGATTTATTGCCACAGAAGAAACTTTTGCAACAGTTTATAACAACTATATAAGAGACAATTTATCAAAAGAAGGTATTGAGAAAAGAATAAAACAAGTAATTCAAGATGAGAATTTAACATTCATAAATAGAGCAGAAAAAAGACGTTTTGAAAAAGACTTTACAAAAAGAGTTGAGGATACAAAAGAAAAGTATTACAAAGAACATAGCAATATATTTTTTATGCTTGATAAATATCCTAAAAATAAAGAAAGATTTAATGTGCCAAATAGTTTAAAAGAACTTTGTAATAAAAATAAGATTAAAAACTAAAAAATCAAAATATTATGAACATCGAAAAACTAAAAACATCACGCCGAAAAGAAGAACAATTAGAGCAATTAAGCCCATTTGAATTGAAAGACAACCTTATCGGTTTGGCATCGGAATACCAAAAAGAATGTTCGAGAAGTATGTTGAACGCAGGCAGAGGAAACCCGAATTGGACAGCGACCGTTCCGCGCGAGGCATTTTTCACGCTTGGACAATTCGGCATTGAAGAATGCAAGCGCACAATGCAACTCGATTCGGGCATTGCGGGCATTCCGAAGAAAAACGGAATTGCGAAACGCTTTGAAGATTTTTTGAAAAAAAACAGTCAAATGGCAGGCATTTCGTTGCTAAAAGAAATGTATAAATATGGTATTGAAAAACACAATTTCGTAGCAGATGACTTTGTGCAGGAATTTGCCGAAGGAATTATCGGCGACCAATATCCAAGTCCCGACCGAATGTTGAAACACGCCGAAATTATCGTTCACGATTACCTTTTGCAAGAAATGTGCAGAGGTAAACCACAACGAAACGGCAGATACAATCTTTTTGCCGTAGAAGGCGGAACGGCTTCGATGTGCTACATTTTTAATTCGCTCGTAGAAAACAGATTGCTCAACAAAGGTGACAAAATCGCCATTGGCACGCCTGCTTTTACGCCTTACTTGGAAATTCCCGAATTGGAAGAATTTGATTTTAAGGTTACATATATTAAAGGCTCTGCCAAAGACGAAAACGGCAATTCAAATTTTCAGTATTCTGACGAAGAATTGGATAAATTGGGCGACAAATCAATCAAAGCGTTTTTTACGATAAATCCGAGTAATCCAACTTCGGTACAGATTTCAGAAAAATCTCGTAAATATTTGGTGAAAGTCGTTAAAAATTTAAATCCAAATTTAATGATTGTAACCGACGATGTGTATGGCACATTTGTCGAAGGATTTAATTCGCTGATGAACGAACTGCCACACAACACACTTTGCGTTTATTCTTTTTCCAAATATTTTGGTGCAACAGGCTGGCGTTTAGGCGTTATTGCGCTTTACGAAGATAATATTTATGACGATATGCTTTCTGCTTTTCCAATAAGTGTGAAAGAAAAACAGGCGAAACGATACGGAACGCTGACTCTTCGCCCTGAAAAATTGAAATTCATCGACCGCTTGGTTGCCGACAGCCGTTTGGTGGCGCTTAATCACACTGCCGGACTTTCGCTGCCGCAACAAATGCAGATGATGTTGTTTTCCGCATTTGCCTTGTTGGACAAAGAAAATATATACAAAAAAGACTGTTGCAATATCGTGCAAAACCGCTACAATTTGCTTTGGGAAGGAATGAAAATGCCTGTTTTTCCCGACCCGAATCGTGCCTCTTATTATTGCGAAATCGACATTCACGAATGGGCAATGAAAAACTACGGAAAAGCGTTTGTCGATTTTCTCGAAAAGAATTTTGAACCTGTGGATATTGTCTTCCGATTGGCAGAAAAATCAGGTATCGTGTTGCTCAATGGAGGCGGTTTTGCCGGTCCTGAATGGTCGGTGCGGGTGTCGCTTGCGAACCTCGAGGACAACGATTACAGTGTTATTGGAAAAGAACTTTCGGAAACGATGTATGAATATGTGGAGGCTTGGAAAACGTCTTGAATTTACGACCGTGAAGAGTAATTACAAGATTAGCAGGATAAAAATTAGAAATTATGAATATTGAAGAATTGAGAAATCATTGTCTCGTCATAAAAGGTGTAGAAGAATGCACGCCTTTTGGAGATGACGTAATGGTGTATAAGATTATGTATAAGATGTTTGCATTTTTTCCTTTAAATCCAAAGAACAACGAACATTTTGTTGTTTTGAAATGCGACCCCGAAAAAACAGTGGAATTACGAGAAAAATACGAAGGTGTTACCAAAGGATTTTATGCAGGCAATAATTTTATGTGGAATTCAGTCTATATTCAAAAAGATGTACCTGATGAACTAATTGTAGAATTAATAGAACATTCTGTCGAAGAAGTTATCAAAAAACTTCCTAAAAAGAAACAGGAAGAGTATAAAGCTTTGAAATCGTAAAACAATAAATATCAACTTAATATCATTAAAGTTATGAGAAGAATTAAATTTATTCTAATTGCAATATTGGTCGCAACATTCGCAGCCAATGCACAGAAACCAACCGTTTATGTCTTAGCAACAGGCGGAACAATCGCCGGAACAGGCGCAACCGAAGTAACCGCCGGATACACCGCCGGAGCAATTACCGTTGACCAACTTTTGAGCGCCGTACCCGAAATTAAAAATCTTGCCAACATCAAGGGCGAACAAATCGTGAATATCGGCAGTCAAGATATGAACGACGAAGTTTGGTTGAAATTGGCAAAACGTGTCAATCAGTTGTTGAGCCAAGCCGATGTTGATGCCGTTGTTATTACACACGGAACGGACACAATGGAAGAAACGACTTATTTTTTAAACTTGACCGTAAAAAGCGATAAGCCTGTTGTGTTGGTTGGCTCGATGCGCCCTTCCACCGCCATTAGCGCCGACGGACCAAGAAATCTATACAACGCCGTTGCTTGTGCCGTTGATAAATCGTCGAAAGGCAAAGGTGTAATGGTGGTAATGGACGACAAAATTCTCGGAGCCGACGATATCTCAAAAACCAATACATTGAGCGTCGGAACATTCCAAAATCCGAACTATGGAGAATTAGGCATTATGTACAACGAAAAACCAATTTACTCACGTGAGTCGATGAAACGCCATACCACAAAATCGGAATTTGACATCAGCAAATTGGACACACTGCCACGAGTGGAAATTATTTTGAGTTACTCAAATGCCACCGATTTATTTGTAAATGTAGCCGTTAATGCTGGCGCAAAAGGCATTGTAACCGCCGGAGTCGGCAACGGAAATATGACAACCGTAATGCAAAACGCTTTGGAAAATGCTGTAAAAAATGGCGTTGCTGTTGTACGTTCTTCACGCATTGGCTCGGGTCCGACTGCACAGTGGGACGAAATTGACGACGACAAACTCGGATTTTCTGCTTCTTGGTTTGTGAATCCTTATCGTGCTCGTGTGTTGCTGATGCTGGCATTGACAAAAACAAGTGATTATAAAGAAATTCAGCGAATGTTTACGGAGTATTAATTTTTAGAACACAGATGACGCGGATAACACGGGTTTTCACAGATAAATATTTAAAAATCCTTGTAAATCAGCGTTATCTGCGTTCCCCAAAAACAAATTTTATGAAAAAACTATTTACCGCAATCTGCGTTCTGTTGGCAGTAAACGCTTTTGCACAAGAAAGAACAAGCCAAACAGTATTTGAAAGATTAATTTGGGACGATCAAAAACTCAACATTATGCTCGATACCCGAAACGATTTTCAAACAGATTTTCAGAATGGCGACTTAGCCAATATGTCATTTCAAGCACAAACCATTAAACTTTGGGTGGTGGGCGAAATAATTCCAGGCGTGCGTTATCGGTTAAGACATCGCTTGAACAAACCGCAAAATCCACTTCCACGAGAAGGTTATTCTTCCGCCACAGACCAAATGTGGATTGCACTTGATGCAGGGAAAAACAAAAATTGGACATTTACCGTTGGTAAGCAATCCGTTCAGTTCGGTACGTTTGAATACGACTACAATCCTGCCGATATTTATGTCGGAACAATGTGTTTCAACGATTTAGATGCTTACAAAGTGGGCATAAACACCGCTTACAGATTTTCAGACCATCATACGTTGAATTTTCAAGTGATTAATTCCGATGCCACACAATTTGCAAGCGACAAATACGCAAAAAAAGCATTGGCAGGGTTGTTGCTTTGGGAAGGGAGTTTGTTCGACGGATTTTTAGGAACTCGTTGGGGATATGGCATTTTTCAACATAACAGCGACAGATGTTTCAGCTGGCTCACGCTCGGCACACAACTGAATTTCGGAAAATTCACAACCGAACTCGACTATTATTACGGCGAACGCTATATGGATTACGGCGATGTGGTAAATGACGATAATCTCGGACTGCGCAACGTGTTAGACCAATCCATTTCCGTAAATTTTAAATACGATTTTGGCAAAATAAAACCATTTATCAAAGGCATTTGGAATCAGCGCCACGACAAAGTTTTTGACAATAATCCTTATGAAAATTTTGGTATACAAGCAGTTGTTGAATATTATCCATTTACAAATCAATACATAAAAGACTTGCGTTTTCACGCAATGTATGCGTACAATACTACCAATTTTCAAGGAATTTTTTCAAATTTGAGCAATCAAGACGACCAAACTATTTTGGTTGGAATGAGGTGGTTGTTTAAGGCGAAGTAATTTTTCAGAACGCAAATGACGCAAAAAGCGCAAATCTACGCAGATACATTATTTGTGTAAATTTGCGCTTTTTGCGTCATTTGCGTTCCCATTGCTACATTAATTTTCACATTAAGTAAATAAGCATTATCTTTGCAAAAAAGACAAAAAATAATGATATTTCAAGAGTTTGAGTTTGAAGAGATAACAGAGAATCAACCGGAATTTGTTCCCATGATTTCAGATGGTGGCGAAGAAACCGCGCCCATTGAGTTGAATTCCGGCGAAATTGTACCGATATTGGCGTTGCGAAATATGGTGCTTTTTCCCAGCGTAATAATGCCCGTAACGATTGCCCGAAATAAATCGCTACGGTTAATTCGTGAAGTGTACGCTCAAAATGGATTATTAGGCGTTATTACCCAAAAAGATTCCAAAACGGAAGAACCTAACAAAGACGATTTGTATCCTGTCGGAACAGTTGCCAGAATTATGCGCATTCTCGAAATGCCCGACAATTCCACCACCGTTATTTTGGAAGGGAAAAAACGTTTTTCGTTAGATGAAATCGCTACGATAGAGCCTTATATGAAAGGCGTTGTAACAGTTTTGGAAGACACTGTGCCGAGTTCCGACGACAAAGAATTCGAGGCGTTGAAAGAAGCGCTGAAAGATTTGGCAGGAAAAATTGTGCAAAATTCCGGGGCGCTACCACAAGAAATTACGTTTGCCATTAAAAACATCGAAAGTCCGTTGTATTTGGTCAATTTTATTTGTTCTAATTTCGGGTTGAAACTGAAAGACAAACAACATTTATTGGAACTTGAAGATTTGAAAGAAAGAAGCTATAACTTGCTCGAACTGCTTTCACGTGAATTTCAGTTGTTGGAAATAAAAGCGTCTATCCAGTCCAAAGCACGCACAGACATTGACAAACATCAACGAGAATATTTTTTGCAACAGCAAATGAAAGCCATTCAATCCGAGTTGGGTGGCAGTTCCGAAGCGCAAGTAAAGGAACTGAAAGCTAAAGCGGAAAATAAAAAATGGAACGACACAATTAAAGCGATATTTGAAAAAGAAATTCAGAAACTCGAACGCACGCATTCGCATTCGCCCGACTATTCGGTACAACTGAATTATCTTGATACGATTGTAAATCTTCCTTGGGATGAATGTACCGAAGATAATTTCGATTTAAAACAGGCGCAAGAAGTGCTTGATGCAGAACACTTTGGATTAGAAAAAGTAAAAGAGCGCATCATCGAACATTTGGCGGTGCTAAAACTCAAAGGTGATATGAAATCGCCGATTATTTGCCTGTATGGTCCTCCGGGAGTGGGCAAAACTTCGCTCGGAAAATCGGTTGCTGAAACGCTGAAACGCAAATATATACGAATGTCACTCGGCGGTTTGCACGACGAGGCGGAAATCCGCGGACACCGCCGAACATACATCGGTGCGATGCCCGGGCGCATTATCCAGAGTATTTTGAAAGCAGGTTCGTCAAATCCTGTTTTTGTGTTGGACGAAATCGATAAAGTGAATTCCAATTTCAAAGGCGACCCTTCGTCCGCTTTGCTCGAAGTGCTTGACCCTGAACAAAATGATACGTTTCACGATAACTTTCTCGACATTGATTACGATTTATCGAAAGTGATGTTTATCGCCACGGCAAATAATTTGAGCGCGATTGCAAAACCGTTGTTAGACCGAATGGAAGTGATTGAAATCAGCGGTTACATTCCCGACGAAAAAATCGAAATCGCCATTCGCCATCTCATTCCAAATCAAATGGAAAAACACGGTATTGCCGAAGATAAAGTAAGCATTTCAAAACCGGCTGTCGCAAAAATCATAGAATCGTACACACGCGAATCGGGCGTACGCGAATTAGACAGAAAAATTGCTAAAATAATGCGCCGAATCGCCAAAAAAATTGCGACCGACGAACCGTTTAACACACCGATAAATCCCGAAGATTTATTCGAATATCTTGGACGTGAGGAATATACGCGCGAACGTTATCAAGGAAATGATTATTACGGAGTTGTAACCGGATTGGCTTGGACAGCGGTCGGCGGTGAAATTCTTTTTGTGGAATCGAGCCTGAGCAAAGGCAAAGACGGTAAGTTAACATTGACCGGAAATTTGGGCGATGTGATGAAAGAATCGGCTATGCTGGCATTGGAATATATCAAATCGCACGCCGATTTACTCAATATTTCGGACGAAATGCTCGAAGGCAAGAACGTTCACGTACACGTTCCCGAAGGTGCGATTCCAAAAGACGGACCTTCGGCTGGAATAACGATGGTTACATCGCTGGTTTCGGCTTTTACCAAACGGAAAGTAAAGAAAAATTTAGCGATGACCGGCGAAATAACACTACGTGGAAAAGTACTTCCCGTCGGCGGCATCAAAGAAAAAATTCTTGCCGCTAAACGAGCCGGAATTACGGATATTATTCTCTGCGAAGATAACAGAAAAAGCATCGAAGAAATTAATCAAACGTATCTTGAAGGACTGACTTTTCATTTTGTGAAAGATATTAAAGAAGTTGTGGATATTGCGTTGGAGAAACCGAAAGCCAAATAATCTACGATTTTAGATTTCGGATTTACGATTTATACAGAAACTAAAAAAGCGCACCGTATTTACTACGATGCGCTTTGATTTTATATATACGAAAGGTATTACATCATTCCGCCCATTCCGCCACCCATTGGCGGCATTGCAGGCGCAGGATTATCTTCTTTCTTCTCGGCAATGATACATTCTGTTGTCAGCATCATACCGGCAATAGAAGCAGCGTTTTCTAACGCTACACGAGTAACTTTGGCAGGGTCGATTACGCCTGATGCAAAGAAGTTCTCAAATTCATCGGTACGAGCATTGTATCCAAAATCATCTTTCCCTTCTTTTACTTTTTGAACGTAAACGGCGCCTTCTTTACCGGCGTTTACCACTATTTGACGAAGCGGTTCTTCGATAGCACGTTTTACAATTTCGATACCGGTTACTTCGTCTTCGTTGTCACCTTTCAAATTTTCCAATGCTTCGATAGCGCGAATGTAAGCAACGCCTCCACCGGGAACAATTCCTTCTTCGATAGCGGCACGAGTTGCGCTCAATGCATCGTCAACGCGGTCTTTTTTCTCTTTCATTTCTATCTCAGACGGTGCGCCAACGTAAAGAACAGCAACTCCGCCGGCTAATTTTGCCAAACGTTCTTGCAATTTTTCGCGGTCGTAGTCGGAAGTAGTTGTTGCAATTTGAGCTTTGATTTGGTTCACGCGCGAGGCAATGGCGTTTTTCTCGCCAGAGCCGTTTACAATGGTTGTGTTGTCTTTGTTAACGGTAATTTTTTCTGCTTTGCCAAGCATTTCCAATGTCGTGGCTTCAAGTTTCAATCCTTTTTCTTCCGAAATTACAACGCCTCCTGTCAATACGGCAATGTCTTCCAACATTTCTTTGCGGCGGTCGCCAAATCCGGGCGCTTTTACCGAACAGATTTTCAAGCCTGCACGTAAGCGGTTTACCACCAATGTTGCCAATGCTTCTCCGTCCATATCTTCGGCGATAATCAACAACGGACGTCCTGTTTGTACAGACGCCTCAAGAATTGGAAGTATTTCTTTCAAGTTAGAAATCTTTTTATCGTGGATAAGTATGTGTGGATTTTCCATTTCTACTTCCATTTTTTCGGTATTGGTAACAAAATACGGCGACAAATAACCGCGGTCGAACTGCATTCCTTCTACCACTTCGACGGTAGTTTCGGTGCCTTTTGCTTCTTCAACGGTAATTACGCCTTCTTTGGTTACTTTGTTCATCGCGTCGGCAATGAGTTTACCGATATTGCTGTCGTTGTTGGCAGAAATAGTAGCTACTTGCTCTATTTTGCTGTTGTCGTCGCCCACTTCACGTGATTGTTTTTTCAAACTTTCAACAACTTTTGCTACCGCTTTGTCGATTCCTCTTTTTAAATCCATCGGATTTGCGCCTGCTGTAACATTTTTCAATCCAACGCTAACGATTGACTGCGCCAAAACGGTTGCTGTGGTTGTTCCATCGCCTGCATCGTCGCCGGTTTTAGACGCTACTTCTTTCAACATCTGTGCGCCCATATTTTGGTATGGATCTGCCAATTCTATTTCTTTCGCAACAGTTACACCGTCTTTTGTGATGTGCGGTGCACCAAATTTCTTCTCAATGATTACGTTGCGACCTTTTGGTCCTAACGTTACTTTTACTGCATTTGCCAATTCATCAACGCCTTTTTTTAATAAATCGCGAGCGTCGATTTCAAATTTCATTTCTTTTGCCATAAATAAGCCCCCTCTAACTCTCCCTCAAGGGAGAGAACCGGAAGGGTACGGTTTTTAGATTATCTATATTTTTTGTTGTTTTAGTAAGTCCTCCTAAGGAGGATTTAGGAGGCTGTTTTTAAATAATTGCCAAAATATCGCTTTGTTTCATTATTAAATATTTTTCGCCTTCCCATTCAATTTCGGTTCCGGCATATTTTCCATAAAGAACGGTATCGCCTTTTTTCACTACTATATCTTCGTCTTTGGTGCCGTTACCAACTGCCAATACTTCGCCTTTCAAGGGTTTTTCTTTTGCCGAATCGGGAATAATAATGCCACTTGATGTTTTTTCTTCTGCATTTGCCGGTTTTACCAGCACTCTGTCTGCTAATGGTTTAATGTTCATAATTTTTGAATATTTTTATATGTTAATAATTTTATTTTTACGTTTTTATTTAAACATATTTTGTGCCAAAAAAGTTTTCTGACAATATGTCATTTTATATTTTTATCTTCCGCCAATTTCCATATTTCAAATAAACAAAACTCACAGCAGCTATCAAGCCCCAATAAACATATTCGGCTATCCAAACTATTTCGACGGGAGAATTCAGTATGATGGTTGTTAAATAGGTGTATAAAATATAGAAGAATAACACGACCAACTCGAAAATAAAAGCGATGCGAGTATTGCCTGTCGCTGACACGGAATTGAATAACAAAAGTCCTGTGCCAAAAACCAATATGGAGAATGAAACAACTCTGACAACAGGAACAGTGGCAGCGATAAGATCAGCATCGGTAGTATAAATCTTAATACACAGCTCGGGAAAAATAAGTGTGAAAAGCAGAAACGGAAGAGATATGACGGCATTTATCGCTATCGTTTTTCTTAAAAATCGTAATACTTCATTAACTCTGCCCTCGCCTATCAGATTGCTAATCATAGTGCTTGTGGTTGTTCCCAGCGCGCTTGCGGGTATGATAAGAATAGCATAAAGACTACGTACAATATTGGAAACTGCCAAGGGACGTTCGCCTGTTCGCTCAATGAAAATAAAAAACAGAAACCAAGTGGATACGGAAATAAAATACTGAAACATAATGTAAACAGAAATGTCGAGCGTCTTTTTAATGATGTCGAAATCTATTTTTCGAAACGAAAAAAGACCGTATTTTTGTCTATTTACCTTGTTAAGTGTATAAAGAATAAGATAGATTGTTGTTGCGCCTTCGGCAATGACGGAAGCAATCGCCGCACCTTTTATGCCCATTGCAGGAAATCCTAATTTTCCGAAAATCAACACATAATCGGCAAAAATATTTACAACGGCGGTAATCAACGCCGAAACGGAAAGCACTTTTGTCTGTGTAATGCCGACAAAAAATGCCCGAAACATTACATTTATAAACAGAAAGAAAAATCCATACGCACGCCAATTCAAATATTCGACAGAAGCGGCGTATATGTTTTCAGATTTAACAATAGCGCCCAGTAGCGGAGAAATGAGCGATTGTGAAAAAATAAAAATAATGATAGCCAACAGGAAACTAAAAAGTATTCCATTGTTGAAAATTTTGCCTATCTCCAAGTAATTTTTTTCGCCATTGCGCCTGCCAATCAAGATTTGACTTCCCATACTAAACCCGAAACAAACCATAAAAAGGGCAATGAAGAAAACGCCGCCAATGGCAGATGCGCCCAATTCCACTTCGCCAACACGCCCCAGAAACGCGGTATCGGTTACATTTATCACATTTTGTGCCAGCAACGTCATCAAAATTGGATAGGTAATGTGCCAAATATGTTTGTTGGAAGTATTCAAGTTTTTATTTTTTGCAAAAGTACATAAATAAAAAACTACAAGCCGAGCTTGACTTGTAGTTTTTAGTATTTTTAAACAATGGGTTTTCTATTTTTCTTTTTTCCATTGCGAATCTCTAACGGCATAAATGCGCTCGATAATATCGACAACTTTCAAGCCTTCTAATACATTGGTGGTTATTGAACCTTTGTCCATCAGCTTTTCTACTACATTTTCGATAACATAATGGTGGTTTTGCGCTGAACCTTTGTAAAGTCCGTAATCGTTTGGCGGATTGCAAGGCGCTAATTCGGGCATTACGTAATTTTTTATGTGGCAATACGTTACTTCGTTCATATATTGTCCGGCCACTTTTACGGTTCCTTTTGAACCGATAATGGTAATAGCGCTTTCGAGATTTGTATCCCAAACTGCTGTTGAATAATTCAAACAACCCATTCCGCCGTTGATGAAGTCGAATGTAACAACACCGCTGTCTTCAAAATCGGTCAAGTTTTTGTGATTGAAATCGGCAAAGTTTCCGCGAATGTTGGTAATATCGCCAAACAGCCAATACATAATATCTATGAAGTGAGAAAACTGTGTAAACAAGGTTCCGCCGTCTAATTCTCCATCACCGTGCCAACCGCCTTTTTTATAGTAACGGTCATCGCGATTCCAATAACAATCAAGTTTTACCATAAAAATGTCGCCTAACGTTTTATTGTCAGCTAATTCTTTCAACCACACAGAAGGCGGAGAATAACGATTCTGCATTACGCAAAATACGTGGCGCGATACTTCCAACGATGTGAAAAGTATTTGCTCTGCGTCTTTTTTGGTCAATGCGATGGGTTTTTCCAACACAACGTGCTTTTTGGCTTTCAACGATTTCATTGCTTGCTCGAAATGGCAACCATTTGGTGAACAGATATTTACTACATCGAAGTCTAATCCTGAAGATAATAAATCGTCGATATTACTGAAAAACGGTTCTTTTATGTCTGCCAATCCTACTTGTTCTTTTGGAAGTATATCGCAAACTGCTATTAATTCCGAGTTAGCATCTCTTCTAATCATTTCGGCGTGGCGCTTACCAATGTGTCCCTGCCCTACTACTGCAAATTTTATCATAATTATATAGTTTTTATTTCATTATTGATTAATGTATATTTTTCGTTGGTTTCGGGACAAATTGCGATATTATTTTCATCAAATTGCAATTTGTGTCCGTTTTTGCTTACCCAACCTGTTTGCTTGGCAGGGTTGCCAACCATTAGTGCATATGGTTTTACTTCTTTGGTTATAACTGCACCGGCGCCTATCAACGCATATTCGCCTATTTCATTTCCGCACACAATAGTTGCGTTGGCGCCTATACTGGCTCCTTTCCGCACAATGGTTTTCCTATATTCTTCTTTTCGGGTTACGTGACTTCTCGGATTTATCACATTGGTAAATACCATGGAAGGTCCTAAAAATACATCGTCTTCGCAAATTACGCCTGTGTAAACAGACACGTTGTTTTGTATTTTTACATTGCGTCCCAACATTACATCGGGCGAAATAACCACATTCTGACCGATATTACAGTTTTCGCCAATAACGCAATTTGGCATAATGTGCGAAAAATGCCAAATTTTTGTGCCGTTACCGATTTGGCAACCTGCGTCGATTACTGCGGTTTCGTGGGCTTGATAATTCATTGTCTGAATCAGAATTTACAAAATTTTAGAATTTACAGGATTCCGTTGACAGAATCTGTTATATATTTAAGTTGCTCATCGTCCAACTCCGTGTGCATAGGCAATGACAACACGCATGCACACAATTTTTCGGCAACGGGAAAATCACCTTCTTTGTATCTGTCGTCTTTGTACGCTTTTTGCAAATGAAGCGGAACGGGATAATATATCATTGCCGGAATTCCTTTTTCTTCCAATTTCTTTTGCAAGGCATTTCTGTCAACATTTTTCAATTTTAATGTATATTGATGAAAAACGTGCGTGGAATTTGAACTTCGCGTCGGAATTTCAATTTTTGGATTGTTTGCAAATGCGCTGTCGTAATAATCGGCAGCATATTGACGGGCTTTGATATATTCGTCTAAACTCTTTAATTTCACATCAAGCACTGCTGCCTGCATACTGTCTAAGCGCGAATTTACTCCCACAATATCGTGATAATAACGCACTTCCATTCCATGATTGGCTATGGAACGCATTTTTTTCGCCAATTCGTCGTTGTTGGTAAAAATGGCACCGCCATCGCCGTAACAACCAAGATTTTTTGACGGGAAAAACGATGTGCAACCAACATCGCCCATACAACCGGATTGCATTTTTTCGCCATTTTTGAAAGTATAAACTGAGCCGATAGATTGGCAAGCATCTTCTATAATGTACAAATTGTGTTCTTTTGCTAATTGCATCAACGCTTCCATATCGGCATTTTGCCCAAAAAGATGAACGGGAACAATCGCTTTGGTTTTGGGCGTAATGGCTTTCTTTACTGATTCTATGGAAATATTAAATGTATCGAAATCGACATCGACAACTACCGGCGTTAATCCTAATAAAGCAACAACTTCAGCGGTGGCAATAAAGGTAAATGTTGGTGTTATGACTTCGTCGCCGGGCTTCAAATCAAGAGCCATCAACGCTATTTGCAACGCATCGGTACCGTTTCCAACAGGAATTACGTGTTTTACGCCAAGATAATTTTCCAAATTTTTCTGAAATTCGGTTACTTTTCCGCCTTTTATAAAAGTGGTGGTATCAATAACTTCTTGAATACCTGCGTTTACTTCATTTTTTATTTTTTCGTATTGACTTTTTAGGTCAACCATTTGAATTTTCTTCATATTTTAGAATCCAACTGTTAACATCATATTTAACGTAAAATTTTGTCCTTGAAAGAATTTAGGTGTAAATAAATCCAAATATTCTTGTGCATCAAGACGTGTTTCGCCAGGAATCGGATCTGATTTGGCATCGTGTCCTTGAATATTGCTGTATATTAAATTAATACCGGCATAGCAATTATTGAACACTTCGTATAATGCTTTGAATGCAAAAGTTTGGTTTGTCCAAACTATATCTTTCATCACTTCTTGCGAAATAATATTTAGAATTTCCTTCCGTATATATTGGTATTCGTTTCCACGTTTGGCATTGCTGTACGCAAGCGATAAATCCAATCCTCGAATGGGTTTATAACCCAACGCAATATAAATTTCTTGTGCATTATCGCCTAAATAATGCCCCATATTATAACTATTTGATGCCCAGGTCGTAACTGGCATAGAGTGCTTAAACGGTATAATATTCGTTCTCGTATATTCGCCTGTAAAAGAAGCATTTTGCAATAGAAAATTACTCAATCGACCACCTATCTTCCACGACATAGGATTATTTTCTTCATGGCTTGGACTGAAACGAGCAAATTTGACTTCGTCAATAAAAAGAGATGTATAAAGATGTAAATGCTTGATATTCCGAGAACTTATATTAAAAAATATGGCGGAATTTCCATTTTGTGTTCCGGTACCTTTCGTCAATGTATGTGTAACAGATTTATAATATGCAATGGGAATTAAAAATCCCGGTTGCACATTAGTTTCGGAATAAATAATGGCGTTTCCTACGGAAATATTCAAGTTACGAATCGGAGTAAATGTCAGCATATTCGCCGCCATAAATTTATTCGCCAATCGATAATGTTTCACTGTTTCATCTACACGGGAATTTTCAACGTAATAGCGTGTAGTGTCCACTACATTGGACACTAACCAGCCGTGAAAATAATCTAACTGAAACCATTTTACGGGTTTTACTTGCAACGTAAGCATCGGAAACGAAGGCGCTCTGCCCGACAAAATATTGGAACCGTTATAATTATCACCCCAAATAACTTGGTCTTTTACTAATCCGATAGACATCCAATTGTTGTTGAATTTAATACCGCCACGCGAATCGCTGTAATCGGCGCCATCGCCGTCTCTCATTGTTTCTTTGTATTCTGCGCCCTGCTGTTGGTTCAAGTAGCTTGGTCGGGCAAGCCGCTCGCCTTGAAATGCTATATCACGTATGCTGCCAAACACAGTGAAATATTTGCCGACAGTTGCTTGAAGGTTTGCGCCAATTCTTCTATTGGCAACAATATCATTTTTATTGACATAAAATTCTGCGCCCACTATCGGCGTTATGCGGACACGAGCTAAATTATCGCGGTAATGAAATGCCGGTTGTATCAATGCAAAAGTCAAATTGTCGGTTCGAGCAAAATTAACTTTTGTTTCAGGCAAATTGCCGAGTTCTAACGCATAATCATTCAAGTAAAAATCCAAATCTTGCTGCTGGCGAAGATTCAACAGTTCTTCTTGCTCTTTGGCTTCTGATAATTTTTGGGCAATAAACTCACGGCTGTAAGGCTTTATTACTGAATTGATTTCAATCACGCCATCAATTGCCAATTCGTCTAGAAAATCATAAATCTTAGTATAATTTATGTTCTGTGGAATGTCGCCGGCAAAAGAAAATGCGGAAAAGGCGACAATAAAAGAAATGGAAAAAAATAGTTTGTATAAATTTTTCATCATAAATTATTTATTAGTTTTTACTTGCTTCTTGCTTTCTTGAATACTATGTTTACGGAAATTAACCAAAGATACTTAATATCTGTAAAAAAACTGCCTTTTTTTTCACATTCTATTAAATATTTCATTTCTGATGCTTGAATTTCATCTAATGTCTTAGGCATATCGGCATAAAAAGGCGGCAACAGACCGGGTTTTACATTGGTTCTTTTTTGTTGTAATTCTTCGGAATAAAGGCTGAAATAATGCTTGCTCAACGGTCGTATACCGACTATTTTCATATCGCCTTTCAAGAGATTTAGCAACATGGGTAATTCGTCTAACCAATATTTGCGCATAAATTTTCCGACTGATGTTACTCTGATGTCGTGATTGAATTTTCCTCCTTCTTGCAAGTTGTTTTTTTCATAAATATATGGTTGTAAGAATTCGGAATATGGGTGCATTGTTCTGAATTTGTATACTTTAAATGTCTTGCCTTTTTTTCCTATTCTGTTCAATTTCAGAATGGGACCATAATTTACTACTTCATATCGAATCGGCTCATTTTTCTTTTCGGCAATAAAATAAATTAGTCCGTCGGCGTGAAATTCATCTTTTATTTCAAACCCGCAAGCATATAAACGCCCAAAAACTTCAGCCTTTGTCAAAATACGTTTTTTACCGTTGGTTGACCAAAAATAAATCTCGCGCGTAAAGCTCCATTTTGGCAACACTCTTTTTCCCAGATAATTAATCGTATATAAAATATAGTTTATTCCAAATGGATAGCGTGCCAAAAAATCTTTTTTATAACGGCTTTTGGAGCGAAAACAACCGACATAAGCACCGAGATAAGGCAATTTATCGTGTACGGCTACAAAAAAATCATTAATACCTCGAATTTGATTTGTAGGCATTAGGTTAATGATGGTTGAAAATCTGTTATCTGTAAGATTCTGAATATTAAATATAGTAGATGTATTTACAACGAGCGTGTTGGAGTAAGTCAGTTGTGTTTTTTTCTCTAAATTAAATAAGGTTGCGTTGCCTGCCTTTTCTTTTATTAATTTTTTTATTCTTTCGGAAGTCTGTTCATCTAATAGTTGGTTTTCTTTTAAGGCGCTTTCTTTGGTTTGGACTTCTTTCCTTTTCTCAAAACGTTCTATATTAACCGCATATCTAAATGAAAAATAAATGAAAGCGGTTATAATCTCTATTACAAATAGAACTCCAACAAAAGATAATAGAGCATAAAAAGATAAATTATAATCAGGGAAAAACAAAATAATAATGGAAGACAACACGAGTGCCAATGCATCTGATTTTGTTATCGACAACAACACATCTTTCAGCGACCTGCGACGATATGAATGATATTTTCGGAAAGCGATTCCGCAAAAATACGAAACAGGAATATAAATAAGATAAGGTTCTAAGTACTTGTCCAGCGGAGTATCGGTGGTAAAAGGGAGCAAAAAAACAACAATATGAAAAGTCAACCATAGTAATAAAAGGTTGACCAACATATAAGTAAGTTTCGGATTATTGTTTCGTTTGTATTTGTGTTCCATCGGCACCAATGGTTTGAAAGTACAAAGGTACAAACTTTTATTGTAACTATTTTGTAATTTTCTCGCTTTTTTTATACCTTAAAGCTTAATTATGAGAGCTTTAGAGCAAATAATCATTCGTTTGATTATATTTTTCAAGTTTTGAGAAAAAAGCTCAATACTCCACTCTATTTTATTATCTGTCCAACGCTGCGGGTGAGTGGTTATCATCATTTGATTGGGCAGTTCGTTATTTTTTATCGCCTCAATAAGCTGATTGGTGGTGTGATATGATTGTGTAAAAGAAGATTTTACTTTATCACGCACACTATACTTTTCGCCATCCCAGCAACGACCTGTGTCGGTTAGGTAAAACATTTTGTTGAAATCTATATCGAAGTAAGGCTCGCCGATAATGCTAAAATCGCGGTAATTGTTTGTTTTCCAAATGTCTTTATTATCTATTTTGCTCGTCGGACTGCCGTGCATACAAATAGTTTTCACGGGATAATATTGACGAAAATGTATTAATTGTTTCTCAAAATGTTTAATTGCCTCACTTTCATTTCCTTTGAAAAACGATAAATCTTCGTAATGATAACCGATTTCGTGTCCTAAATCGGCTATTTGTTTGATAATATGTGGTTTATTGCTTTGTGGGACAATGCGGAAATAATAGCTTCCTTTTATGCCTAAATCTTGTTCGATTTTTGCGGTTTCGAATGAGTTTTCAGCTTTTAAGTCCACATCGTGGCGGAGAATAACATATTTACCTTCTGCTTTTCCTTCACAATATTCTTGAAAAGTAAAGAAGTTGTAGTTTGCTTGTTTTAAAGCGGTTAAGAGGTTTTTATATATTTTCAGTGTAAAATCCATACATTATTTCCTACATTCGTCAATAATTCCATCAATAATTGCCAATACTTCATCTTTGACTTGTTTGCTTCGTTCGAGAGAGGCATCGCGTTTTTCTGCGTTATCAACATATTCTTTTATTTCTTGCGGATTTCTTGATTTGAACTCAATGCCCATTTCTTGCATCACAACATCGACCGTTAAAAACACTTCACTTGGGAAAAAGCTAACTGCCGGAATGCCCAACAATGCGGCTTCTCGAGCAAATGTTCCTGCACCGGTCAGCATTGCTTTGGTGTTGTAACATACATCTAAACCATTTAGCGGTGCCGGTGGATAATAAATATTTTTGTAGCCTTTTGCATACTCTTTTTCTTCTTCGTAGCGTGGAAGGAAAAGGATATTTTCATTTTTGAAAACTTCAAATAATTCGGGAACTATCGTTACACTGTTTGCAGGCACATAGGAAGCCTTCAAGTTTTCAGGACGAATGGTAATAAAATTTTCAAATGGAAGTTGTTTTTTGAAGTCCGGATCGGGCACAAAATCGGCAATATAAATATCTTCTTTAAATCCTTGAAAAGTCTTTATTTGAGAATTTTTCAGCTTGTATTTCTTTTTGATTTTTTCATATTTGAAATAAAATGGAAAAATAAAATATGAGCCAAATGTAAACGAAAAGAATTTAAATGAAATATCGTTATCGCTAAATACTATCGACTTTTTACGCCTTAGAAATGAAATCATTGAGGTATAATTTCCACCCAACGAAAGCGCCAAATCATACGAAGGCAATTTTACCAACAGTAACCACATTCTCTGAAATAAACCTATAACTTTTTTTATTCGGCTTTTACCTTTGTAGTTTCCATATACTATTGGATTTATTCCGTTTTTTTGAAGTAATGGCAACGTTTCAGAAAAATCTCTCGCTGTAAAAATGAGTTCGTGATTTTTCTCCAAATGTCTGATTATCGGCATCAAAACATTTACGTGAGGCGTGTTGGTTATATCTATCCAAATTTTCATACGGAAATATTTAATTTCTTTTCATTAATGTCGTATGGAACTCGCATTTTAATTATCTATTCTACATTAATGTAAATGCTCGTTTCATAACAATTTATTTATCAAATGTTTTTATCACTTTCGCCGGCATACCAACTGCAACTGAATAAGGTGGAATATCGCTTGTTACCACAGCTCCTGCACCAACAACAGCTCCTTCGCCTATTGTTACTCCCGGCATAATAATAGCGCCTATGCCGATATGCGCACCGTCTTTAATGATAACTTTTTTATAGATAAGAGGATTATCCATCACAGGCTTTCCAACTTCATAAGTTGTCAAATCTCTCTGATGACATAAAATTTGAACGCCTGCCGTAACCCAAACATATTTACCGATTTCAACTAAATCGGGACGTGAGTCATCAATAATAACAGTACGACTTATTTTCGAGCCTTTACCAACTTTTACGCCTCTAAGTTTATGTACAAAAGTAGTGATATGAGCCGGAAATGTAAATTGGGCAATAATAGATAACAATCTAATCCAAATGCCTTTTAATACTGATAGCAGACTTCTTTTTTCTACAATAGACATATATTATTATTTTATTTCTTCAATAATTTTCACTATTCGTTTTGCCGTTTTTCCATCCCAAAATTTGGGTGTTTTTCCTTTTTTTTCTTTTCCTTGTAAAATCAAGTCGATTTCCAGTTCTATTTCATTAATTTTTATCAACTTATTGCTTCCTTCCCAAATAGTTACAGGTCGCTCGGTATTAGGACGAACAGTTAAACAAGGAATATTCAAATAAGTTGTTTCTTCTTGTATTCCACCCGAATCTGTCAGCGCAAAGGCAGCATTTTTTACTAAATTGATAAATTGCAAATAACCCAATGGTTCAATAAAATAGAGATTTTCGTAACGGTCTATTTCGTTTTGCAAACCGAAATTCTGAATATTTTTGTAAGTACGCGGATGAACAGAAAATATTAACGGTATTTTTTCGGAAACTTTGCCCCAAATCTGCACTAATTTAGCAAGTGATTCTTTATCATCAACATTACTTGGACGATGAAAAGTCATTACGCCATATTTTTCCAATACAAGTGGCGAAACTTCTTTATTTCTATTCAATAATTTAAAATTCAATGATGTTTCTTCTGCTTTTTGCAAATTGGCAACCAAAGAATCTATCATTAAATTACCAACCATAAAGATTTTTTCTTGCGAAACGCCTTCTTTCAAAAGATTTTCATCGGCATCAATGCTTGTGGTTAAAAATACATCGCTGATAGCATCGGTTACAAGGCGGTTGATTTCTTCGGGCATCGTGCGGTCGTGGCTCCGCAAGCCGGCTTCGTAGTGAATATTGGTAATGCCGTCGATTTTTGCGGAAACCATCGTGCAAGCGGCGGTGCTGTTTACATCACCTACGACCATCACGAAATCAGGCTTTTCGTTAAGGCAAACTTTCTCGAAACCTTCCATAATTCGGGCAGTTTGCACAGCGTGACTTGCAGAACCGACTTCGAGATTAATATCGGGCGCGGGAATATTTAATTCTTCAAAAAATTGTCCCGACATTTTTACATCGTAATGTTGTCCGGTGTGTACTAACACAGGTTTTATATTTGGATTTCCTTTTAATGCATGCATCAAAGGGGCAATTTTCATAAAATTAGGGCGTGCGCCTGCTACGAGGATTAGTTTTTTCATACGTTATCAATTATTTTTTTCACTAATGTCGTATGGAACTCGCATTGTCATTATTATAGTTTACACTAATGACAATGCGAGTTCCATATTTTTATTCATTCATAAAAAAAGTCCGTTTGCCATTTTTTAATGGTTGGAATTCATCTTTATATTCAATTTCTATGTTAATATCTTCGCCTGCGTGTTTTTTCATTGTTTGAATAATCAATTTTTCTTCGTCATCAGAATAATTATCTGCTTTTTGGATTTCAATTTTCAACGTATGATTGTCTTTCTTAATAATACGATATGCTTTAACATTAAATGATCTAAACATAATAGTAAAACCTGAAGTTGTAAGTTGATGCCCATTCTCAAACCGGATAATATCCGAAGTCCTACCTATCAATTTTTTAATAATTTGCCCATTGTATTTTTTAGTATCCTCAATAATAACAACTTCATCACCAATTTCGTAACGAAGCATTGGAAATGCCAAACGCAGTAAATCCGTACATAAAATTTCCGAAGGTTCATCTTTTCGATTTTCTTTTACTTCGCAAAATGAATTGTATCCGACATTGAAACAACCTTGATTAACCTCATAACAAGTAAGACCACCATCGCGCGAGCCGTAACAGTCCATTACTTTTACTTTCCAAGTATTCTCAATCACTTCTCTATATTCGGGAGTCAATTTTTCCGAAGTCGTAAAAACCGATTTCATTTGCATATCATACAACTTTTTTTTCGAATATAATGCCAATAAATAGATTGCTGAAGCATAACCATAAACATATTTAACATTGTATTTTTTTATTATTTGTATATATTTTTCACACGTGTCGTCGTCCATATTCATACCATTCAACGGAATTGTATTGCGCAAACGGAAATAAATTTCGTGAATAATGCTTTTTTTGTTTATCGGAAACAGCGAGGAGCTTCCTAATGAAACAAACATATCGCCGTATTTATACGGTGTTTTTTGCCAGCTGAATATCTTATTTGCTGTAACATATCCCCAAGTATCTTCATCGAAGATATATTTAAACGGCGTTCCGGTGGAGCCTCCGGTAGCACCGTAGCGAGACTTGAACTTTTTTTGATTATCGGGAATAAAATCGTTAAATCTTTCTCGAACAATGCTTTTGGTCAAAGTAGGTAATTTTTTGAGGTCGTCAAAACTATTTATATCCGATGGTTTCAATCCCAATTTATCAAAAACTTCTCGATAATACACAGTATGATTATAGGCTTGAGCGACTAATAGTTTAAGCTTTTCGAGTTGCCATTCTTTTATTTGCTCCGAAGACCACTTTTCCATTCGCTCTATTCGACGAAGCCACTTTATCACATTTGTTTCCATTACAAAATCTGCTAATGGAAAAGCGATATTAAGTAAGAATTTTTCTTTTAGTTTTGACATAAACTATTTACTAAAATATAATGGTAATAATTTTTCTTTTATCTTTTCCCATGAATAATTTTTCAATTCATTTTTAGCTTTCAAAATCATATTTTTTGAAAGCTCTTGTTCTTGCACAGCTATTATCATTTTTTTTGCCAATTCTTGATAATCATTGCTTTCAAACAATAATCCTGTTTTATTATCTTCAACCATATAAGGTACTCCTCCCACTCTGCTCGAAATGACTAATAATCCTGCATTATATGCTTCAAGAATAGACATCGGTTGGTTATCAACAATAGGTGAAGAGACAAAAACATCTGCTTTCGACAGATAATTATATATTTCGCTGTTGCTTACTTTGCCAACAAAATGAACATTTTGCAAGTTTAATTCTTTGACTTGTTCTTCCAATTTCTCTCGACAATCGCCATCTCCAAGCAGCGTAAGCGTTGATTCGGGATATTTTTGCTGGACGATGTTGAATGCATTTAAAATACAACCAATATTATAGGTTTTTGACAGTGTGCGAACACTTATGTAATGCGGCAATATGGTTTCTCTAAGAAAAAATTGTTCTTCTGATAATTCCACAATATTGGGAATAATTGTGTATGGTATCGTATATTTATCAAATACTTTACTTAGAAAACCAGACAATACAATGTTAGCATCTGTTTTTGTCAAAAAATAACGCACTAAAAATGTATGTTTTTCAAAAAAACTTTCAGCACCGCCACCGTGATAGGTTACGATTATCTTCTTTCTCAATATTTTTCCGGCAATAACACCTACAACTATTGGGAAAAAACCTAATTTCGAACAGCCGTGTATATGAAAAATATCAAAACTTTTTCCTTTAATTATTAATTTTAGTAAGACAAACAAACGATAAAACCAGGTTCCTTCGGTAGAAAAAATCTCGGATTGAATGCTTTCTTCACATAATTTCCTATGCAATAAACCTACTTGTACAGAAATTCCTCCTGTGTTAGGTTTATAATTGGTTATTAATAATATTTTTTTTCTGTTAGACATTGTATTTATTTTCTATATCGAATAATTTGGGCAGGATTTCCGCCGACAATAGCATAATCGGGAATATTTTTTGTTACAACAGCGCCTGCGCCAATAATCACTCCTTTTCCAATATGTTTACAACCCGGCAATATGATTACTCTGGCTCCAATCCATACATCATCGTCTATTGTCAAGGGAGTTTTCGTTCCGGTACCTTGATGTCCCATCGGAATATCAATGTTATCATTAGAATGACTTCCTCCTAAAAATAAAACATCTTCACTCATCATTAGATAATTTCCAATAGAAACAACTCTATTTAATGATTTAAAATTAGTTCCTAAACCAACTTCATTTCCGACGCTAAAATCTTTTCCGTTACCAAAATATGCTTTATTTTCAACATTCAACTTGTTACCGCATTGAGAGAATATTTTTTTGCATAAAAATCTGCGAATTAGTTTTGCCAACTTTCCGAATAACGGGGATGTTGATTTAGGTAAATATTGAGCAGATCCGTAGTATAAAAGTAAATATATCTTTTTCATTTATCTGTTCTTTTAAATCCAACCTCTTCCTCCGAGCTTAAACATACTCCAACCAACAATAGCAACAAACATAAGTATATACCAATAATTAAAATACTTTATATTTTTCTTATTCATCTGCGACACACCATACGCCACAAAAATTAATAAGAATGGTACTGCAAGTAAGTGAAAACGCTCGGAATGCGCAAATGCGCTTAAAGCTATTATTCCTAAATAAGTAACTAAAAACACCATCAACAATACATGTTTTTGCCAGTCGTTTCGCAATATCAGCAAAACAAAAGCAAGTATTGCGAAAAAAGACATCATATTTTTCACAAATACTCCTCCATGCAGCATTCGGAACATTTCTTGATTTGGCGTCTCGATCATTGTAGGAAAAGGAAGTGTAAAAATCATTGGAGAAAATACTGCTGCACCTGCATACTTAGCAAACTCATTGCCCTTACGAGCACGATCTGCTAACCTGGTTTCTTGATTTGTATCTCTGTCAGCCCAATATCTATCTATTTCATCCGATATTCTTCCTCCCATAAAATAAGATACAAACAAAAGAGACACTATAACTACTACTACACGCCGATTTAAATTAACGACTTTTGTTGATGATAAAAATAAGGTTGAAAAAAGAGAAAACAAGGCAGCTGCTCCTAAAACTGTTCGAAAAAAAAATAAAGATAATATTAATAATAATGGCATAGCCATATTTTTTATTGAAAATTTATCGGCACGCAGTAAAAAATCAATCCGTTCAACAGCCGCAACCGTTAAAAAAATCATTTCTGTTTCTTTTAAATGCATCCCTGTATAAATGATTAAGTTGGGCATCAACATGCAAAAAATGGCTGACATTCTTCCTACACTTTCGCCAAAATTGCGTGCCGCCAGTTTATAAATCAACACACAAGTATAGGCACCCAATAAAGCTTTAATTATACGGGCTATGATAATACTGTTGCTTGTTACCCAATATTGAATACCTAACCAAAACGGATAACCTACATCAGAAACACCTCCTTGTTTAGCAATATAATCAAAATAAACCGACAAAGAATCATTACTAATTAATCTTGCAATCCATTCTGCTTCATAATGATATCCTAAAGAATCTGCCGCCGCAAACATAAATGGCTGTCCTGTCATATAATCAAAAAAGAAATACAAAAAAATAGCAACAACAGCCCGAATAATGAAAGCTGTTTTAAATAACTGCTTTGTAAAAAACTTTGAAGAATAATCGCCCCATTTTACAGATAATTTATTCGAAAAATAAAAAAAGCATGTTACTTCCACAATACCAAACAGCATCCAATACCAATGCATTGCATGTTTAAAAAACACAATACTAACAACCAGCAATACAACAAAATACAATGATATAAAGCGGTTTGAAAAATATGTTGGGAAATAATTTAACATCTAGATTGTAAAACTAATTGATAATTTTTATAAAGTGATTTTATGTGCTCTTCAATGCTAAACTTTTTTCGTACTTGTTTAGCTGCCATTAAAGCATTTTCTTTAAACTGCTCCTTATTTTCAATAAAATGTAAAAATTTATTGAATAAATTTTTTTCATCTTTTGTTCTATAAATTGTTGCCCATTCTCCATTGTTTGTTATTTCTTTCATCACGTTCCAATCGTTCACAAAAACCGGAATGCCGACTGCAATCGCTTCAATAACAGCAATACCAAATGTGTCGTGGTCGGTACTGTAAACAAAGGCATCTATGTTTTTCAAAATAGCCGGTACATCGTTGCGAGAACCCAAGAAATGAACATAATCATTCAAACCATTCTCTTTGCAATATTGTACACAGTCATCGTACCGCCAAGGTTCTGCTTCATTTTTTTTTCCGACAAAATAAAAATCAAACGCAATATTTCTATTATGCAACAATTTCAAAAATCTACAAACGCAATTTTGCTCGCGTCCGCGAACAAAATTCCCAACCATTGCCATTTTCAACCTCGCCTGTGACGAGTTTATTTTTTCAAAAAAATCGGGAATTTTATCGTTTTCATTGAGTTTATCAAAAGATATACCATTGTAAACGACAGATTGCTGTGCCGGATTTAATTTGTATTTTTTCGTATAATAGTCTTTTTGAAAATAGCTTACATAAAAATTCCTATTTGTTAGACGAGAAATTAATGAAATAAATCTATTTTTTTTATCAAAATGGTCAAATCCATGAAACGTCTGAATTATTTTTATGTCTAAAAATCTTGTAACAACCCATGCATAAAAAGCATCTAAATACTGTTGGGTATGAACAATTTGCACATTCTCTTTTTTAAGCAATTTCCGTAATTTGTAAAAATAGAAAATATCAAACGGAAATTTAGGCGACAAGTGAAAAAGATTTTGTTTTGTTTCATAAAAGTCGCTTTGCAATGCTCCTCCTTTACGGTGGATTCCGATAAATTCAAAATTTGCTTTCGAGGCATTTTTGAATACGTCTAATAGAAGCGTTTCTGTTCCTCCACGGTTTAATGAGCCTAAAAGATATGCTATTTTCATTTTACATCTTTATTTTAGCAATGCAATATATAAACTTGGACTTATATTTATTAGTTTTACATGAACATATTGTTTTAACGTAAAACGATATGGTTTTAAGGGCAAAAATTTATTTTCTGCCAAAAACAACAAAAAATCACTTTTCTTATTTTTTAGTTGCGATAAAATAAAAGAAAATACAGAAATAATTGTTATGGCAATCATTCCGCTAAGCCATTTTTTAACATTCTTATCGGTCGTTTTTGTTGTCATTAATTGTAAAAAACTCAAAATATAAAGTTTATCTTTATATACTTTTTCTTTTTTTTCTACCGAAACACTTTGTGTAATAGAACCTACTCGTTGCAAATAATAATAAACGACTTTATTTAATGAGCATATTTTTTTTGTCGTCAATAAAACCTTTACTAACCATTCTACGTCTTCAAAATAAATATTTTCATCGAAATAAAATTCATTTTTCTTTATAAATTCTGTATCAAACAGAAACATTACAACATAGCAAGCCCATCCCAATTGTTTGGATAAAAACTCTTCGCCCGTAACTATATCTTTGCTATATACAATGCTATGTAAACTATTGTTTTTCTTTGCTATGATGCTCCCATTTTCTCTCACAGCTTCATAATTAAAGCGCAGAATTTCTATATTCTTTTGTTCTGTAAAATCTAATAATTCTCTCAAAACATTAGATTCTATATAATCGTCAGAATCAACAAACCAAAGAAATTTTCCGGTTGCATGGCGTATTCCGGTATTTCTTGCTCCTCCTAAACCTCTGTTTTTTTGGGTAATTACTTTAATATTCTGATATTTTTGCGCATACTCTTCGGCAATAGTTAAACTATTGTCCGTAGAGCCATCATTAACTACGATGATTTCGTAATGATCTGCAACAATATCTTGACTTAACAAACTGTCCAAACATTTGGATAGATATTGCTCTACATTATATACGGGAACTATGATGGTTAATAACATAAATTTTTACAGATTATGGAAAACATTTGTATTTTACATTTTTTCTAACCACAAAGAAAAAAAACGGTCATAAACAAAATAATTTCCATTTTCATCTTTGAGCATTAATGATTTGTCAATAAGCGATTTAACTGCCAATTTCACACTACTGGCTGCTGTAAGGTTGTATTTCTTTAAAAAATCCGAATGTGTGGGCGCTGCAATTTTACGCTCTTTTGCAACTGCCGTCAGCAGCCGCAACTGTCCTTTGGTCAGCAGTTCGCAGTAGGTTTTGTAGGTCGCATTTTCTTCTTCCAGTACATCGGTTACTATTCTATTCAGGTCTGTTTCCGAATATTTTTTTTGCGGCAGCGCATATAGCTGATTTAATATCATCTGAATGTACCATGTGTGCCCCGACACAAGATTATAAATCGTTTCAAAAAGCGGCAAGGGCAATTTTTTCCCGTTTTTGGCAAAATGATTTTGTGCAAAAATGCCGTATGCTTCCAACGAGATTTCGCGCAGATTAATTTTTTGCGTACTTTGATAAAACGGACGATTTACTGCCGAAAACATGGTATCCATCAAGTGTTTTTTACTGCCTGAAAAAATAAATTTCACATTTCCGGAAAATTGTACGTATGACCGCAACAATGCTTCCACGCCTTTTTCGGGGTATTCGGTAATCTGCTGAAATTCGTCGATGGCAACGTAGCAACGTTTTCCACTGTTTTTCAGATAATTGAAAATTTCCTGCAAGCCGGTTTGCGCCTCTTCGGGACGGATGTCAAAAGAAATTTCGGGTGTTCCTGTCAGTGAGTCAAGTGAAATGGTTGGACGGAAACTTTTAAAAAATTCCGAAATGCACTTAAAAGTCTTTTGCGAATAATTATCTAACTTTCCCAGTACTGTTTTTCCGAATATTTGTACAAATTCGTGCAGGTTTTGAGTGGAAAAAACATCAAAATAGAAACAAAAAACATCATTTTTTTCGTCTTTCAAATGATAAAAAACATGGTGTATCAATCCGGTTTTGCCGAATCGGCGCGGACTGATTAACGAAATATTCCGGTCGTTACGCAACGCCGAAACGATTTTTTCGCTTTCCTTTTCCCTGTCGCAAAAGTATTCGGGTGTACTGTAACCTGCTATTAAAAAGGGATTGTTTGATTTTTCCATTCTCATTTTTTACACGGTGTTTATTTAACAAAATAATCACGCCGCAAAACTATAAAAAAAACATAAAATATGATTTTTTTTCGACATAAAATGTGTAACATAAAACGTGATCTAATGGAAGATTCTTTTGATAAGCATAAATCTAAGATAAGAGTTTTTTAACAAAACAAAAAAATAAAAAAATAATCTGTTTTTAGCACAACGAACTTTTAAAGACTTTTTATTATTTGATAATCCTGCATATTCTTTTGCTTTCCGAAATTCTTTGCGTTTGTATGCCAAACTCAACAATAAATGATTTACATAACTATCCCAACCTTTTTCATCATAACTCAAATCATCCGGAAATTTATCGCATAAATATTTATACATGATTTTTTCCTTTGCGTATTTTTCGATTAATTTTTCATAACTCTCCTTGCGGGATGTGGAATTTGAAGTTATCCGAACTGTAACCATTGATTCTTGTAAATGAAAAACGGTTATATATTTTGCTATCAAAACCCAAGTATTCCAATCTTGTATAGGAAATTCGTATTTTACATAATCATCCAAATTCACATAATCATCTAATAAACTCTTTCTCAAAACACAAGTACATATACAAAAATTAGATTTCCCACTGAAAAGCGACAACAACAAATCATCTGTTTCTTCATTTTTTATTTGTATTTCTTTTATTTTTCCTTTTTCATCAAGCGTTCTATAATTTGTATGCACTAAACCTATCAAAAAGTCATTTTCTAAAATATCTATTTGTTTCTGCAATTTATCTTCATCGTGCCAAAAATCGTCATCATCGCACAAAGCAATGTATTTGCCTTGTGCCAATTTTACTGTCGTTGCCCAGTTTCCACCAATTTTTAAATTTTTTTCTTGTAATAAAAGCACAAATATTTCAGGATATTTTTCTTGATATTCCATTAGTATATCTCTCGTACCGTCTGTACTTCCATCGTCTCCAACGATGATTTCAATTGGAAAATCTCGTTTTTGGTTGAGAATACAATTTAATGTTTGTCCGATAAAATCTTTCCGATTGTAAGAACAAACTACTACTGACACTAATGGTTGAGTGGGTTTTAATATTTCCATAATGAATAGATATATGAAACAATACAAGATGTATAAAACAAAATTGGATTCCGAGTTAACAACTTAACATTCTTAGATTTTGCTGTTTGTTTTCTAAATTTTGGATACAACATTTTGGCACTTGAATAATCAAATTTTGATTTGGCTAATCTAAATTCAAGATAAATTAATTTATCATTCTCCAAATCTTCGTCAACATCAAAATCATTGGGATAAAGTTCTTTAATATACTGTTTCGCTCTATAATATCCTGAGACATAGTCAATCATTTTTTCCATCTCTTTATTATTAGAAATAGATTTTCTGGTTACTCGATATACAGCCGTAATATCAGGCAAATATCCAAAGAAAGTGTTTTTAGAAAATATCGCCTGCATTGGATAATCTTCTACCGTAAATTTTCTTTTTATAAATTCATCAAAATCAATAAGTTTTAGTAAATCTCTTCTAAAAAAAATGGTTAATGCAGAAGTAGTAGTCCAATATAATGCCTTTTTCGAAACATCTCCATTTGTTTTATCTTGGGTATTAATTTCAGATAATTTTCCTTTTTTCAAATAATATCCGCTAGTATGTACGAGTCCGTACTCTTCGTTGCTTTCTAAAAAATCAAATTGTTTCTGCAATTTATATTCATCAATCCAATAATCATCACCTGCGCATTGTGCTATGTATTTTCCTTGGCATTTTTCGAGAATATCAAAATAGTTTTTTATCAGCCCCAAATTTTTTTCCCTTGCAAAAAGTTTTATTTTATCGGGATATTTATCTGCGTATTCCTTGCATATTTTCAATGTACCATCGGTACTGCAATCTTCACCAATAAGTATTTCGTAGTCAAAATTGCATTTTTGTATCAACACGCTTTCTATTGTCTGTGCAATATATTTTTCTTGGTTATAAGTGAAAATTCCAACTGAAACTAATGGTTTATTCATAATTATTAATGTTTTTGAGGTTCTATGACGTTTTTGATTTTACCGCCCATCAAGACTTTCCAGTACCCGCCTTTGTCTGGACCTATGCGCTGGAGAAATTCAAGTTTTTTGAGTTTTGCAATATTATTCCGAATATTCTTTTCGTTTATCCCTATTTTTTTACTTAATTCTTTCTGGGTTATATTATTATTTTTCTCTATTTCGTCAATGATCTGTTGTAAAGCAACCGAGAAGTCTTCTTCTAGATCTTTTCCCGTACTCGTTTTTTGTTCGGTGTAGGACACAGTTACCATAAAACCGCCACCGATTTCCCTGCAATCTATTTTCATTGTTGGATATAACGATAACGCATCTCTGATGCGCAGGAAACCACTGCCGTACTTCTCTATAAGCAGTTATAATTTATCATTTCATAAGCCACAATCCCAAAAACCTGTCATAAATCATATATCCTTGTTCCGATTTATAAATCAGTTCGTTATCTATCATTTTTTTCAACGCTCTGCTTACGCTGCTGGCATTTTTTAATCTGTATTTTGAGATAAAATCGCCCGAATTGATTTGTGCAACAACTTTTTCCACGGCAATTGCCCGAAGCAAATTAACTTGTACCATTGAATAAGCATTCATTAGCTCTTGATAACCATATGTGTTTTCTTCAAGCAATTCCTGTATGGCATAAAATACAATCTCCGGCTTGTCTATATTTTTTCGATACTCAAATAACCGATTCAAAACAGCTTGCACATACCAGGTATGTCCTTCAAATTGCGAATAAATGGCATCAAAACATTCTGCTGTGATTGTAAATTTATTTTTTTGAAAATGATTATTTGCAAACAGATAATACTTGTCCTTTTCTACTGCATTGAGCGACATTATTTGTGTGCTTTGATAAAAGGGCCGTTTTGCCGACAAAAATATTTCGCTCATTAAATGCTGCCTGCTGCCCGAAAAAACAAATTTTACATTGGGCAAAAATTGAATATATGAACGCAACAAGGCTTCTGTTCCTTTTTCGGAATATTCTGCAACCTGCTGAAACTCGTCTATGGCAATATAGCATCTTTTGTCCGACTGCTTTAAGTACGAAAATATTTCCTGTAAACTTTGCGTAACGGTTTCCGGTTCTATTTTAACACTTAATTCCGGCTGTCCGGACAATGCGTCATACGAGAGTACGGGACGAAAACTTTTGAAAAAAGAAACAAACTTTTTCATTGTTTTCTCTACACTTCCTTCCACTTTACCCAATACACTTTCGGCAAAAATCTTTACAAAATCACTTAAACTTTGAGTTGAATATATATCAAAATATATACATACTGCATTTTTATCTTTTTCGGCAATTTTATGAAAAACGTGTTGAATCAAACCTGTTTTCCCAAATCTGCGCGGACTCATCAACGAAATATTTCTATCGTTTTCGAGTGCAGAAATAATCTTTGCCGTTTCTGTTTCCCGGTCGCAAAAATATTCAGGACTGTAATATCCTGCTATTAAAAATGGATTATAAGGTTGATTCTTTTTCATTGTATAATAATTGTATAATATTTGAAAAGCGCAAAAATATAACATTTTTCGCAAAATGCGAAACGCAAAATGCGAAAAATATTATTGCCGGTTATTCAACAATTTTACAATTTTCATTATTTCTTCCTCCTCCATCACCGGACTTATCGGCAAACTCAACACTTCATTATGAATCTGTTCCGTTATCGGAAACGATAAATGATGCCATTCCCTGTAACATTCCTGTTTATGCGGCGGAATCGGATAATGAATCAAGGTTTGAATACCATTTTCTGCCAAATATGCTTGCAATTTATCACGCTCTTTGGTTCGGATTACAAACAAATGATGAACGTGCGATTGCGGATTTTCTGGCAACAAAGGTAAGATAATCTTTTCATTTTTAATGTGTTCCAAATAATAATCTGCAATTTTTCTACGGATTTCGTTTTCAGTGTCCAAATACTTTAATTTTACAGAAAGAAATGCGGCTTGCATTTCGTCCATACGGCTGTTCAAACCTTGATACTTGTTCACATATTTTTCTTGCGAACCATAATTTGCCAATGCTCTTATGGTTTTCGCCAGCTCATCATCGTTGGTTGTAACTGCACCGCTATCGCCCAAGGCACCGAGGTTTTTGCCGGGATAAAAGCTGTGTCCGGCAGCATCACCGAGATTTCCGGTGCGTTTTGCAGGAGATTGCGGGTCGAGCCCGCAATGACGATAAACAACACCGGCTGCCTGTGCATTGTCTTCTATTATTTTTAGATTGTGTTTTTTTGCAATCATTTCTAATTGCTCCGACCAGCAAACACGACCGTACAAATGCACCACCATTATTGCTTTTGTTTTTGGAGTTATCGCTTTTTCAATCAGCGAAATATCCAAATTGTAGGTTTGAATATCAGGCTCTACCAAAATAGGTTTCAAACGATTATCTGTAATGGCAAGAATGCTGGCGATGTAAGTGTTTGCAGGTACAATCACTTCGTCGCCTTCTCGCATAACGTCCGTTTCAACATAGGCTTTCAAAATTAAACGCAAAGCGTCTAAGCCATTGGCACAAGCAATGGTGTGTTTTGTTCCGATATAGTCGGAATATTGTTGCCCAAAAGTTTTTACCTTTTCGCCTAACAGAAACCAGCCATTGTCGATAACTTCGGCTGATGCGTGCTTTAATTCATTGGCGTATTGGGCGTTTATTTTTTGTATGTCGAGGAATTTTATCATTGTTAATCATTTTTTATATTATTGTAATGTGTAAAAAATAACTTGTTCTTTTTAAGCCGCTTTTTTTGTTAAATAATATCGTTGTTTTGGATGATTGGGATTTTGCGGAAATTTCATAGCCACAAAACCCTGCTCTATCGCAGGTTGTAAATAATCATTCAAAAAATATGCTTTGTTGGACAGATTTAATTTATTTTGCAATTCACTCCTGCCCATCTCGCCATTTAATATCTTTAATAAATTTTGTACCGATATGGTAGCTGGTACGGCAACTGGTACGGTAGAAATATCTATTTCGCCATCATCTTTTACGTCATTTATTACGCCATCTGTTTTCTTATCATCAAAAATATTTCCCAAAGGCACTTGTGTAACAAAAACATCTTTTTCTTCAAATTCGATATTGTCTTCGCCCGAATAGGCATTTGTGTATTCTCTGTGCACAAGCATATTTGCTATAATTTCTCTGAAAAAATTTTCCCGCAGCGAAATTCGGGTATCTCCCTGTAAATAAAACTTATCGGGCAGGTGCTTTGCCACAAATGCCATCAGGTGGTCGTAAGCGTCTATCAAATTGCATTTTATGTTTTCGCGGTCGTCATACCGGTCGAGGTCTTTTATTCGCAGCAAAGCATCGACTTTGTAGTGGGGAATTGCTCCCATTATCACCTCATCTTTTCCGAAGAGCAGCAATGCCGCCATTGTAAAACCTTCGATATTGGCGGCAATGTCTCTTCTGTATAATCCCGCTACTTTGAAGAACTCCATATCCGATAAATCGTTCCAGAGATGGTCGGGGCGATTTGCCCGTATCTTCTTGCGGACTTTCTCTACTATTCCGGCAACAAAATCTGTTTCATAAAGATACGGATAGATTGTGTTTTCGGAATAAAGATGGTTTTTCGCACATAGAGAGATTTTATCTGCTCGCTCGATTTCAGCACAAAATCGCCGTCTTCGTTGCGGTCGTACACCTTGCCGTTGCAGGTATGTACCTGTGAAGATGCGGGTATAAATAAATCAACCATTTCCCTTCAAACTTAACTTCCTGTACGTCAAACAAAAACGCCAGAAAAAGTTTTTGCGGATTATTGCTCAAAACGGCGATGTCTTTTTTCATTTGCAGTACGGCGCCGGCATCAATACCTTTGACAGTTCCATTATCAGACACACCAAGCAATACCGTACCGCCATTGCGATTCAGAAAAGTGCAAACGGTATCGAAAAGATTTTCGGGGAGTTTATTTTTTGCCCGTTTAAACTCTACCGAAATGCTTTCGCCTTTTTGCAATATGTTGTCGATATTGATGTGCACGTCTTTGTTGTTGCTTTCTGTTTTGTTTTAAAGTATTTTGTCTGTTTTT
>Ga0099364_10000886_pt1 | contig 50838 bp, 56 predicted proteins | sample TergutTh196P3_FD_73070 | JGI IMG/M metagenome (GOLD analysis project Ga0099364, IMG submission 73070) | Microcerotermes parvus P3 segment gut microbial communities from Pointe-Noire, Republic of the Congo - Th196 P3 | ecosystem: Host-associated > Arthropoda: Insects > Digestive system > Gut ... | reverse complement strand
GTAAAAGTCAAAGTCGGCGGATCCGGTAAAAAATAATCCGTTTGCAAAGGGCAAAGCGCTGCTTGCCGTTGCAAGCACAGGTATTCTAACAGAACCGCTGTATTCAGTATTTGCCTTTATATTTTTTAGAAAATGACAATGAGAAGGGGTGATTGACACATCCTGCCCAAAAATGATAAAAAGAGATAGATAGACAAAGGCGTTTATCGGCATCTCAGTACCTAAATTCTTAGGCATTGGACGGTCGATAAATGCCTTTTTTTGTGCAAACTGATATTTTTTGGAGGAGTTTTATATGAACAAAAAAATCGTTTTAGCCTATTCAGGCGGACTAGACACTACGGTGATTATTCCGTGGCTTAAAGAAAATTATCAAGGTAGCGAGGTTATAGCGTGCTGTGTCGATTTGGGGCAATGCACGGATTATGACAAGCTAAAAGAAAAAGCGTTAAGAACCGGAGCGAGTAAAGCCCTTGTCATTAACGCCAAAGAAGAATTTTTAACAGATTATATCTTTCCCATGCTGAAAGCAAACGCCGTATACGAAGATAAATATCTTCTTGGCACATCGGCAGCGCGCCCATTGATTGCAAAAAAACTTGTGGATACAGCTCTTGCCGAAGGCGCGGATTCAATCTGCCACGGAGCGACAGGAAAGGGCAATGACCAGATACGTTTTGAGTTGACAATAAGGTCTTTCGTTCCGCAGATGAATATTATAGCTCCCTGGCGTATATGGCAGATTTCTTCGCGCGAAGAAGCAATAGAGTATTTGCAAAAGCGCGGAATAGAGCCGCCCTCGAAAAAAGAGCAAAGTTACAGCCGCGATGACAATATTTGGCATTTAAGCCACGAAGGTCTTGAGCTTGAAGACCCTGCCGCAGAGCCAGACTACAGCCTCCTCTTGCAGTTGTCGGTACGACCGGAAGACGCGCCTGATTCCCCTGAATACATCGAAATTGAATTTGAAAAAGGAATTCCCGTAAAACTGGACGGTAAAACTTTGCCGCCTGTTGAACTTTTGGAGGCGCTTAACAAATGCGGCGGCAGAAACGGCGTAGGCATCGCAGACATGGTAGAAAATAGGGTAGTAGGGATGAAATCGCGCGGTGTGTACGAAACGCCGGGCGGCACAATTTTATATACCGCGCACAGGGAACTTGAACGCCTGTGCTTAGACCGTAAAACAACTGCGTTTAAAGAAATTATCGCAGGGCAGCTTGCCGAACTTATTTATGGCGGCGAATGGTTTACCCCATTGCGCGAGGCGTTATCTGCATTTGCCGATAAAACCCAAGATGTAGTAACAGGCACTGTTAAACTAAAATTGTACAAAGGAAATGTCATACCTGCGGGTTGTACATCGCCGTATTCTTTGTATAATATGAAGTTAGCAAGTTTTACCACAGGCGATTTATACGACCACAAGGATGCCGAAGGTTTTATTAAACTTTTGGGACTTCCGATTACAGTTCGTGCGCTTATGAAGCAAAAACAGGAGCAGGCTGAATGAAACTATGGGGCGGACGTTTTTCCGGGCAGACAGACGATTATGCGAATAAATTCCATTCGTCAATCGCTTTCGATAAAAGACTCTATAAACACGATATAAACGGCAGCATTGCTTATGCAGAAATGCTTGGGCGGCAGGGAATTATAACGGAAGAAGATTCTTTGGTTGTTATAAAAGGCTTGCACGAAATTTTATCGGATATCGAAAACGGAAAATTGGAAATTGACGAAAAGGCCGAGGATATCCATACATTTGTAGAGTCACAGTTAATCGCACGTGTAGGAGATGCCGGAAAGAGACTTCATACCGGCAGAAGCCGAAACGATCAGGTTGCTCTGGATATGCGAATGTATGTAAAAGAAGAAATCGATGAAGTAAGCTCATTAATTAAAAGCCTTCTAGAATCTCTTTTAGACACAGCGAAAAAAAATACAGATACTATCATGCCGGGCTTTACCCACATGCAGAAAGCGCAGGCCATAACGCTAGGCCATCATGTTATGGCGTATTTTGAAATGTTCAAGCGCGATTACGAGAGATTGTGCGATTGCCGAAAAAGGACAGACAAAATGCCGCTTGGATCAGGCGCGCTTGCTTCAACTTCATACCCGCTGGACAGGCAATTTTTAAAAGAAAAACTCAGGTTTGCAAGCATTACAGCTAACAGCCTTGATGCTGTGTCGGACAGGGATTTTTGCATAGAATTTATTTCCTGCCTTTCTTTAATTATGATGCACTTAAGCCGTTTTTGCGAGGAGCTTATTTTATGGGCAGCCGATGCATTCGATTTTATTTCAATTTCGGATAGTTATGCGACAGGATCATCCATTATGCCTCAAAAAAAGAACCCCGATATGGCAGAACTTATAAGGGGCAAAACAGGCCGTGTTTACGGCAGTCTTATGGGGCTTTTATCCACGATGAAATCTTTGCCGCTTTCATATAACAAGGATATGCAGGAAGATAAGGAAGCGGTATTTGATGCGGCAGATACAGTAAAAATGAGTCTGTCTGTATTTTGCGGGATGTTTAAAACACTGGAATTCAAAAAAGAAAATATGCACAAAAGCGCCCTTGGCGGCTATACAAATGCAACCGATGCGGCGGATTGGCTTGTCAAAAAAGGCGTTACATTCAGGGAAGCTCATGAAATTGCGGGAAAGCTTGTGCTTTATGCCATAAAAAAGAATGTGCGTCTTGACGAATTAACCCTTGACGAGTTTCAAATCGCGGCGAACACTGCCCCTGCAGCAGCCACCATTCCCGTTAACTTTGACGAAACTTTTTTACAAGCTCTTTCTGCCGAGCAATGTGTAAATGCAAGATCCTTACCCGGCGGCCCCGCTACCGATGCAATGTTGCAGGCTGTTGAAAATGCCGAAAAGTTTTTAAAAAAGGTCAGCTAATGTGCGTTTTATTCTTAATTTCTTCTAAAAAAATTACTTTTACAGCTGAATTCCTACTGTAATAAATGGGCGAACAAAGCCGGGCATGGGTCTGTCTTCTTCTGGGGTAAGTACATGAATAAAATTTGCTCCGGCATTTACAAAAAATGGTCTGGAAAAAAACATTGTCAGAGAAAGTTCCGCACTGGCCGAAGGGTAATGGCCGGTTATGTTTTCCGAGGGAGGACCGACCGGATATTGATAATGAAAATCCATCAGCGAAGTAATGCCTATTCCAACACTGGCACTAAAAGAAAAAATCCTTCTTAAAAAATATTTTTGATACAAAAAGCCAAGGTGTACGTTCATTAAATAAGCATTGGTTGTATAATCCTCTCTTTCATGCTCAAGGTATGCAAAAGAACCTGAAAATTCCGCCCCCAAATTTCCCCACAAACGCTTGTATGGAACAAAACTGATTTTTACAACGGCGCCCAAAGGATAAAAGCTGCCTGGAAAGGGAGCGTCCAGAGCAGTATCATTGAACAGATATCCATACATGGGAATAATAGGCGCATATCCAAGAGAAAAGTTAAGTTCAAAAGGTTTTCTGTTACCAATAGTAAATCTTCCCAAACTATCATCAAGACCGCCGGGATTAACGACATGTATACTGTATTCACCCAAAACAAGGGATACCCCGGAAAATTCAAGACGGGCGGATGTTCCTTCTCCGGTGTGGCTGTGCGGCGTGATTCTTATGTTATCCTGCACAAGATAAAATACTGACTGAGGAAGCAGGTTTTGTCCGTACAGGTTAATTACCCAGTTATCATCTTCGTCAAGCCAGAAAGCCTGCGGGCTAAAACCTGTCAGTTCCGGCCTGAGCGCACGGACAACCTCGAATTCCCGCCATTCGGTGGCAAAGGAAAATTCATCAACAAGATCATAAATATCAAGGCGGTACCGGTACTGGCCTGCAATCAGTGAGACTTCGGCGAAGTTTTCTTCTACACTTAATCGCTCAACTTCGTGATATTCTCCATCTTCCAGTTGTTCAACTATAACTTCATAACGAAAAACATAAATGGATTCTTCCCATATAAGCCGTTGAATAAAACGGGGTTCATCTCCGCTGCGGTCTATAAAAAAATTTGACTGCTCCGGAACTTCTTCGTCTGCGTCATCATAAGGTATATCCAGCGGTGTCTCAGTCTGTGCAAAGACCCGGGACAGGCACAGTATTAATATTATTGTTAAAAGAAAGAGTTTTTTAATTGCCATATAGAAGTCCCGAATCTATAGTTCTTATTTGCTGAGGGGACGGTATATCAACAGTGAATCTGTTTTCCAAAAGCCGACCGCGCTGCTCAATAAAACCGTTTTCTATAACATATAACGCCTCGACATGCCAATAAAAATCTCCCCGTCCCAAAAGCCGTATATCTTCTACAGTGTAATTTGTTTCGCTTAAAACAGGCGTTTGTACTACCATCCTGCGTTGTGCGCCGTCGCCATGAAAAATTGTCAATATATAACCGTTCGCTCCCTGTACCCTGTTCCACGAAAAATCAACGCTCCGCGAATGTCTTATCTGCGCAGGTGTGATTGTGTACGCATTATCAGGTCTACGGTTTTGGGGAGTCGGCAGGGGCGGAATTGGCGCCACACGGAAATGAGAAGGAACAACAGAGGATATATCCAGCCCCGCTTCGTTCTGCGCCTGTATAATCCAGTAATAATCTCCCTCTGTCAGAGGCGGCAGAACAAAAGAATGGGAAACATCGGCTTCGCTGTAAACGATATCTGTCATTCCTGCATCACGGGCCAGCAGGAACATGGTATCAAAAGCAGCCTCCGGCGATGTCCAGTTCGCCGTGTCGGGATTGCGCGAAGCATCAAGACCGGCATATTCTATGCCGCCGCGGGGATGCTGAAGAAACACAGGATGCAGATGCCGGATGTTTATTGATTGAGAAGCGACAAAACCGGTTCTGCGGGAATTAGATGTGCTTTCACGCGCCATACCCTGCACACTCCATGTATATGAGCCGCCTTCGTGGTTACTCATATTTACCGCGAGATTTGTGCCGGATACAATCGTTTCCATGACAGGAGACTCAGGGTCATCCTCTCTGTACAATCTAAAGGTATAAAACTCAGCATCCTGGGACGGCTGCCAGTTAAAGTCCAAAGACTGTCCCTGTCTAACAATAATATCTTCGTCTACTAGTTCCTCGGCATTGCCCGGAGGGTTCAATTCAGGCGGAGGCAGAGAACCTGTCACGGTAATGCGGCGTCCGGCGCTTTCATGCTGTTGAGTCCCGTCACCGCCTGTTACGCGCCAGTAATAAACCCCGTTTTGCAGTGAACGGACAGTAAAACTTTCAAAAGGAGCGCCTTCGTTAACCAGAAGCTGTGTAAACTCCTGATTTTGTGATAGTTGAAAATGTGTATTCTCAAGGTTAGTTCTCCATGTAAAGCGCGTATCTGGGAGAAGGCTTTCCGCAACTACATAATCGTCCAGAGGAAAAATCATGCGTTGTATAACTTCGTCCTGCAAAACTCTGAACACTCTGGGCTGCGAGGCTGCGGAAACATCGCCGTCATGCCCTATCTGCCGGACTGTCCAGTACCAGATACCGGGAGTAATAATAGTTTCTTCAGTTCCATAACGTAAAAAGGTATCTGTAAGGGTTCTTTCAATAACGGGGGAACTCATATTACTGTTAGCTGAAATGCTGACTGTATAGGAAACAGCCTCGTTCTCCCTTCTCCAGGAAAAAACAATATCCCTTCTGCCTGTTCCTATATTTATAACCGAATCTTCAGCCGGGGCTGTAAGAACGGGAGAAGCCAATGGAGCGCCGCGTTCTATGGTAAAGGACTGTGTTACAGAAGGCGCGGGACTTCCCTCAAAATCCCGGCTGTATACAGGCGTAACACGCCAATACCATGTTCCTTCTTCCAGAGCGGAGGAAGGGACTGAAAGCAAATTCTCTGTGTCTGAACGCACCTGTAGATTTAAAACCGGATTTTGCATAGAAGGATTACTGGCGGCTTCAAGGATATACAATGAAGCCTGTGGGGAAGAAGTCCATTGAAACCGCAACGAAGGAGGAGTGCTGCGGTAACTGAATACCTGATTTTCCCGAGGGCTTATCAGCGTGGGGACGGGGCTGTGCGTAACTGTAATTCTTGAATAGGGAATTTCCCAAGATGCCTCGGATGCAATGGCATTAGGCGCTGTTATCGGGTACAAACGCCAAAACCAGGTTCCCTCCGGCAGGATAACGCCAAGATTGCCGTCCATTGTTTCCTGCGAAAAATAAATGCGGTTAAAACTTCTGTCATAGGCAATTTCAAGCCGTGTCAGACCTTCGGAAGAATAATTAATTCTGTTCCAGCCAAAATCTACCAACAAACCTTCGGCAGGGCTTAAAAACCGCGTTCCGGGACGGGGCGAAATCGCTACTGCCTGCGGAAGGGCAATTGTTTCCCCCTCTGCATCAAAAAGCAAACCGGAACCCGCTTCGATAGCCAGCGCTGTTTCTGCATCCTGAATGTTTTCCAGAAAAGCTGTCCCTTCACTGACCGCAAGATTCAGGGCGCCATCTTCGAGAGAAGCTGCCTGGACAACTGCACCGGCATCGACAGTAAGACGTTTATCTCCCGAAGCGATAACCATACTAGAAGCCGAAGAAGTGTTAACGCTGATTCCGCCTCCGGAAAAATCAATCCTGCTGCCCAAACTATCCACAAAAATTTGAATCAGGGTATTTGAAAATATTTCCACAATACCGCCATGTTCAAAAGTGATAGTCGCCTCCGACAGACTGGCAGTACGGATAACATCTCCATTGTAGACCGGCGAACCATTTCGCAGCCTGTCCCAGATTAACCTGTCGACAAAACGCCTTTGCGCGGTATTGTAGCGATAAGTAATTATTCCTACAGGCTGTTCGTCCAGCCGTAAAATAGCGGCGTTTAAATCCCGTAAAAAAAGAAAAATACACATGCCGAAACCGGCAACGCATAAAACCAGTATCAGGGCATCGTAGAAAAATGACCTGGAAAGCTTCATGCAGCTCCCCCAATCTTGTACTTCTTTTCTTCCGAGCCGGTATCTACACTGGATAAGTCCGGCGGTATAATGCCCAAAAGTTCACGCACTTGCGCAAGGGTTTGAGGGCCTTCTGCACCTTTGAAATTAACAACAGCAAATACCCGTACCGGTTTTGCCTTTCCTTTTACCGTAACAGACGGCATTTCTTCTGTAATAAAATGTTCACCTGCAAGAAGCCATGTATCTTCGGCTATAAGAATATCTGTTCCCATGGGTTTATTCAGGGCTTCGACACGGCTTGCAAGATTAACCGGATCGCCGATTACCGTATATTCCATGCGTTGTTCACTGCCAAGCTGGCCTGTAGTAACAATCCCCGAATTAAGTCCGCAGCCAATAACAATGGGCGGACTGTGCGTATCTTCGTTTTTACGGCCTTCGTTCATTTCCATAAGGGATTTACGCATCATCAAAGCGGCTTTAACGCCGTTGTAAGCGTCTTTCTCAGGGCTTCCCGCCGAATAGGCAGTACCCCAATGCGCCATAACCGCATCACCGATAAACTTGTCAACAACACCGTTTGTTTCTTCTACGCAGGCAACCATGCGAGTAAAGTAAATATTTAGCCAATGGACAATCATGTCGGAGGCTTCTTCTCCAAATGCCTTGGTAAAATTTTCGCTCTTTTCGGTAAAGCCGCGAATGTCGGAAAAGAAAACCGTCCCATGTTTGGGAAGCCCTCCGGGTTTTATTTCGCCGCGCATTGCCTTAACTGCAATATCCCTGTTTGTAAAACGGCCAAAGATATTCAAAGCGCCGCTCATCTTTTGGAAACTTTTAGTAAGATAACCAACCTCGTCCTTGGTTTTTGGCGTTAGGTTTAAGTTAAAATCGCCGTTTTCTATTTGACGGGCTGCAACCGCCAGAGCTTTAAGAGGGACGCTGACAGTCTTGCTGAAAAACCATACAAAAAGAATAGCTATAGACAAAACAGCACCTGTAAGAAAAATATTTCTCCGCGTGGTAGCCGCGATTCCCTCAAAAACCAAATCGTAGGGAATGGTAGTAATAACCGCTGCATTTCCCATGGAAATTTTCCGGTAAGCGCCAAAGTACTGCCTGCCGTCTGTCTCTGTATACAAAGTCTGGAGCCCTCGGTCGGCGCTTTCCAGCATCATCGCCACAAGGGGCGAGACAGAATTCGCTCCGGCGCGTATAAGATCGAAATCGGCATGAACAAGGTAGCTGCCTGAGTCATTCACCATATAGGAAATATTTGTACCTTCGGAGAAATTCTCGGTAAGGGAATTGGAAGTAAAAAACACAACCACCACGTCATGTCCCCCTGCCTCCTGCCATGGGTAGAATACGGCAAGTACGGGTATGCCAAAAACAGGGGCGGCGTTAACAAGCAGGATTTCTCCGTAGCCGCACCGTTCCAGTTCATCCCGGTGCGCGGCAAGAAAATCATCTGCGGCTCTAAATTCCAACTCATTGGAAAGAAAGAACTTTTCATTGACAAGACTACGAGTCAGGTTAAAGCTGTCCTGGGTGTTCCTGGCAATACCGATAAAGGCAAAATCCTGATTACGTTCAAAAAAGAAATCCACAGCCAAGGCCGCTGCCGGAGAGGCGTTTCCAACCGCGTTCAGGGTATCCAGCAATACAAAAGTATTTGCCCTAATCATACCCAGATAGCTTTCAGCTTCTGCGGAGGATCTTCTGTTTACAGTAAAATTATTATCTTCGGCTGTTAACTGTACATCCCGGGACACCATAACTGAAACTAAGACTGTAATTGCTCCCAGAGAAAGCAGTAGAAGCATGGTAATAATGATTATCAGTTTAGCGCCTATCGGACGTTCTATCTTATCTGCTTTTTCTGTATTTTTTTTACTCATAGGCACTCCCTTTTGTAGTATATCATATTTAGATATTTTGTCATCGTAATCTGTTATGTTTTACATTTTTTATTATTTTGTCAATTTGATACATTTTTCCCTTTTCCCTTTACACTTTCATATAAAATCATATATAATGGATATAAATATGGCAAAAAAATGCCTTTTGCTATTGGCAGCGTTTGTTTTTGCAGCATGTGATTACTTTAATCTTTCTCTGAGTGGTTTTATCGAAGATGCCACCGGTACGGCCAGGGCTGTGGAATACATAATGGATACAAACCATTACCGAATGTCCAATGACATTATAGCCATACCTCCAAATGAGCAGACTGTTATTTCCATACCGATTCGCAATCTGCAAAACTACAGCCTGCAGCTTGATCTGGAAGGAACAGGTTCCGAAAAAGCTTCCGTTGAATTAAGCCAGAATAACCTGGCAGCTACTTTAACAATTAATAATCCCGTTCGCCTTGAAGAATTCATTTTAAGATTAACAGTAACTGGCAATGGCAGACCGATGTCTGTATACGATTTGCCAAAAATGCAGGCGCGTTTTCTTAATGCCGACCTTGCAGAGCTTTCTGTTTTATCCCAAACACTTGATCGTGTATTTGACCCCTCTATAACAAGTTATACGGTTTATGTTCCTTACGGAACGGCAAGTATTGATATTATCGCCGCTCTGCCCGATGGAGTATTTTCATCCTGTACTATAAACGGAGCGGCGTATGACGGTGTTTCCAGTACGGTATCTGTATTCCAGGGCATGGAAATACCCATTGTTGTTACTTCCGACAGCGGCACACAAAAGACATACACCTTAACGGTAAATATTGGATTATCTCCTTCCAAAGAAATTACCGGATTTACGTTTAACATTCCCGGGGAAGACATAAACATTAACGAAGATGAAAAAACCATCAATGCAGCCGTGCCGCACGATATAGACATTACAAACCTTACACCTACAGTTACTCATACAGGAGCAAGTTATAGTCCGCTTGGAGCGCAGAACTTTAATAGCCCTGTAATTTATACGGTAACTGCCCGTGATGGCAGTACAGAAACTTACACGGTTACGGTAAGTCAAAAGCAACGCCAGATGGACTTAACTATAAACGCCCCCGGCACGAAAATCTACGGAGATGATCCTTTTACACTTATTACCACAGGCGGCAGCGGTGAAGGGGCGCTGAGTTTTAATATCGTAGACGGCGATGATATTATCAGTATAAACGAAAATATGGTCACCATACACAAAGCAGGATCAGTCACTGTTACGGCAACCAAGGATGGCGATGATGTTTACCTTCCCATAACATCGCCGGAAATTACTATAACCATTAATCCCAAAGCGCTAACCATCGCCGGAGTTACCGCAGTAGACCGCGCTTATGACGGAACAACCACAGTTGATTTATCCGGCGGTTCGCTTGAGGGCGTTGTGGGCAGCGATAACGTTGACTTTACCCGTCTGGGTTCCGGCACAGTTGCGGATTCAAATGCGGGTGAAGACAAGATTGTAACAACCAACATACAACTGACCGGCGCCGATATGGGCAATTACACCCTTACACAGCCTGTTGGTATTACGGTAAACATTACAAGGGCGGCAGGTGCGGCGGTAAGTGCGCCAGCGCGACAATCCAGAACACAAAACAGTATTACAATTAATGCCGTAACCGCCTGGACAGGACAGGAAGTTGAATACGCTATCAGCAAAAACAATTCCCCAGAAGACTTAACTTGGACGGTTGACAAGCTGGTATTTGATAACCTTGACGAAGGTACGGACTATTACATTTTTGCCCGCTCCAAAGCAAATGACAATTACTTTGCAGGCGAACCAAATATGGCACAAATTTCAACAGCACATTCAGGAGATGTGGAGATTGTTTTCTACTGGGTAGATGATAATGATGATATTTCCATCAGCGCCAGTTCGGCAGCAGTATCCACAGAAGGCCATCTGCTCATCACTTCACAGGGCAGCGGTTATTCGGAACAACGCTGGTTTATAAACGGAGTTGAAGATACAAGGCGGGCAGGTGAGTCCTCATATATCTTCTACGGCGCAGGAAGAGAACCTGATAGGGACTATTCTGTAGTCCTGTTAGTCAGGAAAGACAACAAGTATTACAGTGCGAATTTGACTATTACTGTAGTAACACCATAAGGGGAAACAGATGAAGATTTGGGGTATTATTTTATTTACATTATTGTTGATTGCCTGCAGTAATATTTTTGAGCCTCCGATAGATACCGGAATGTCTACAGTGGGGTATGGGAAAGTTCGCCTTCAGCTTACTGACAGTGATGCGCGTACAGTTTTTCCTTCTTTTACATTTACAGATTATGTGTACGATTTTTCCGAAGATGGCGGCGCCTCCTGGGAGACAATGTCCCCCAATGAAGATGACCCTCTTACATTTACCCTTGAAGAAGGTACTTGGCGGGTGAAAGTATCTGCGTATATTGAAGAAAAGCTTGCGGCATCGGGCGAGTCAGAAGAATTCGATATTGATCCAAGTAGTTATGAAGAAGTAAGGATTTCCCTTAAAGCTACTGATGAAGAAAACGGAGAAGGAATCTTTTCATACTATATACAGTCTCCTTTGGGAAGTACGATAGAATATTTTACTCTAACTAATTTGTTAACGGATACGACTGAGACTTTAGTAAAGACCGGAAACGAAAACGGCGGAGCTTTTATTTTTTCCGGAGAAACGGAGCTTTCTGCCGGGTTTTATCTTTTAAATATAAGGCTTTTCGTTGACGAGAGTTATGCAGGGATAAGCACAGCTGTACATATCTACAGATATATGACTACCGAATTCGGCAAAATTACTGCCCCAATAGTTTTTCAGGACAATGTTTTTTCCCGTCTGCTCCCTCTTTCTGCCGGCGATTTTGACCTTACTGATAATCATAAAACATACGATGGTCTTAGCGAGGACGCAACAGTTAGTTACATAGATGAATATATGGATACAACAGCCGGAATTATTACTGCCGTTCACTATTCCGGCACAGGCAACACAGATTACGAGGAAAATACAACGCCGCCAGTGAATGCCGGAACTTACGAGGTTAAGGTAACAACCACAGTCGGCTCTGTTTATGCTCGCGCTGACCGGCTTACCATCGGTACACTGACCATCGACCAAAAGCCGCTGACCATTACCGGCGTTACTGCAGTTGACCGCGTGTATGAGCCTGACAATACCACAGTTAACCTAACCGGCGGGGCGCTTGCGGGCATTGTAGACGGAGATGCCGTAAACTTTACCTTGGGTGTTGGCACGATTGCGGACGCTAACGCAGACTCTGGCAAGCCTGTTACAACCAACATACAGTTAACCGGCACCGACAGCGGTAATTACATCCTGACGCAGCCTACTGATGTCATTGTAACCATCAATAAAGCCCCCGGTACCTTTAGTGATCATCCTGCAATAGATACAACCTATACATCTACATTGAAGCTTGCAGACTTAACCCTGCTGGAAAATTATGCTTGGGTTACTTCGCAGACTCTGCTTAGTGCAGGTGACGGACAGACATTCCCGGCAACGTACACCGACCCAAGCGGGAACTATGAGGCGGCTGACGGGAGTATCACTGTAAATATAGCAAGGGCAGCAGGTGCGCCGGTAGATGAGCCAACGCGGCAAACCAGAACACAAAACAGTATTACAATTTATGCTGTAACTGCGCCTTTGGGACAGACAGTTGAATATGCTATCAGCATGACAGACGTTGCGCCCTCGACCGGCTGGCAGAACGAAACAACCTTTACCGATTTGAATGAAGATACTGCATACTTCATCTTTGCCCGCTCTAAAGCAAACGACAACTACCTTGCAGGCGAGCCAAGTATGGTACAAATTTCGACAACAAAGGCGGGGGATGTGGGCATTGTTTTCTACTGGGTGAATGAAAGGGATAATATTTCCTTTACCCCCAATTCGGTAACGGTATCCAAAGGGGAATCTTTTGACATAGATCCACAGAGCAACGGTTATTCTGGACAACAGTGGTTTGTAAATGGAGTTTCAGACACAAGATTTACCGATAAAGAATCATATACCTTCTCTACCGAGGGAAGGGAAACCGGCAGGAACTATACTGTAACCCTGTTTGTCATGAAAGACGGCAAGTATTACAGTGCGGACTTTGTCGTAACAGTGATAGAATAGTGAGAGGTGATGATGAACAAAGAGCAAAGAACAATTAGCAGAGAGCAGAGAGCAGAGAGCAGGAAGCAAGGAGAAAGGCGAGTAAAATTGCTTTTTTTTGCTAATTGCTATTTGCTAATTGCTGTCTGTTGTTTGATAACTGCTTGTAGTAATCCCTTTGATCCTCCGGTAGATAATCATAGTGTTATGACGCTTGCACCCGGGTATGGAAAGGTTCGTGTTCAGTTTGGTAATGATGCGCGTACGGTTTTTCCTTCTATTGAATTCACACGCCTTGATTTCCTCTTTGCCAAGGACGGCGGCGAATTTGAGTTGATGACCCCAAATGAAAATGAGCCTCTTACATTTACCCTTGAAACCGGAGACTGGCAGGTGAAGGTAGACGCCTATATTTACGATGATCTTGCCGCGTCAGGTGAGAAAGAATTTACAATCAGCCAAAATTATAATGAACCGTTAATAATTCACCTTGAAGCGACAACTGAAGAAAACAATGGCATTTTCTCTTACTATATCCAGTCTCCTTTGGGAACTACGGTTGAATCCATCACGTTTAGAAAAATGCCGCTAGGTACGGATGAGTTAATCCATCCAACAGAAGGCAATAACGGCAGCTACTCCATAGTTTATGGAGAAACAGAGCTTTCCGCCGGATTTTATCTTTTAAGCATACGGCTTGCCAAAGACGAACGTTATGCAGGGAAAAGCTCGGCTGTACATATCTACGGGTTTATGACTACCGAATATGGCACACCTGATGATCCCATTATTTTTGAAGAAGATGATTTTTCATTGTTGATCCCAGTTGATGCCAATGACTTTACCCTTGACAATTATTCCCATACTTCCCATACATACGACAGCAAAAGTAAAGCCGTAACGGTTGTTTACAGAAATACATATATGAATACGTCTACAGCCGGTGACATTACCATTTACTATTCCGGCACAGGCAACACGGATTACCCAGAAAGTCAAGAGCCGCCCTTCAGTGCCGGAACATACGATATTAAAGTAACGACTACAGGCGGCTCTATTTATGCCGCCCTTACAGAGCCGCTTTACATTGACACATTGACCATAGCCCCCAGACCGCTGACCATTACCGGAGTTATAGCCGAAGACCGTGCGTATGAACCCAGCAATTTTACAGTTACTCTAACCGGCGGAATGTTTGATGGCGCTATAACCGAAGATGCTCTTGACTTTGAGCTGATTGGTACGATTGAATCTGCTGACGCAGGAAACAACAAGCCTGTTACAACCAACATAACAATAACAGGAAGCAACCGTGACAGCTATGATTTTACACCGCCTGTTATAACTGTAAACATAAATAAGGCAGAAGGCGCAACTGTCGCTGCCCCGACACTGGATACCAGAACCCTTAACAGCATTACAGTAAATGCCGTAGAGACAACAACGACATTGCAGGATGTTGAATACACCAGAAGCAATACAACCACCGCGCCCTCGACCGGCTGGCAGAACAGTACAATTTTCACAGGTTTGAGCGAAGGTACAACCTATTACATTTTTGCCCGCTCCGCAGAAACCAGCAACTACAAGGCAGGCGAGCCAAGCCACAGCGACCCCATAACAACATTAGCCCAGAAATCCTTCACCATCACTTACGAGCATTTTGAAGATGTAGATAAACTCCTTCCGTGGCAGCTTGAGGGCGGCGATGATGTCGGCGAGCTTGAAATTACCCACACCACCGGCGACAGTATAACTCTGGAGCTTGGAGACGAATACACCTCTGCTGACTGGTACATAGACAGAAATCGCAACGACAAGGAAAATATTCACAGAACAGGTTTGACCTTTACGCTTAATCCGGTGGACTTTGACAGGTTCGACGTTGGAACGCATACCCTGACTGTGGAAGTGGTTAGAAACGGTAATTCGTACAGCAGAACAATCCGGTTTGATGTTAGCAATTAGCAGAGTTAACTTTTTGATCTTGGAATTCAGGAACTAACGGGATATTAATGCCAGAAAGAATTACAATGGGCGCACCCGGATTCGAACCAGGGACATCTTGCGTGTAAAGCAAGCACTCTAACCAGCTGAGTTATGCACCCAAAAAAACGACTGCCCGAAGGGCAAAGCGGCTGCCAAGAAGGCAGACGCACCTTTGTTTTGAATTTCAAAACAAAGGCGATTAGCGGCTGATGGGAATCGAACCCACGTCTCCAGCTTGGAAGGCTGACCAGCCGTTTTCCAGTAATATTATTTACAATATTGTAGATTATCATACAGTAACATAAAACGACTGTCAACTACTTAAAAACATATTACTTAAAAACATATATTTTCAGAAAGTTTTGTCAAAAAGTGTCAAAAAAGTGTCAACAGCTATATCGGGGTATTATCAGGGGTTAACCCCATAAGGCGGTTGTATTCCGACCTGTGAAAGAGAGCATGTCGGCTCTTAGGTTCGCCTACTCTGGTTACGTTAATATATCCTGACTTTTCCCAGCGGCGTATGGTTATGGCGGTTACTCCTACCAACTTTCCGACCTCTTTGTAATCCATGAATTCTTTAGTCCAGTTGCATTTTGGACATCTTAGTATTTCCTCACCGTCTTTTGACAAACATCCGCAACACGGACATGCTGTAAACTCAATCTCTCTCATTTTTCCCTCCACGGATATTCCTGTATCAACGGCTCGCCCCAAATCCGCAAGCCTTGTATTCCAGCGGTAGAATGATGTGCCCCTACCAAACAAGGCGATAAAACCGTTGTCAGGCAACATCTCTTTCACTCTGCCTCTTTAAGCAACTTTTCCATTGCGTTTTTCAATATTTCTTTTTCTTAAGAAATATTCCCATAAAGAAAAAGGGGCATTTTCCATTAGGGCGCTTTCATCTTCCAAACCGGCCCTTTTTTTCAAATCCGCCCATTCTTCCCTTGTGATAATTTGAGCTTCTTCTTCTTTTTCTTCAATCATCTTTGGTTTAGGTATGGACCTTTTAATCTCATCAAAATGTTTTTCAATAATGGCAACATCTGGTACTTTATTATAAATCCGTGAAAACCGCATTGTTATCACCTCTGCTGTTGCTTTACGAAACCCCGGAGAACTATCTTCAAAGTATGAGAGCATAGTTTCAAGAAAAACACCAGAGTATTTTTCGCCGTAGTATCTTTCAAAAAAATCCAGCAATTCTTTAGTCGTCATTTAAACAACCCCTTAATTATTTCCCGAAGCTCGGGGGATTCATTTTCCGGCAGTGAATTTATCACCAGTTCCCAAATCCACGGCGTTATTAATGACCGTGGAGTAAACACCGCCTTGCCTGCCAATTTGCCGTTACACATTGTTTTGAAATGCTCCAAAACGTTCTGCAAAAACCCGTCAGTAATATCCGGCGCAATATTTGTACATCGGGTTACAAGCGTTTTTAAGTGTTTCATTTCCCGCGCTGTAGTTTCCTTGTCTTGGTATATCAACGCCTTTGAACGCTCTGACGATTCAAAACACGCTTTGGCGGCATGGAACAACACCAATTGCTCTTGAGTCAATTCTTGTTTTCTTGGTTTCCTGCTCGGCGGAGATTGTGAAACAGGAATTATTGCTTGTTCATCGGCGTCAGCCGATGGAAAAGATGGCTGGTTAATGGCATCTTGTGAAAAATCCGGTGTAAATTCTTTTTCTTTTGCATTTACATTTTCTTTAACATTAACCTTTACATTTACATTGGGTTTTTCATTTACACCCCCACTGGTTTCTGCTTCTGATAACCACTGGTTTTTTTCTTCATTAACCAGTGGTTTTTCTTCTTCATTAACCAGTGGTTTTTCTTCTTCATTAACCAGTGGTTTTTCTTCTTCAGCAGTGGTTTCGCTTTTTTCTCCGCAAGGCTCGTCTCTTGGCCTTCCTCCTTTTTTGCCATCTTCGCGTTTCTTAACATTGGCTAAAATCTGCGGACGTATTGTTGCAAAGATGTTTTTTTCAAAGCCCTGTAGTTCTGTTTCAACACCATTCACGCCGAAACTGATAATACATTTTGAAAGCCGGATGTAAGAATCATCTGGAAGCCCTTCCAATGCTTCAAAAAATGATGAATAAAAAATAAAATTATTTCCCATCATTCAAACCACCCATAACCATTTTTAAATGACGGAATATAGGCGTTAAAAGCAAATTGTGCTTGGGGGCTTAACAACCCCACTTCTAAACCTTGATCAAACCTTGAAAGTGCGGTCAAAACCTCAATGGTTATATCGTTTCCCAGCAGCTTTAGATTATCAAGCATTTCGTAATACAAGATAAATCCAGTTTTTTCAGCTGATTCATTTTTCATATTGTACCTTCCCTCTCTTATTTGGCATTTTTTCATTCCTCACCGCCACTGCTGCGGAAGCCCTCTTTCAAACGGACGCTCACCAGGCGGATACCGCAAAAGCGGCTTTGTCTTTTCTTCAGGCGCAGAAGATTTGTCGCGTTTTGGTTCTTCTTTTTCTGACCATTCTTCGTTGCCCGTTTTCTCTTTTAACCTTTCCTCCCTAACTAAACTGTGAATATTTACTGCCTTCGGAATAATGCTTGCCGCCCCTGCCAGCGCTTAAAGGTTTTTTATCCTGCCGTTTAGTTTCTTTCTTTCTGCCTGTTACCCCGATATACCCGTATAAGCCAGCCATTTCATTTACGCGGGGTTTTCTTGTACCGGGGATTTTAAGCTTAGGGGTTCTGATACCTAACATGCGCTTGCCCCCTCCCTTTTTTTCGATTATGCTCTCTGGTTCTGTATTTTGCGTATTCCTTCTGCCCTCCTAAATGTTCCTTTAATCTTTTGTGCGTGATTAAAGACATCTGCGCTATTACTATTCCCGTTCGAGTTGCCTCTGGATTAGCTGAGTACAGGTTTAAGCCCGCCATCTGGCAGTGTACCTGTTTAGATACCATTGCCAGATTTTCGATAGATGCATTCTGCTTGTTGCCGTCAAGAAACAAAATAACGTATCCTTTCGGTACCTTGCCGTTTGCTTGTTCCCAGACTAATTGATGTTTCATTCTCCACCGCTCGGCGGGCACCCCTTCGTTTGAAACTTTAATCATGGTACAACCGGCTTTTATCTTTTCCGTTCCTATTGGCTTATGCCTGTCTTGGTTGTCAATTTTTCTGCTGCTTTTTAATCCGTAATTAGCAGCGGCGGTTACTATTTGGCTTTTAGAAAAGGAAGTACCAAAATAGCTGTTAACCATTTCTGTTAATTCTTTTATGTGCCTTCCTTTTATATGCTTTTTTAGAAAACAAACAATTTCGGGTGTATACTTGCTTCCCTTTTTTGACAGCTTTTTCATTTTTCTCCCCGCGGTATCTCAAAAAGGCTTTTACGCTTGCTGTCTACAAGTACGGGTTTTTCCGCCGGGGATTTTGGGATCAGCGGCAGGTCGTCTGATACAGGCAGGCCGTACAGGGTGTCTGCGGCTCTAACCATAAGCGCCCCGTTCGTTACCGCTGTTTTTGACAGTTCGTTAATAGCCAATGATCGTTTGATTTCTTGCTCCAGTTCCTCGCCTGTCAGTGAATCATCGTTAAGTTTTTCGATCATGCAGAATAAATGGTTTTGTAAATCAACTAATGTGTTCTTCATATCTTCGCTCCTTACTAAAATATTTCTTAGGCATACGCCTAAATACAACCCTCACAATCCGCAAGATACCTGTTAATAAAATCAGGGTCTTGTTTCAGGGCGGCGGCTATTTTTTTAGACTTCATATACCCGAAACTGTACGGATAGCTATCCTGCCTGCCATCCTCCCTTACTTCTTTCAATACAATGGTTTGTTTACCGTTGTGCTGACCGCGTTCGATAATTACTTTCATAAACTCCTCCTCCTAAATAAAAAAGCCTTCAAAGAGGGCTCCGGTGGCTAGCCGGTATGGCGGGAACGAAGTACGCCAAAACCCTCTTTGAAGGCTCTCAGTTTCGTTCCTCTGACACCGGTAGCCAACCGATATATAAATGTACCATTGTTTTACATTTATGTCAATATATTTGTAAAACTTTTTTACAAATAATCTCATTTCTTTAGTTATATTTTCCGATATTGAAGATATGAAATTAAAGGCTGTGGAGTATTTTACAATTTCAGAAATGGCAGAAATACTTAGCATCCCATATATCACTGCAAAACAGCGTTTAAGACGGGCAGGAAAAGAGCCTATTACAAATGAAGCTTTATACGACAAGTCCGCCCTCGAAGCGATCCGCAACGTGCCGGGCAAGGGCAGGCCAAGGAAGGCTGAAAATAAACCTTGAAAAATCGAGAAAAAAGCATTATTGTTTAACTGGAGGCTATGGTTATGAACAAAGCTATTTTTAATAATACCGTCCTTGCTTTGCTTAAAGCCGCGCCGGGTTTGGGCAGTGTCCAAATAAACAAGGGGCTGATCATGATTGATGCCATTTATCATGCCCATTTCAAAAAAACCCTTACCGGCATAACCTACATTAAGCATTGGTTTGGTCCGGTTCCTGATTTTGAAGCTAAAGATGAACTCTACCGCATGGAATTTGACAAGATTAAAGTAACAAAGGAGCGTATCGGCAGCGTAACAAAGAATGCCCATTATGCGATTTATAACCCCGACTATTCCGTTCTTCCGCTTAAGGCAATAGAGATTATTCAGGAAGTCGCGTTTTTCATTACCGGCAAACAGGCGGGGAAATTGTCTAATATTACCCATGATGCGGTTTATGAAAATACCCATATGGGGGAAGTGATCCCTATAGAAGCTATATACAGTCATGAGCCTGATACCTCCCCTTGGACGCAACAAGAAAGGGCTGACGCAACAAAAATCCTTGAGGAGATTTCTGATAATGCGCAATTTGATTTATCACGATTCTATGCTCAGGGTTAAAAATGAAACCCTTCAAAATTTCCCCGAAAGGACAGAGACATTTAATAACCTTGAAAACTTGATTAAATCGCAGCCGGAAACTGGAATACCGGATACCTGTCTTTTGCAAAATGGAAAAACTGTTCATTGCTATAAGCAAACTACTAAACTTTTCCTTTTTTCCGGGCGCATCCGGTATGAAAGAAGCCAGCTTACTGCCCAATATATTTTTGACAAAAACACAATCTTTATTTTTAATCTTTACTTTTCTGTGTAAAGCCATCCGCATCGTGCCGGGGAAGGGAAGACCCAAGAAGCAGCCGGATAAATAACCCAACAGCAGGATATAGAAAAGGCTAGAAAAATAGCCAAACTTTACGAGGAGGAATAACATGAAAGAAGAAAAAATCACCTTTACAAAATGGGACCCGGCAGAAGACATTGAAACAAAAGAAGATGTCATTGCCCTGCTTGAAGTTGCCCTCGATGAAAACGACCCGGAGTTTCTTTTATCTATTATGGGGGATATAGCCCATTCTAAAGGCATGGCGCAAATTGCCAAAGAATTAAAGATAGACCGTACAGGTTTATACAAATCGCTTACTCCCGATGGAAACCCTTCTTTCAAAACGGTATTCAAACTTCTTGACATTCTAGGTTTGCGGGTAAGGCTGGAGCCAAAGGCTGCATAAGTGCCGAAGAAACGAAAAAGCGCAGCGTAAAGCCGTCCTAGGAAGAAACTGGTCATGCCGCCCCCTCGTATTCTCTCTGCAAAAAGTCTTCCCATGCCGTTAAAGGGTAGCTGTTGACTGCGCCGAAACGCTCGTCGTTGGTCTCACAAGGGCGGATTTCTATCGAACGGCTCCGGCAGTAACCCGCAATCTGCTTCCCTATGCGCTGCGCTTCCAGTAAACCCCAGCCTTTTTTATACTGCCTGTTATACTTAGCGACTGTGAAATATTTGAGGCTTTCGTTAAGCGCGATTTCAAGAGTTTCGTTGGCGGCGGTGAGTACTTCGGCTTTGGTTTTTAATTCAGCTATCTCGGCTTCATAAATATCCTGCATCTGCTTTTGGAGCATTTGAAGCCGTAAAACCCTGCTTTGGCTGGTTTCTATACCTTCCATTTGAGATAGAAGGTTATGTTGGTTATTGGCATTGCCTTTCATTTTCTCTAAAAGCAGGGTTACTTCGGCTTCCGTCCAGTAGGTCGGCTTGCCATTTTCGATTTTTTTAACCTGTTCAGGAGCTGCACAGGTCTCGATCTCCCGCCAATTACGCATAAGCGTTACCCTGTCGCACCCTAGAGCCTCACATACCTCGCTTGTGGTCATTCGCTTGTCTCTGTGTACTGTAATGTCGTTCATAAAAATCTCCTTCAAAGTTGAAATATGGAACGTAACGGGCTCGAACCGCTCCAGACGGTGCGTAAGGGAACCGCCTGCCTCCCAATGAGCCGCCCCAATTGGTCCCGCCGTCTTAGCCCGACGGGACTGGCGTTTTATCCGTAATCTACACAGTTACCCCCTTCTTTATTTTTCCCCGACAATGCCGGAGTTATTCTCCAAAATAAATTTTTAGCTCTGTCTGGAGGGCTTTAACTGCCATTTCCATACCGTAGCTAAAACCAGCGAAAAAACTGCTTTCTTTAAACCATGTTTTTTCTGCTTGGCCCTCATAAGTCCGCTTAACTAGCTCCATGTGTTCAATCATGGCTTCCATTGTGGCTTTAACCATAGGGTGCGCTCTGTTTGCTTTCGGTTCCTTCATAAACTCCTCCAAATAAAAAAGGGAACTGCCTCTGTCCCTTTCGGGTTTGGGGCTGGAAGTCCCCAAAGAAGCAATTCCCTGTTTCACCCTGCTTCCAGTCAAGGTCTTAATCTTATAAGATTAAATGTATCACATTCAATCTTATTTGTCAACTACTTTCAATCACATTTAATCTTTTTTTTCTCCTGCCGATAATAAGCTATGGCTAAAGAACAAATCAGTATCAGGCTGCCTTCTGAAATTCTGAGACAAATTGATGAAATGGCTGCAAAGCAAACTAGAACCAGGAACAATATGATTGAGGTGATTGTCATTGGAGCTATAAAGGACAAAATCAAAGGAGAACATGACGTTGTACAAGAAAAATTATGGAATGCAGAGTTGGAACCGGAATTCCAGTCGGATATAACTTTTTTTGGAGAAAAAGAACCCTGTGAGTAACTCATGCTGCCTCCTTAACAAGCCTGCGTATAAATTCAACGCCGGTCTGGTAAACCAGCGTTTTCAGGTTTATGCAGGTTTCCCCATCGGGGCGGGAGTACTTCTGTTCAATCACTCTAAAATAACCTTGATCTTGATATTCTCTGTACGGGATGTTCCGGCTGTCCAAAACGCCTTGTTTACGCAAAAATTCAAAAATCGTGTTTCTGCCCCATTCCGGTATGTTTAGTATCGCAGCGACATCCCGCATCTGGAGGGCATCGGCTGAGTCGGCAACTTGATTGAAAAACTCGACCTTCGGGCGGTCTTCCTCAACCTTGGCTTGCAAAGTATCAATAATTTCTTGCTGAAACTGCATAGCCTGCCTTATTAAAAGGGCTTTTTCCATATCGGTTTTGGCATTTTGGACCTTCGGAGCGTTCCGAAGGTTGGCTGGCTGGCTATTTTGTATATCCAACTTTATTGTCGTTACATGGGCTTCGTCCAAGTATGTAGTAATGCCGTTTTTAACCAATTCTGGGAACATTTGTTTAACACGAGATGCTACAGTATCATAATGTACCCCCAAAACCTCCGCCACTTCCTTGACCGTCATGCGCCTGTCGCCGTGTACTGCTAAATCGTTCATATAAACTCCTTGTTTGTTTTACACATGTAATTCCATTCTTTTTTGGGCAGATTCAAAAAAAACTGTAAAACTCTCATATCTCCTCCAAATAAAAAAGGGATATGTCGTCTTAGCCCTCTCGGGTGGCGGTGTTCTAGGCACCGCCGGACAACATATCCCTTTACCGCACTGCCTAGAACAATGCTTAATCTTTAATGCAATTATATAGTTGCATTAAAATACTGTCAAGTAAAATGCAACAAAAAAATTGCATTTTTTAAATTTTTTTTTTCAACAGCCGAAAATAGATATATGGAAACTACATCCGGCTATACCGTCTCCCAACTCATGGAAAAAACCGGAAAAAACCGCAATACCATTGCTTCTTTTCTTTCCCGGCACAATATCAAGCCCCTTTCCTACGAGGCTATTTACCCCCTTGATACCCTAGACAAGCTCAAGGAAGCCAAAAGGGGTAGGCCCCGTAAGCCTAAGCCCTGAACAATATTTATATCTATATATCAATATATCATAATATATGGATATGTCAAGTGTTTTTTGAAAAATATTTCTTGATATACAGAAATATTGCCGATATTATTATTGTTATGGCTGATAAAAAAGGCACAATATTGATTCGCTTTCCTGACGACTTGGCAGATAGACTGCGCCGGATCTCTTTTGAATTGAATATACCTATAAAGAATATTGTTTCTGAAATTATCGAAGACTATATTCAGGTATGGTTTGCGGTAAAATCTCTTGATAAATTCGGTGAAACGCATGAGACGTTGAGAAAGATAAAATCTATCCTTGAACAGGTACCTATAGCGGCTTCTTCTAATAGACCGGAAACCGATCCTATTGGAACGATAAAGGAAACTGACGAATATCTTAAAGAAACTGTGGAGATGATTAGGCAGGGATATGTCCGCCTTGATCTTTTGGTAACCGGACCTGTTGAGCCTTCTCGTGAAAAAAACTAAATCTAAAAAATAATACATTTTCTCAAAATCCTCCTCCTAAGATTTTTGATGAGTTTACAAAACTCCCCGACAAAGACCTTCCCAAAAAGCTTAAGTAGCTCATGCTCTCCTCCTGTAAGCCGATGCCATCGTTAAAGGCTCAGCTACATAGAGAAATATAATTGATGTTTATCTTCTGGGGATGTGTCTTTTTAGGGGTAAAAAGGGGGCTTTTTTTCTATTATCATAAAGGGATTTTATTCGCATAGTCCCGTGCATTTTCACAAGCCCTTTGACTGAATTCATTTCCATTTCTTTTTCTAAAATTATCTTTTAAGAAATTATATGTAACCTCTTGTTTAGTATACCGTCGTACTTCTAAAGCCACTAAATCTAAAGATTTATTTACACTTCTATAATCGCTAAGAACACAATCTTCATTTAATAGATGTTCTTGTAAGGGTGTTGGAGTAAAATTGTTATTTGATTTATTATTACTGATAAGTTTTATAAGATTTTCATATTTATTATTTTGATCTTTCATAATCTCTTCCAGCGTTATATTTTCGAGTTTTTCTGTTTCTAATTTAATTGCATATTCATTAAAAACAGAATTAACTTTATCTTTTTCTTTTTCATACGCTGAGAAAACATCAAAACAATCTAAAGGTTTTTTATTGTATATTCCAGTAAAAAAGAGCCATGAGTCCGGTTAAATAGAGCCGGCAGTCCGGTAAAAAGTGAGCCACTAGTCCGGACAACTGATCCACTAAAATAAGTACATTTTCTAAAATAAGAAAGCGCCCATAAGGGTGTAAATTTTATTTTAGGAGGTCTATATGACCAAGTATCGGGAAATCCTGAGATTAGACAGTCAAGGGATTAGCAAGCGGATTATTGCGGAAACACTTAAATGTTCACGCAATACCATTAAAAGAGTGCTTGAAAAAGCAAGAGAGGAAAACCTTAGCTGGTCTTCAGCGGCTAATGTTTGTGACCCGTTGTTAGAGCAGAAACTGTTTGGCAAGCGTAGAAAGGTACAAAAACGGAAAATGCCGGATTACGAGTATGTGCATCAAGAGATGGCACGTAACGGTATTACGCTTACTCTGCTTTGGAATGAATACTGTGAAAACTGCAAGCTGGAAGGCAGTTATCCACTTATGTATTCACAGTTCTGTTATCATTATCAGAAATACGCGGCAAAGACCAAAGCCACCCTTCGCATTGATTACAAGCCCGGAGATCGTATGGAAGTAGATTGGGCAGGCGATACAGCATTTATCAAAGATAACATAACAGGAAAACAAATATCCGTATATGTATTTGTTGCTGTCTTGCCTTGCAGCGGTTATGCGTATGTTGAGGGCTTTTTTTCCCGCAACCTTGAAAGCTGGATTAAAGCGCATGTAAACGCTTACCAGTTTTTCGGTGGAGCAACCCGTATCCTTACACCGAATAATCTAAAGACAGGGGTTCAGAAAGCGGACTGGTATTCGCCGGTTATTAACAAAACATATCATGAAATGGCTGAATATTACGGAACAGCGGTTATCCCGACAGGCGTAAGAAAACCAAGAGAAAAAGCGGCGGTTGAGCGGACGGTAGGCATAGTTTCCACATGGATAATCGCCGCTCTTCGCAAACGCCAGTTCTTCTCCCTTTTTGATCTTAATCAGGCAATACTGCAAAAACTTGATGAGTTTCATAAAAAGCCGTATCAAAAAAGAGAAGGCTGCCGGGGAAGCGCTTTTGCTGAGGAACGGACATTCCTCATACCCCTTCCCGGCAAGCCTTTCGAGTTGTCAACATGGAAGATAGCAACCGTACTCGAACTTTAGTTCGCATTAACTATCATATTGCAGTCGACAAGATATATTATAGCGTACCGTACGAATACATAAAACATAAAGTTGACGTAAGATTTACAGCGAACATGGTTGAAGTATTCTACCAAAACCTGCGAATAGCCTCACATAAGCGGTTATACGGGCATACTGGGCAATACAGCACGGTTTTAGAACACATGCCCGAAAAACATAGACAATATACTCAGTGGAACGCAGCACGGTTTTTAAGATGGGCTTCTGATATCGGCTCCTATACGCATCAGGCGGTAAAAGCAATAATCGCTTCTCGAAAAGTTGAAGAACAAAGTTATAAAGCCTGTATAGCCCTTTTGAAACTTTCTGACTCATATTCGCCTGAGCGTCTTGAAGCGGCTTGTAAAAAAGCGCTTTCTTACATTGCAACTCCGAGTTTTAGAAATATCAGAGCTATTTTGAAGACAGACAGCGGCAAGCAAAAAGAGGAAACTTCGGCGTCAGACTGTGAGCCATCGGCTTTCGCTTTTATGCGGGGAGCGGCTTATTACGGAGGCGGGCACAATGATAAATGAAGCAACCATAAACAAACTCTACGACTTAAAATTATCCGCTATGGCGCAAGCCTTCAGGCAGCAAATGAAAGAAAGTTCCATGAATACTCTTTCTTTTTCCGAGCGGTTCGGGCTTTTGGTAGATCATGAATGGGATAACAGAAAAAACAACCGTCTTAAACGGCTTATTCATAAAGCCGGTTTTCCCGTATCTGCCGCTTGTATGGAGGATGTCGAATACAGAAGCGATCGCAACCTTGACAAGGAATATCTCTTACAGTTGTCAACTTGTTCTTACATAACTGAAAAGCAAAATATCATTATTCTTGGAGCTACAGGGGCGGGGAAAACATTTCTTGGGTGCGCTCTTGGAATGGCGGCTTGCCGTCGTTTCTTTTCTGTAAAATATATTCGTTTACCGGATTTGTTAGACGAACTTTCCATCGCAAGAGGCGAAGGGACATTCCGTAAAGTCATGGACGGGTATAAAAGATATGAACTTTTAATACTTGACGAATGGCTTTTAACATCTCTGTCTTTGCCTGAGTGTCGTGATTTACTGGAGATAATTGAAAAACGCCATTTCGGTTGTTCTACAATTTTCCTAAGCCAATTAGATGTATCCGGCTGGCTTGCTAAAATGTCAGAAACGCCTTTGGCGGAAGCAATTCTCGATCGTATCGTTCATAATTCATATACCGTAATAATTGGCGGTGAAGAATCTATGCGCAAACGAAAAGGTATCTTGTAATTGATTTATCCTTAATCTCTTTCTCCGGGGCGGCTCTCGCTCCGGAGACATGGATCATATTTAACCGGACTGTCGGCTCTCGTTTGCCGGACTGCTGGCTCTTTTTAGCCGTAATAAACATTTATAACCTTTAATATCTTGGTATAATTCAACACCTTGTATAATACGTGTAAGATCGCATTGTAAAATATAGAATTCTAACGTTTCTAAAATTCTGACATAAAGATAGTGGTATACAGAAATTGTAGGCTTTCCTTTTAGTATGGTTCCTATTTGTTCAAATAATTCTCGATATTTTCCCTTAGCAATCATAATGGCAAAATCGTCAGGAGTGTGTACCTGAAAATTGGGGTTTTGTAATCGTAGAGCTTCCCAATAAGTAACATCATGGAAAGCATATTTAATAAAATCAGGCGTATCTTCATCAAATTCCTGCTTTTGCTTTTTTGATTGTTTCGCCATATCTTTAACCTTTCTTGTATATATGATTATCGGCATAGAAGGGAAAAAATGAGACAAGTATGGGCATAGGCAGCTACATCTTCTACCCTGCCATACCGATATGTAATATATGGGCAAGGAATGCGTATTTAATGACCCTGTTGTTATATCGTCTATAATTACTGTAGTAGGAATGCTTGGAACTTTTGCTATTACCCAGCTTTCAATTAGTCGGCAAAGAAAATCAGAGGTAAACGAGCGGTTTTTTTATGAATTATATCCAAAACGGCTTGCTGTATATGAAAAAATAAAAAACAGATTAATAGAAATGCGAAAACAAACATCAATATTCAGCTCGATGACTCATAAGGAACTGCAAAATACTATATCTGAAAACTTGCATGATATGCTTAATCTTTGCCATGAATTATACATCTTCGGCAATCCTGAAACCTTCGGCATTGCCTCTGATTTCATTAAGCAGGCCAAGTCGCTTCCGTCTATCCAGTTCGGCAGTAACGAGGTCGGCAATAAGCAAGAGATGCTCTTGCATAAAGCAAGGCTTGATGAAATCGAGGTTTACGTTAGCGGGCTGGTCAAACTTATTGATATTTCTCTCGATAGCTTCACCGGCTCTATCAAAGCGGAAGCGGGAGCGCACTTTTTTGATAACAAAATAAAAAACTTCATTAAAAAAGTCGGAAATAAAACTTTCACCAGCAGACCGCCCCGATGAGCCGAGGAACCCTAAACCACAGCCAAGCCAACGAAGAGGGGTAAGGAATAGCCGTGAATATTTTTAAAATAAAGCGATGCAATTCTCAGGTAGTTGACAGCCACCGCCCTGCTTGTGTCTAATTTCATTAATATCCCCATTTTATCCCCCCCTGAGATAAGGATATAAAATAAGGGGGATTAAACAATATTTGTAAAGAGTTTGAGACACAAAAACGCACAGTGGCAACTATTCAGGTAATTTTATTACCTTATTCGCAGACATTTAATAGTTTTGCCATCATCAATTTTAGTATTCATGTTTTTACGCTCAGCAACAAGAATGCCGCATCGTGAATGCACTTCTTCACCATTAGACCATTCAGTGTCTCTATCGCATTTATCAATTAAATCTTCGATAAATTCATCATAATCTTCATGATTTTTAATATCCATAAATATGGAATCTATGTCATCTCTAGAGCCAAAAAAGAGATAACCGCAATGACCATTGTTTTTTCTATCTGTATGTATTTCTACAAATTGTGTTTTATTAATATCAAGAAACCAAAAAGATACTAAGTTATGTTTTGGTTGATTAATAGTATAACTTCTTTTCTTAACACAGTATACGAATGCTGCGTAACTCAGTCGATATTCAGTCATAAATTTAACCTGTTTATATTATAAACCCTTTAAAATTTTGTATGTTTGGCATTACATGCAATAATTTAAAACTAAAATATTTCATATCAATATATTCCTCAAATTTATCAGAAGCATCAGTAATTATAGGCTCAGATTTTTCTAAAAACGTTTTAACCTGAATTGGATACTGCCTGTAATAAACATAAGGCATATTTAACGATTTACATCTTTCAAATTCATTAATAAAATCTTTGTTTTCTACTGTCCTAAGAGGGAAGGGGACAATACCATTAGATTCAAAATATGCTTTTCTATCAGATAATGTATAATCAACAATTTTATAACAAGAATCAAAAAAAACCCCTGCCCGTAATTTGTTATGAGAAATAGTTCTAAATTCATTGTTAAGACATAAAGCTGTATAGTCGTCAAATTCTGTTCTATACTTACTTATGACTATCTTAAAAGTTTCTAAAGTGCCATTATTATTAATTGATGATGCACCTGGAATATAAGGTGTTGGAACATTAAATTCAAAAGCATAATGATAATCAACACCTTTATAAGATATACAACACATAAGACAACTCCTAAAATTTATAAGATTAAAAGAACGAGAAATATTTTTTTAGGCATTTAGTCTTGAGTATAAATTCTGATAACCCAGAATTGATCCTGACCCCCGCCTGCCTGATGTAAAAACGTAAACTGTGTCCAGATTCATCCTGGATAATCCGCAAAATTTGCTCCTTTATATAGTTTTAATAAATTTACGGTTATATTCAACTTCTTGTCAAGTGGTTTTTTTAATATTTTTATAAAAAATAATTGATTTAACTGTATACTTGTATAGTAATTATGCCTATTAGCGAAGTAAAATATATCTACTAGCGTATATTGAGAATACGCCATTGGATGCGCCCGATATGGTGAAAATATTAAAAAATATCAATATTTTTATAGACATTATTTCAACTGCGAAGTATAATAGGCTGATAAAGCTACTAGTGTCGATGTGGTGTATCCTAATTGGAGGGGAGGGATACTACTCACAGCTCTTGGGGCAGTGGTGGGCAGATGGATAAGATTCCCTCTATGACATTATTTTAGCAGCAATAATAAGGGGGAAAAATGGCAGTTACTAAAAAAGTGGATTATAATTACGAAGAAGAAGAAAAGGCTTTTATCAAAGAGCTTCAAGGTGGGGATTTTGACATTGATACAATGCCTAATGAGGGCGATGATTTCTTTGAATACGCGGAAAGTGATTTTAATGCTTTCAAGGAACATTTACAATCAGACGAAAACAAACAGTTGCACGCTGGAGTTCTTAAACCACGAGTTGAGGCTCTCCAGAAATGAGCAAAAAATCTTTTACCGAATATTGCACTGAACATAAAATTGAAGTCAGCCGCGTTGGTCGACGGCTTGTTCATACTATGAAATGTATCAATACATACATTTCTTATATGGGTATTATAGATAGCGTGAAAGTTAATGGTAGAATGGTAAAACAGTCTATCGTTGATTATTTCGTGGATGTTGCAAGAATAAAAGAGTTACACGATATTACAAAAACCAATAAGCAGAAAGTATATTCATACACAGCGTATTGGCTATTAAAAAGGAAGCCTATACAAGTTGTTAATAATTTTGAAGATTGCGAATATATAAATGAATTATTTGTTACTGCTTTTTTAACATCTTTGATGACTAATGCGAAGAGGATAGATAAGAAAAAAAGGCTTGGTCATCCATCTTGTAAAACTTTTCAAGATTTATTGTTTTATAATCTAAAGTATCGCCCTATATCGCCGCAATCCTTAGAATTAATGATAGAGGCATTTTTTTGTGGTTGCGATGTAATGAAAAACGTACCCGGCAAGGGGCGACCCCGTAAGCCTAAATAAAAATGGCTAACCAGCCGTCATCCTCCGCCGAGGAATCAGGCTGATTAGCCATTTCTTTCCTGAAAATTTTCTGAAAATTTTCTTGACAAGAGTTTGATAATATGATATAAACTATAACAAGCGTAAGGAAAGTGAGTTGATCTGAAAGGGAAGCTAATTTTCCAAGACATAGGTATGGGGGTATCCCATGCCGCATAAACCTCCAAGACCTTGCCTTTATCCGGGGTGTGTCCACACTACCTTATCCCGTCAGGGGTACTGTCAAGCTCATGCCCATCATTACCAACCCCCGCAATATTCCCGCACCCCAGACACCCGCCCATCAGCATCTGCCAGAGGATATAATTCCGCATGGCAATCTATCCGCGTTGAAGTACTGCGAACCCACGGAATACCCAAAGAACTCTGGAAACATTACGACATACACCACGAGCCACCGTACAATCCCGCAATAGAGCCAAACCACAGAGCATATAAGCTCACGCCGTTGTTACGTGAAGAACATTCGCGTGTTACAAACCGCTCCAGGGGTAGGGGGGTCGAATCTCTGGGCGTTTTGACTGGAGACCGGAAAGGCTCTAAAAACTTTCACACGATCAAAATGGGGGAAAAAGTAAATGGCCGGTAGACCACGCCTCCCCCGCGAGAGGAAAATCATCCAGGGTACATTCCACAAGTACCGCAACCCCGAAAACGAGCCAGAATTCACCGCTTTAGCCGAAATACCGGCGCCGCCGAGAAAATTAAATAAACAAGGTAAAGAACTTTGGAAAAAACTAATAGCCGAACTCAGCAATTCAGGCATTATTACGCAAGCCGACCTGACAGCTTTTGAAATGATGTGCGCTTCTTATGGACGTTATAAAGTATTGGAAACCCACATCGAAGAAAGCCTTATAGCAAACATAGAGAGCGAAAAAGGCGGCGTATCCGCGCAAGTACGCCAGATGAATGCCGAATTTGCGATGTGCCAAAAAATGATGGCACAGTTTGGGCTTACCCCATCCGACAGAAACCGTATAGGACTGTCAAAGAAAAAAGAAACTGACCCTGACACTTTGAAGATGAGGGGGCTAATAAGTGCGTAAAGCCATATTTTTTTTACTTATGTTTTTTATGGGGAGTATTCTGATGGCATACACCGCTGAGAAATATATCTCCGATGTCAAATCAGGCAAGGTTGTTGCCTGCAAGTGGGTGAAACTCGCCGTAGACCGCCATGTTAACGACTTAAAGCGTATTGGCAAAAAAGGCTTCCCGTATCATTTTGAGGCCGAATATGCCAAAAACGCCATTGACTTCATCCAGCTACTTGAGCATACCAAGGGCGAGTTTGCCAACCGCTCGCTGCATGATGACATCCGCATAAAACTTGAGCCTTGGCAGCAGTTTATAATCTGGGCAGTCGAAGGCTGGCGCAATAAAGACGGTTTTAGAAGGTTTACCCGCGCATACATCGAAGTTAGACGAAATAAAACCAGAATAAATTCAAAACTTAATGCCCGCCCCGCATCCGTGCGGGGCTATTGATAAAATAAAAATTTATGTATAAAATAAATATGGAGGAAATTCATGATTGAGTATTGTATAGCTGATAAAAAACATTTAGGGCAAATTTTAGAATTATATAAACAATTACATCCTAATGTAGAACCAATAAACATTAATGAAGCAAGTAAAATTTGGGACAAATGTGAACAAAATAACATTAAGTATTTCATAGCAATGGATAATGGTAAAGTTATTTCATCGTGTTACTTGGCTATAATTCCAAATTTGACTAGAAATGGAATGTCAAACGGGTTTATAGAAAATGTAATAACGGATGAAAAATATAGACAAAAAGGAATTGGGAAAAGGATTATAGATATGGCATTGAAATACGGCCAAGAACATAATTGTTATAAAATCGTATTGCAAAGTAGCTATAACAGAAAGGAAAATCATATTTTTTATGAAAAATGTGGTTTTGATGGAAATTCAAAAAGAGCATTTGAAAAAAGGTTCTGAAGAAAAATGGTATAAAGATTGGCACGCCCGCCGTCCATGGCGGGCGCTTCGTAGCTGGTTTTACTTCGTCTAACAGGATTGTATATGTACGCCGCCTGGAGGCGGCTAGGGTGCGAAAAACACCAGTCGGGCTTACGCCCTTTGTGGCGTTTTCTCGCACCCACATTGCCCGCCCCCGCAATGCTACGCATTGCTTTAAAGGGGGCGGGTAACGTCATATACAACCGGAACGTTGCACGCAAGAACGGTAAGGACATTGCAACCGATACTCTCATACCAACACCAGGTGGCTGGAAAACAATGGGCGATCTAAAGGTTGGCGATTATGTCTTTGATAGGAATGGAGAACCAACAAAAGTATTATACAAGTCCAATGTAATGTATAATCCGTGCTATAGAATAACATTTGAAGATGGTGAAACGGTAATTACGGGCAAGGATCATAATTGGGTTACCATCCGAAGAGACAAGTCAAAAAAAGAAAAAATATACACAACAGCACAAATTGCCGGTGACAAGTCAATTACCGATGCAAGTAATCGTCACAAAAAACTACGATTGTCTTATGAAAGGCCTGATAGAAAAGGCACAAACTATAGATACCGCGTTCCAATGAATAGCTATGTAAAATACGAAAATAAAAATTTGCTAATAGATCCGTATGTACTTGGTCAATGGCTTGGAGATGGTCACTCAAACAGCCCAAGATTCACGGTAAATATAAATGATATTGAAATGTATGACTATGCAATATCTGTCTATGGTGAATATAAAATTTACAAAGACAAGCGAAACCCGTCAACAATATTATTATCATTTGCTGGTGAAAGAGGAGGGCAAGGCAGAGAAGGGCTATTATTAAAACACATTAAAGATCTTGGTTTGCGAAACAATAAGCACATACCGCCAGAATACCTTTCAGCCGGATATGATCAGAGGCTTGCATTATTACAAGGGTTTATGGACACGGATGGATATGTGTCAAAGAGTGGACAATGCGAAATATCCCAAAAAGATGAAGGCCTTGCGAATGGGATAGGCGAATTATTATCTTCTCTTGGTATTAAATATACAAAAAAAACAGTAACCCCTAAAATTAACGGGAAGGACTGCAACCAAGTACAAAAAATATTTTTTTATACAGACAAAAAAACACCTTGCTTCCGGCTGCCAAGAAAAAAAGAAAGATTGAAAGAATCTCTGGCATGGCGGATGGGTTATAAAACAATTATTTCCGTCGATAAAGTAAAAACAGTACCAACCCAGTGTATTTCTGTTGAGAGCGCTACTTGCACATACTTATTTGGCAAACATTATACTGTAACGCATAATACAACCTTTGCCGCCGCGCTTGCCAACTATCACTTCTTTGCCGACATACCGCGCGAGGTTGGACCGGAAATATACTTTGCCGCAACAAAACAGCAGCAAGCAGCCCTTGCGTGGGAAGAAGCCGAGCGGCAGATACAACGTAACAATCTGCTTAAAGGGGTATCGCAAACCTACAGGAGCAAAAAGCACATTGTTGTTCCAAAGACCGCAGCCGTTATGCGCCCGCTGGGAAGGGACAGCAAAACCGAGGACGGATTGAACCCTTCGTTTGCCGTCATTGACGAATACCACGCGCACCCTGACGCCGGAATAATCGACGTTATAGAAAGCGGCATGGGGGCAAGGAAACAGCCGCTGACCGTCATAATAACCACTGCCGGTACAAACTATAACGGCCCCTGCATCGAAGAACATGAGCACCTAAAAAAGATGCTGGAAGGGTCAATCCCCCCTGTCGATACATTTTTCGGAATAATTTACACGCTGGACGAAAACGACGACTGGAAAAACCCCAAAGTATGGATAAAAGCCAATCCGAACCTTGGAGTATCGGTGTACAAATCGCACCTTGCAGAGCAGATAAATCTTGCCGCATCTTCCACCGTGAAGATTACCAATATAAAAACAAAGCGCCTGAACATCTGGTGCAAATCGGTCATGGGCTGGATAGGGTTTGACGCATGGGAAAAATGCGGGGCGGAAACATATAACGAAGAAGATCTGTTAACCCGCCCATGTTACGGCGGTATGGATTTATCAAGTACGCAGGATATAACAGCCCTCTGCCTGTCGTTCCCCCCATTAGCAGATAACGAGCCTTACAAGCATATCTATAGATTTTATGTGCCGGAAGAACTGGTATCCGAAAAAGAAGAACTGGACAAAGTGCCGTACCGCGCATGGATTGACCAGGGGCTTATTATCCCGACTCCCGGAGATGTAATTGATTACGACTATATAAAGCAGGACATTTTTGAATGGGCGGCGAAATATGAAATAAAAGAGTTTTGCTACGATCCGTTCCGTTCACAGGAGATTGTCAACAGTCTGACCAGTGCAGGTATAACGATGTTACCAATACAGCAAGTATACCGCATGATGGCGCCGATGTGCGATAACTTTGAAAAGCGGGTGCTTGCCCGTGAGATGGCACACGGCGGCAATCCCGTTATGCGCTGGATGATTTCCTGTGTAGAAATGAAAAGCGACCGGCAAGGGAATGTTATGCCAATGAAGCCGCGCCGTGGTTCCAGCGGAAAGCGCATTGACGGCGTTGTCGCCAATATCATGGCACTCGGACGGGCATCATTGCAAATGTCGGCGCAGAAATCAGTATACGAAGAAAGGGGGGTACTGTCATTTGACTTGGCCGTTTAAGAAACGAAAAGCAACAACTCCAATTCCTGTACAGGATATGTCCGGCTGGGGCTCCCCGTCGGTATCCGGCGTGCATGTAACAGAAAACCGCGCTATGGGTCTGTCGGCGCATTTCGCCTGCGTCCGCCTTATTGCAACTACTCTCGCGTCTCTGCCCATCCACATTTACGAGCGCATGTCCGGCGGCGGAAAGAAAATCAGGAACGACCACCCCGCAGCGCGGCTTTTACGCGAACAGCCTAACAGCGACATGACGGCCTTTTCATTTTTCGAGGCGTTACAGGCGCAAATATCAAATCGCGGCAAGGCGTTTGCGGAATTGCATTTTGACCGGAAAGGAAATGTCAAAGAAATATGGCCGATACCTCCGGGGATGTGCGTCCCGCGAAGGAAAAATCCTGACAGCCCTATTGAATACCACTTCCCAAACTCCGGCGCGGTACTTCCTGCATGGAAAATACTCCATATCCCCGGCCTTGGGTTTGACGGCATAAATTCATTTTCCCCTGTCCAATTATTCCGCATGACCTTCGGCTTCGGCATGGCGGTTGAGGAGTTCGGCTCACGGTTCTTCGGGCAGGGAACAAATATCGGCGGATTTTTTGAACACCCGCAAAAACTGTCGCCTGAAGCGCACGAGAGGCTCAGAGTCAGTTTAAAAAAAGATTATGAAGGTTTGCAAAAAAGCCATAAGGTAATACTCCTTGAAGAAGGCATGAAATTTGAAAAACTGGGTATGCCGCTTGAGGACGCGCAGTTTATTCAATCGCGCAAGTTTACCGCAACCGAGATGGCGCGTATACACGGGGTTCCGCCGCACCTTATCGGCGACCTGGAAAAAGCAACATTCAGCAACATCGAGGAACAAGGCATAGAGGCGGTCAAGTATTTATTCCGTCCCTTGGTCGTAAGGTGGGAACAGGCATTGAACGCAAAGATTTTCACAGAAGATGAACGGGCGAAACTGTATATAAAATTCCAGCTTGACGGGCTGTTAAGGGGCAACACCGAATCCCGCTATAAGGCTTTTTCGATAGGCTTGCAGCAGGGCTTCCTGAACGCAGATGAAGTACGGGCAAAAGAAGATATGGATCCGCTTCCTGACGGGCTGGGCAAAGTATACCGCTTCCCGTCAAACCTTAAGGAAGCCGAGAAAAATAACAGGGAGGCTGATAATGGCTAAAGAAATCAAAACAAAACGCAGGTCGTTTGAATCATGGAATGCGGCGAACCCTGTGCTTGAAAAAAATACTATCGGGGTAATTTCATGCGGGCGCGATGCAGGCAAATTCAAAAAAGGCGATGGAGTTACCAACTGGCGTGACTTGCCTTACGTTGAGCGCCGCAAGCCGATGGTAATAACGGGCAAGGTAATAACAAACAGGAAAAGAAAACTCATTGCCGCATTGGCAAAATCTATTGCCGGAAATATAAAAAGATTATTTAAACGGAGGGAAAAATGACCGGAGACGAAAAAACAATTTTAATAAGAAAGTCGTTTGAATCATGGGATGCGCTGAACCCTGTTTTAGAAATAGGAGAAATAGGGCTGGTCAACGCAGGCCCGGACCTCGGAAAGTTTAAGCGCGGCGATGGCGTTACCCGCTGGCGTGAATTACCGTATGCAACAATACCGCAGGAAATAATGGACGGCATCGCACAGCATAATGCCGACACAACAGCACACCAGGACATAAGGAAAGAATCCGCTGACGCTCTGGAAGAGCATAATTCAGACCTCGGCGCACACGAGGACATCAGGCAGGAAGTCGAGAACACAAAGGAAAATGCAGATAAAGCCTTAAAATCGCACAATGAAGCCGTTGACACACATGAGGACATAAGGCAGGAAATTGAAAGCGTCAACGAGGCAATTGAGCAGGAGGCAATCAGCCGCAGCGGGCAGATTGAGGCGCATAACCAAGCCCCTGACACGCATGAGGATATAAGGCAGGCAGCCGCCGGGCGCGTATTGTCTCTTAACGGCGCATTGCTTACCCGCGTCATAGGCGGAACCACAGAGGTTGCCAAAAATCTGTTTGACCCGGGTACGCCGTTTGTCGAAAACAAAACGATTATTTTTGACGTAAACGGAACCGCAGGTCTTTATGTCGGCGATGTTGACGGCGCAAGTATTGACGTACTTACCAAGAGCGTGTCGCCTGTCGGCTCGTTTGAGCCTGTCCTTCTTGGAAATGCAGCAACAACTGACGTTCTTCCGGCAACCGTAAATGAAGCATTGGCAAAATGGGGACGCTCGCCGAAGGTTGACGACTATGCCGTAGTATTTTCGCATAACGGCGGCGTGTACGAATTTTATGTCATTGGCCTTGATGACATTGACGGAGACGGAGACGCAGAGATTACCTGGGGCAATGAGAGAGAGCTTAATACCTCAGATTATCAAACACAGACCACAGCAGCAGATGCCGGAAAAGTACTCGCCGGCGGCGCAGTTGCAGGAACTTTCGGAGACAGCCTGAGTGTTGATACCGAGCCGGAAGAAGGCAGCGTTAACCTCTTGCAGTCCGGCGGCGTTTGGGCATTGTTTGGGGCGGCCTTAACAACGCTCAAAACAACCGCAAAAACAATTGTCGGAGCGTTAAATGAATTATTTGAAGGAAAGCAAAATTCCATTCCAACCGGAACAGCAGGGCAAACACTGGGGCCGCCATTGACGGAGGGGGGAGCGTTACAGGTATATACACCAGGAAGCGCCGACCAGTGGATTGACTTGCCTGTTACTTTGGGAGTTGATTGTGTTGGAACGTTTAACGCGAGGTTAAATGTCGCGCAAAAACTTATTTCAATGGATTTTACATCTTTAAGATACCAGCCAACCCCGGCGGCGGCTGTTCCATACAATTATGTAATGGCAACCATCCAGCTACCGGCAGGGTTTACTTTCAATTCGTCTGTTTCTCCTCATATATTATGCCAAGCGACTTATAACGCTGTTGCAGGGCAAAGAAGCCAATTCGGAGCGTTTATATTTTACTGCGCCCCTGCCGGAAGCGGCGGCGCAGCTCCGTCTTTAGCCCTTACAACAAGGGGCAATATGGAAGGGCTGGCGGTTGGCGGGAACTTTTGGGGAACACTGGTTGTGTTTGTATAAGGGTAAAAATATGTGCAATAAAATTAAGGAGATAAAAATGGGTAACGAATTACAGCGAAGATTTATTCCCTGCGACCCGGGGATACTTGAGGAAGTCAGAGCGGACGGCGAAGCGCAGTCATTCAAAATTAAAGGCACGCCGATAGTATACAACCGCGAAGCCGTATTGTACGAAAGCGAGCATTTCCGCTGGGTAGAAGTAATCGAAAGCGGCGCGGCGCGTGAGGCGCTTCTTCGGGCCGAGCAGGTCTTGTTGTGGAACCATAACAGCGCGATGCCGATGGCCGCGAGGAAAAACAACACGCTCGTAGCAAGAGAAGATACCTCCGGCGTACACATCGAGGCTGACGTTTCCGGCACCGTATGGGGACGTGAAGGCTGCGAGGCGATACGGGCGGGGCTGGTAGACAAGATGTCATTCGGCTTTTACCTCAAGGAAGACGGGTACACCGAGGAGCGCAGCGTTGAAAACGGCAAGCGCACACTGAAAAGGACTATAAAAAAATTCGAGCGCATTGTCGATTTTTCCCCGGTAACTTTTCCGGCGTACCCGGATACCAGCGTATCGGAGCGCGATGCCGAAAGCATTATAAAAGAGTTTGAAGCAGAAGAAGCGCTGCGCTCGCAGACAAAAAACAAAATCGGAGAACTTTTACAGGAGTTCCCCGAAGAAAAATTTGAATAAGCGCGTTATGCGTTTATATAGCCGCCCTCATGCCGTGAGGCAGCATGGGCGGTAATTTTAACTACTGTCGAGATGACAGAAGGAGACAAAATGGACAAGTTAAGACAGCTTCAACAGCGGTTCAATGAGTTGGTAAGCCAGCTCCGCGCCGCACAAGGTGAAGAAAACCCGGACGCCTCCAAGGTTGCGAACATCGAAACCGAAATCCGCAGCCTTGCGGGGCAAATCGAAACCGAGAGGGCGATAATCCGCACCCAAGACGGGGTGGATCCTGAAAGGCGTTATTCGGAAACACCTGTTGGTAATGAAACGTCCGGCGAAACACCGGAAGTCAGGGACGCGGTACTTGCCTACATGCGCACCGGCGACCGCGCCCAGCTACGCAACATGACAAGCGGCAAGACGGGCGGCAGCGATACCGGCGGTTACCTCATACCGCACGAATGGGAAAGCCAAATCCTTGAAAAGCAGCGCGAGATGTTTGTCATGCGCAGCCTCGCGGACGTGCAAAGCTCAGACCTTGATAAGGTTATACCCGTTGCCGATGACCACGGCGAAAGCGGATGGATCAGCGAAGGCGCGGCATATCCAGAAAGCGGCGCTGAATTCTCGCAGAAAGAACTACATGCTTACAAAGTTGGCCGTATCTGCAAGGTGTCCGAAGAACTGCTCATGGATAACACCTACAACCTTGAACAATGGCTTATCAACGCATTTTCTTACACCAACGGCCTTGCGATGGAAAAAGCCTATATCAGCGGAGACGGCGTAGGCAAGCCAAGCGGCTTTCTGCATGATGCCGACCCTGTAGCGGCGGCGGGCGCCGTATTGTCATACGATGATTTCCTTGCATTGTTTGCAGACCTTAAACAGGGCTATCATACAAACGCAAAGTGGCTGATGAACATCGGCTCGCTGACGGCGATTATGAAACTGAAAGACGATGCGGGAAATTATCTGTATTCGCCGTTCATTCCCAAAACACCGACAGAGCCTCTCGGCCAAATCCTCGGAAAGCCGGTGGTAATATCGAGCCTCATGCCCGGTATCGGCACTGGAAACAAGCCGGTAGCGTTCGGGGACTTCAAGCGCTACCGGATTCAGGACAGGGCCGGTTTTGCCATCATGCGCATGAACGAGCTTTATGCAGAAAACGGCTTTATAGGATTCAGGGGTATGCAGCGCACAGACGGAAAACTGTTGATGTTTGAAGCAATCAAAGCATTGGAGTTTTAGCAGATGACCGGCGATTTGGTAACATGGGAAAAAGCCAGGGAAGTATTAAACCTTGACGATGACCGGCAGGAAATAACAGAGTTTCTCATTTCGGCTGCGTCCGCCCAGGCAGAAAAGATCGCCGGTCGCATCCTTGCCGCCCGCGATGTCGATATTGGCATTGACAGCAGCGGCGGCTGGGAATTTTTATTGCCAAGCTACCCGATTAACAGGATAGATGAAGTGTCGGTTAACGGCGCTGAAGCGTTTGGATACAGGATAAAAACCGAGTCGGGCATATTGCGCGTAACCGGCCTCGTTCCCGAAGGGTGGGATGCAGTCAGTTTTAAGGGCAATATCGGCTATGACCCTGTCCCCTTTGACTTGCAGCAGGCAGCCATTGAAGTAGTGTCGGCAAACCTTCGCAGGTTTGCGGGCAGCGGCGGTACTGTTGGCGTTAAGAGCATGTCAGCTAACAATGCGATTACTACGCAGTATGAACTTGACATACCGCTGTCTAGCCGGTCGGTGTTTATGAGCTACAGGGGGGCGCGGGTATGATACAAGCCGAAGCGAAAGGCTTTGACGGCCCGAGCGCTTTTTTGCAGTCTGATTTTATCGAGGAAGTAGGCGCAAAATCAGTGGCAAGCGCATCAGGAAGGTTTGCCGAGTTTTTGAAAAACAGGCGCTTTGACGAACTTTTTAATGACGATACCGGCGAAACAAAAGGGAGTATCGGCAAGTACCGCTACAAAACTAAAAACCCGGCTTATGTAGTAAAGGCGGGGGTAAGAATACCCGGCAATCTGAACTACCTCGCCGGACTGTACCGAGGACACGCCGTAACTAAATCGGGAAAAGTTTTTTCTTATGCCCGAAAACGTGATTTGATTAATGACGGCTGGAAATCATGGGGCGGCAAAGGAAAACTCGAAGCCATAAGCGAGGAAATGTTAGAAAAAATGATTGCAAAAGCGGAGGCAAAAATTGAGGGCTAATTTTTTGGAAGTGTTTAACAGCTTCCGGGGCTACCTTGCGGACACCGTGCCGGAGCTTGGCAGCATTATCACGTACTGGGATGATCCCTTCAAGGTATCGAAAAACCGCGCAATCATGCTGCCGGACGGACACACGGAATCCGGCGGACTTGTTACGTTTTCCATTATCCTGTTTGCATCGACTGTTGAAAAATCAGTTGACGCTATACCGCAAACGCAAATGGCCGTCATGGAAAAAATTTTCAGGGCGGTCTATAACCACGATGCGCCGGGGTCAATTCTCCGCATGGCAATAGACGGCGCGGATTATTTCGACCCGGCCCCGCAAAGCCCGAATATCGGGATAATGCGGGTGATTATACAATTAACAGTCGAGCATTTAGACGACTGTGATTATTAGGAGGATTTATGTTAGAGAAAAAATTCGGAAGAAAAACAGTGTACGCCATAACTCCGGAGGCGGAGGAAGAACTGAAAAACGGCTGGACACCGTGCGACAAGAAGAAGGGGTGCGCTTGCGGCACCGCAAAACCCGCAGCCAAAGCAGAGCCGAAAAAGGAAACGGTTCAGGAAACAAAATAAACCCGTTTTTTGCGGGTTAATATCAGCTAACGCCGTGAGGCGTAAGGAGAGATTATGAAAATTACAGGTTCAAAAGCATGGGTATTTTTTGACAGCTTTGACGAAACAAGAATTATCAGTACCGGGTCAACAGTTGCAAACGACTGGTATTTTATTATCAGCAAGGGCGCGGCAAGCAGCCTCCCGCTTGAGGCAGGTTTCCCGTTCCGCGCCCCGGCAACCGGCACACAAAGAACGCTTGCCGCAGGCGACCGTGTCCAACGGCTCGACCCCATGCGTTTCTGCAAAACAAGCGCGAGTTTTACCGCCGAGGAAGGTACAGTTGATGTCGGAGACGACTGTGACCCTGGCGCAACCATTCTTGACGGTATCGTAAAAACCAGCGGAAGCCTCGCGGGGCTGTTCCGGTATGACGACCAAACCGGAGAGTTCGATGACATAACCGATGAAATTATCAACAGGTTTTTTGAGATTGTCGAAGATCGCGGCAACGGCAGTTATGTTCGTAGCCCGCGCAACAACGTTCCGGCATACCTGCTTACCTGTCTTAACTCCGATGCCAAATCCGGGCAAATGGAGAATTGGCTTTTTATGCCGATCATCATTTCCAATATGAGCATGAGCCTCGGCAACACCGAAGCCCAGAGTAGAGACCTTTCGTTTTCAAAAGGCGAAGGCAAAGCCGTTATTTATAAGCGGCCCAAAGCGTAATTTTTAAGGAGAATTCTATGGCAAGATTAAAGGTTTTAAAACAGAAAGACAAAAGGTATGTGTTTCGGGTTTTTGGAAACGAAGATCATAAAGAGCCAGCAATTTGTGTGTTCAAAAGATTTCCGCAAAGAAATGAAGATTTTTTCAGCGGAGATACTAAAAGCATAACAGAGGGCTTGGAAATTAACGCAAATGAACTCAGAGACAACCGGGACGCAGCGCTACAAAAGATTGTTGACCGTATGTACAAATCCTACATGGATAACATCGCGGCAATGAGAATAGACTACAATGTGTTTGCGCGTGAATGTATTGAGGGTTTTGAAAACTTTTCTGTTGAAAGTACGGATGAGAATGGAAAAATCGCCATACGCGCTGTAAAAACGGTCAATGAGCTTTTGTCTTTTTCTGACGAATGTGCAGAAGGCGTACACGAAATCCTGCGCGATTGTTATAAGTACGCAAACGAACGGGATGAATTCACTATGGGGGAATAGACCGCCTGGTAATCGGATTGAAGCTGCTGTTGCTGGGCAAAATAAAAAATGAAGGCGGCGATGACCCTTGGCCTGTAATCCTGCCGGGAGAAGAAAAACCGCTTTTAAGCTCAAAGATTGGAGAGTATGTAACAGATGAATTCTTTTACTACTACAACATTTATATCAATACCAAACACTGCGGGCCGCCGTTCGCCTCCGGTTGGACGGAATGGCCTGCATGGTTTCCCCAGCTTATTTCACATTTCAACAATGCTGTCGATATTGTGCGGGCACACAATAAGCGTGAGGCGTGGAAGGGGATAAGTAAATGATTTATATTCCATACATTTTTTTAGAGGCTTTGTTAAGTATTATGCAAACGACAACAATTAAAGCCAATAAAACCAAACCAATGGCTAAAGCTATTATAGGAAATTCAGTAATGACGACTACTGCAACAATTACAACTACTAAAATTAATAAAGCAACTAGAATGACGACTATCATGGATAAGACTACCCCCTATTATGGGAATTTGTCAATAAGTAAGGTAGTGGATTATTCTTTTTTGGCGAGCTTAACGAAAATAAGAAGCGAGGTGGAAATTGCGAAGATCACTATAGGCAGAAGCGTCAATACTGTCTCAAGCGTATTTGAAAATGCCATACCTACGGAAATTGCTACAAAAAATATAATTGTAAATATGACCCCTAGAATAGTACCCATATACCTAAAATACCTTATGTCGAGGGTTTTTTCAACAGCAGTTTATTGCTATTTGGAGATAGCGGCTTATTGCTTTTTTGCTTTGAAAATTGCAAGAGCTAACATCAATATAGAGGCAATAATAAGCAGTATAGTCAAAGCAGGGAATTCCATAGCCAAAACGACTACGAGGATTAATATAGCCAAAAAAATGAACGGCTGTATAAGTTTAAATACCGCACCAATAATAGTCCCCATATTTGAAAGTTTACCGTGTATTACTGGAGGTGTCAATGGCTGATTTATCGCTTAAAATCAAAGCCGATTTTGATTCCGCACAAGCTGCTTTTAATAAGCTGTCCAAAGAGGCTGATGATGCTGGATTAAGTTTGAGAAAATTTGTCAAAGAATTTCCTGAAAAAAAAGCCGATGAGTTTATAGCGAAGCAGGAATTAGCGGCTGTCGCGATGAAAGCGGCGGGCAAAGAAACTGACATTGTAAACTCCCAAGTAAGCGTATACCAAAGAGAAATTGAGCGCCTCATAAAATCAGGGCTTGACCCGCAGCATGAGGCAGTACAAAAACTACAAGGTGGGCTTATAACCCTCCGCGAAAAACAGGAAGCGCAAAATCAAGCAACCAAAACCGCCGAAGATGCGGCAAAGGCGCAAGCCGAAGCCGAAAAAGAAAAAGCCGCCGAAGTGGAGAAAGCGGCAAAAAAGACTGTTGACCTTATAACAACTACAGATAAGTACAAGGAACAAACGAAGCAACTCAAAAACCGCCAGCAGGAACTCAAAGAAGAAATGGAACGCCTGATAAAATCGGGTATTGACCCTCAGAGCGAGGAAATAAAAAAGCTGAAAGATGAGTATAAAAAACTTGAACAAGAACAGAAACGCGCTATAGACGGCATGATGATGATGGAACAAGCGGCGCTTGCCAGCGTAAAGGCCTTGGCTCTCTTTATTGCTGGTACTACCGTAGCTGTCCAGAAAACCGCCGAGATGGGAGATCAGTACGCAAAAGCGTCAAGGCAAATCGGAATGACGGCAGAAACTTTACAGGAATTGGAATTTGCCGCAAAAGATTCAGGCGTAAGTAATTTACAAGGTTCATTACAAAAACTGCAAATACAAATGAATCAGGTAAGAAGTGGAACGGGAGCTTTAACGAAAGCGCTGGAAGGAAACAACGATGTAATGCTGGCGCAGATAAAAGGCGCAAAGAACAACGAAGAAGCCTATAAATTAGTACTAAAAGCTATTAGAGAAGCTCCTGATGAATTTAAGAGAGCGGAAATTGCTCAAGCCGCATTCGGGCGGTCTGGGCAGGATATTATTTTAATGGCTATGCAGGGAGAAGAAGCTCTCGAAAATTTACGTGAAGAAGCAAGGAAGTACGGGATTATATCCAATGATGCGGCTGAGGCTTCCGAGCGGTACATGGATGCACAGACCCGACTCAAGTCTGCGCTCGAAGGGGCAAGGACAGAAATAACAAAAGAATTGATTCCTGCTTTTGCGGATGTGATGAATGAAATTGCTGGTTTTATTGCAGGCATTGACGACTGGGAGAAAAAAATAACCGTAGCTGGGATTGCATTAGGGGCGCTTACTGTTGGATTAACAACGTTTCTTGCGGTATCAAAAGGCCACTTGGTCATTACAAAACTAGCGGGCGCAATGGCGGCGCTAAGGACCGCCATCACTGGCCCCGCCGGAATAGCCGCTATTGCCGTTACTGCGCTTGCCACTGCCGTTGGTACGCTGGTCGCAATAGGCAGAAGGCAATCAGATCAAGCGTCCGATGTGGCAAGGTCACTACAAGATCAAAAAGAAAAGGCTGACCGGTTACTTTCATCATACGCATCATTAAACCCGTCAAAAAAAATTGACGAGGAGACTACAAGGGAGCTTATTAAGCTGTACCCGCAGTTGTCAGATGTAATCAGAGAAAACGAAACAACCATAACAGGGCTAAGCGATGCCATAGAAGCGTTAAACGAAGATAATGTAAAAAATTCCGCACAGCCGTTTATAGATAACATGAAACGTACGTGGGAAGCGGCAGAAAGGGCTCGTAGACAAATAGAAAACTTAGGGCCAGTGACTAGAGCAACCACAAGAGATACCCATCAGGCAGCATTTCAGCAGCGTCAAATACTAGAAAGGAACCTTAGAGATTTTGAACGATTTAGGAATAACGCGAATACAATACTTAACACAATTGGATTAGAGGTTGACTTAGAAAATAATTTTGAATTTGTAAAGACTGTAGAAACAAGGATCGAAGAATTAAACACCGCTATAAGAGAATCGGCAATTGAAGCAGCTAAGTCAGTTGGACAGAAATTAAACGAGATAGCGTTAACCGAAGAACAGTTAATGAATGATCGTATAAATCAAGCGAGGTCTTTCTTTCGCCAGAGAGCCGATCTTGAACGTACGTCAGGCGAGGAAAGAATACGGTCGTATCAAAATGAATTGGCAAGGGTATTGGAAAGCGGGCGGCTGCATGGGGATGAGCTTATCGCTCTTGAAAGAGCGGCATCTGAAAGCATCCAGGCGGTTCGGGATGAACTAAATGCAGAACGAGAAAGAGCGGAAGCAGAAGCAGAAGCAGCAGCGTTAGCAGCAAGAAAAAATTGCCTCAATGAAATAGTCGATATGGAATCAGAAGCTGATGAGGAAATAATAAAATCAAAAGAGGAGCTATGGGCAGCGGAACGCCAGTTGCTTGAACAAAAAATGGCGGCTTACACAACTTTTTTTGGCGGCATCTCAAATTTAATTTCTGCTGCTGGAAAAGAGAATGAAGGTGCACTGGCAACTGCCAAAGTATTTGCCGCGACTGAAGCCGGGATAAACTCATACCTTGCATTCACCAAGGCGCTTACAGACCCAACGCCGAAGCCAAACATACAAAGGGCCGCTGAGGCTACAGGTATATTAACAGCCGGTCTCGCGAAGCAAGTAAAGATATGGCAAACAGCAATCCCATCCGCTAAAACCCGCTCAGCCGAAACCGGCGGGCGGTTTATCGTTCCCGATGTTTCCCCGCGAATTGACGGAGTCGGTATGAGAGTAAACCCCGGAGAAGAAATAGCCGTAACGCCTAGAGGAATGATAGGGCAAGGCAGCACATTTCACTTTGTTTTCAAGGTTGGGGAAAATATTATTTTCGACATTGTTAACAAAGGTGCAAGAGCGGGCGAATTATACGAATTGCAACCGGCAGGCAATTATTAGGGGGAAAGGATAAATGAGAATACTTTTTAACGATGTTATCCAATATTCAAACGCGCCAAGGGAATTAAAATCGCCCATGCTCTCTGAAACATACAATATTACCAATTTTTTAAGAATAGTTTTTGACAAACCCGTATTTATAAACTGTTTTGGCTTTGGCAATGCAAATATAACGCATGGCAGCGGGACCAGTGAAATAGAAATAGAATTTGATGATAACGAAGGGGAATATTTTGAGGCGCCAAAAAACGGCTTGTATATGTCCTTTTATGCCGGAAAAACCGTAAACAGCATAACCGTTATAGGCAACGGCTATATTGGCAGGTTTGCAGCGGGAAGGGCAATCCACATACCGACATCAATACCCAAAGAACCCGGCTTCGCATCAACGTCTGAACCAAGAGTTACATTGTCAGGCCAGACGATCCCGGGCTTAGGCGGCTATAACTACAGGACGTTAAGCCTTGACAGCAGGTATAAGATTGGCGAACTTGCAATGAATGAAATCCAGGAAGGTTATAATGCCATCGGCGCAGGCTACCCGTTTTTTATAGATTTAACAGACGAGAGTTATAAACTGCCATTTACAAAGCTGTACGCCGCAGAACGCAGCCAAAGACAAATGAGCTTTGAAGGCGGGATAAATAAATATTCATATTCCAGACGCTGGCAATTTGAGGAGAGGTTCTAATGGTCAGATTTTTGGCAGAACTGTCTAAAAGAAGTGAATCTTTAGTCTACCCGACCCCTTACGCTTTTAATAAGGATTTTAACTTATACTATTTAGATATAAACAAACACCCAACGTCATCATACTGGCTGGATTGGGGCGGATACTATGATAACTTTTCAGGACACCTGATAGAGCTATATTACTCGCAATTTTTACAGAGGGTTTATTCAGAGAGTCAAGTACAAAGCATTCCATTTTCTTTGTATATAAATGACAGGATAGTTATCTTCAATATTCCAAAACACCCCTGGTTATACCCAGAGCATGAAATGTCAGGTGAAAATGTTATCCAGTTTTTATCTACCGCGTTAAACCCCGATAACCCTTCTAATAACTTGCTGGAACATGAACAGACGCATATCAGATTAGAAGTTCCAAACTTTACGGTAAAATTATCAGACAATATAGCAGGTGTTACGTTAAACCAGGGCTTTTCAATTTCACTTTTTAATGACGACGGTTATTTTGATGACGATGAAGAATGGAACCTGTTCAACACCCCTTTATATGTTAAAAAGGCAGTAGTAGAAAATCCCAGTTTTCCAGACTTCAAAACAATAAGAAACGGATTAGTGGAAAATGTCAGCGTTGCGTTCAATAACATTCAAATAAACGTTTCTGATACGCTAAGGTCGCTGAATGAGCCTGTATGCAATGCAATAACGCAGGGAATGTTTCCGGGCATAAATATTACCAACGCGCAGGCGCTTGGAAAACTGCTGCCTGTAGTATACGGGCAAAAAAGAATAAAATTATTGAAACTTAACGACACACAGTACGCAGTGGCGGAAGGGGCAAGTACTGTTTCAAGCGTCCGCGACAACAGCGGGAATATAATTTCAAATTCCCTATTTAATTATAACCCGTCTACAAATATATTAACATCGACTGTAGACATTGATTCCGCCTTAGTGCATGGATATTCCAACAACAGGATAGGGCGGGTAATACAGGATATTATCACCCGTAAAACAAGGATACAAATAAACGATTCCAGCTTTAACATTGCAGAATTAAACAGCTACACCAACGCCTCCGCTTTTATAAACATAGCATTTTCCAGCGGCGATGTCAGAAAGGCAATACAGGCAGTGTTAAAAAACGATTTAGCGTTTTTCATACAGCAGACGGACGGCAGATTCACAATCAGGAAGTACGGCAATACATATACTACTCATACTATACCGGCATGGGCAATTACGCAGAAACCGTCAAAGGACTGGAGCTCTGCACAGGAAAATTATTTCTCATCCTGCATTATCAACTACAACTATACTGATGATACGGCATACAACAGCTATTTATTCAACGAAAGGGAAGCGGAGGCGGAAAGCGATTACAGAAAGATAGTCAGAAAATCTTTTGACACTGATTTAATAACACAAACGGAAGCAAACAGGTTGGCTGTATTGTTATCTAATAGATATACAAAATTAAAGAAAACATTGAGAGTATCGGTCGGCATTGATGCGTCAAGTTTCCAGTTAATGGATACGGTCAACCTTGATTTAAAGATAAACGGAAGGCAATTCAGCAAAGTTAAAAGGTTTTATATTAAAGAAATAAACCATTCGCATGATATTTTAACATTAGAGGAGGTATAAAGAATGTTACAAAGAATGCCAAACCCCGATAATCGGCCGGGGGCGGTTACTACGGGGTATCAAAGACAAAACACAAATATGTTTGTATTACAAACAGGGTTAGACACAACAGAGCCGTTTGACAACGGGAACGGGACCATAACAGTACCGGCAGGCGGGGTTGTGGAAGTAAGGGGGATTGTAGAAGTAAACGGCGTTATGTTCAAAATAACTGAACCGGTTACATTGACAAAACCTGTCACCACTAGGGCGTATTGGATAGAAGTAATTGATAATGAAGACGGCACGGCAAACTTAGGACTTGTAGAAAGGCCTGGAGTTTGGAATTCCGAAAAACAGGGATGTTACAACGGCAACAACCGCAGAACGCTTAACTGGGTTTCGCAGGGCAGCTTGTCATCTGCACCTACAGCGGAGACGGCGGCGGAATGGTTAAGCCCGACAGTCGCCGGAGCTACCGGCGCACCAAGGGCAAAAGGAAACCATACGGTATCGCTTAGGAAAGGCTGGAAATATGCAGTGCTTGCTTCCGGGATGGGACAGGGCAATGGCGCTGCTGGCGGCAATGCTACGGCGAGCGCAGTGGGACAAGGCGGCGGCGGAGGCGTGGCTGCTACAGCGTCAATAACAAATGTTATTTTTTTCCATGACGGCAAAACCGCCCTGCGCGTAATAACAGGAGGCAATGGGGCTAACGGCGGAAATGGCGGCAACGGCGGAAACACAGGGAATACTACAGCCACAAGAGGTGACGGGCAAGGCGGAGCTGGCGGGAGATACCCAGGCGGAGACGGCGGCAATGGAAGCAACGGGATCAATGGGGCAAGAGGCGGCGGGGGGCGCGGCGGCGGAAGCGGCGCGGGGGAACCCTCCGAAATTGTCGGAATAGCTGTCACAAGCCCTACCAACGCAGGAAATACTGGCAACGGCGGCAACGGGTTTTTAAATACAACTGAACAAAATAGCGGCGGCAACGGCGGTGCGGGCGGCGGGTTTGGATACCAAAGCGGTTTGAATGGCAATAAAGGGACGGTTTATACACCATCGGATACGACTACTTTCGCAGGCGCAGGCGGCGGTGGCGGCGGAGCGGCTGGCAGGAACGGGCGGGATATGCCGAACAGCAGCCCGGGCGGTTATTGTAATATTTTTGCTTTGGGAAATGAGATGACAGAAACAGGAGATGGCAAACAATGAAATTAATGTTTCACAAAAAAGAATTGTATGGCGGCTGGTTTGTTGATGATGCGGATAATGATGAGTTTACGGAAAAAGCGCCGCAGCATACTAACCAGATATTTGACGAAGGGCTTGGCGAGTGGACTGACAAGCCCGCCGAGCCGGAAAGCGAAGGGGAATAATATATGGAATCAGCTATTGTAACGTTAATAAGCAAAATCGGAAATGAACCGCTGGCGATTTTGTTTCTTGTTTTTTTATTTATTAAATTCATAGTCCATATTTTAAGAGACTATGTGTGGCCGTTGGTT
>Ga0099364_10000885_pt1 | contig 50846 bp, 76 predicted proteins | sample TergutTh196P3_FD_73070 | JGI IMG/M metagenome (GOLD analysis project Ga0099364, IMG submission 73070) | Microcerotermes parvus P3 segment gut microbial communities from Pointe-Noire, Republic of the Congo - Th196 P3 | ecosystem: Host-associated > Arthropoda: Insects > Digestive system > Gut ... | reverse complement strand
ATGAAGACGTCTCGGAGGTTGGCAAACCGAGAGTCAGACGCGCTTCACCTATGGCGATAGGATGAAGCGACGTCGAGTCTGAATGAAATTAGTACCTTGGTGAGGGTTTTGCGCCAGAAGTACCTAACTATTTTGATACTATGCTCACATCTCATCTTGACTCTCAAATACACACCGCGTAAGATATAGACATCCTGGAGGTATAAAATGGCAAAATCCTACGCGCGATTCGTCTGCCAAGAATGCGGCTTCAGCTCGGCCAAATGGTCCGGGCAGTGCTCCCACTGCGGCGAATGGAACACCATGCTCGAGCAAGAACCCGAGGTCGAGTCCAAAACCCTCCTCAAAAAAGCCTCTAGCTCCGGCCGCGTCATCGAAGCCACCGCCCTCTCCGACGTCGAAACCGACGAAAAAGAAACCCGCCTGAGAACCGGCTTCCCCGAGTTCGACCTTGTCCTCGGCGGCGGCATCCTCGGCGGCTCCGTCTCCCTCCTCGCTGGCCAACCCGGCATCGGCAAATCCACCCTCCTCCTCCAAGTCGCCGAATCCATCGCCCAATCCTGCTCCGTCCTCTACGTCTCCGGCGAAGAATCCGCCGCCCAAGTCAAACTTCGCGCCATGCGCCTCTTCCAACCCAAAGTCGACATCAAACGCTCCCTCGTCACCCACCTCGATTTCGCCGCCTCCACCTCTGCTAACGACATCTCCCAAACCATCCTCGACGGCAAATACCAATTCGTCATCGTCGACTCCATCCAAACCCTCTCCCTCGACGAAATCTCCTCCGCCCCCGGCACCCCCAGCCAAGTCACCAACTCCGGCAACGTCCTCATCCGCGCCGCCAAAGCCACCGGCGCCGCCGTCATGATTGTCGGCCACGTCACCAAAGAAGGCATGCTCGCCGGTCCCAAAATGCTCGAGCACATGGTCGACGTCGTCTTAAACTTCGAAGGCGACCGCTACGGCGGCTTCAAAACCATCCGCGCCGTCAAAAACCGCTTCGGCGGCACCAACGAAGTCGCTATCTTTGAAATGGGCGAGCTCGGCCTCCAAGAAGTCGAAAACCCCTCCGCCGCCCTCCTCGCCGAGCGCCAAAACGTCGACGGCTCCGTCATCTTTTGCGGCATCGAAGGCACCCGCCCCCTCCTCATCGAGATCCAAGCCCTCGTCAGCCAAACCATCTTCGGCTACCCTAAGCGCACCGCCTCCGGCTTTGACCTCAACCGCCTCAATCTCCTCATCGCCGTCCTCGAAAAACGCACCAAACTCCGCCTCTCCGACAAAGACATCTTCGTCAACGTCGTCGGTGGCCTCCGCCTCGCCGACGCCGCCGCCGATCTCGCTGTCTGCATGGCTATCGCCTCCGCTGCCGCCGGCAAACGCCTCGATGACGAAACCGTCGTCTTCGGTGAAGTCGGCCTCGGTGGCGAAATCCGTTCCGCCCGCGCCGCCCCTGGCCGCATCGCCGAAGCTGAAAAGCTCGGCTTTTCCCGCATTATCGCCCCTCGCACCGTCAAACACCCCAAAGTCACCCCCGCCACCAACCTTCGCCACGTCCTATCAGATTACATGAAATCGTAGACCATGGAAAATCTTTATAATCAAGTCTATGCAACCAGAGTTAAACCGTTTATACTTTATGTAAACATAAGCAAGAGAGGGAGTTGATAGAATGGCGCAAGCTGGGCGACTAACAAGGGAAGATTTGGCTGCATTGATGGGTGGTCCAACCCGACCTCACCCCGCATCACGACCCGCCTCTCGCAACGTCGTCAGCACTTCGGGCGTCATCCGACCCGCTGTCCGCCCTCGCCCCTCGCAATCATCCCGTCCGGTAGCCCGACCTGTTCAAGCGCCGACATCTCGCCCACAAAGTGCCCGGTCGACCACAACCTCCGTCCGACCGCAAGGCCTTCGGCCCACGTCACGCCCACTCCGCCCCGGCATGCGGCCTGCGTCACGACCCCGACCAAGCTCCCCCAATTTCTCCCGCACTAACCCTGACCTTCTAGCCGCCCTCAACGAAGAACTTTCCCTCGCCCCACCAGCTGCCAAATCCCCGCTCACCGAACGCGTCAAGAAATCCTCTAAAAAAGCGTCCGTCAAGCGCAACGGCAAGTCACGCCTCGACAAAAAACTCCGCCACAAGCTAGTCGGCCTGCTCAGTCTCACCATCCTCTCTGCCTCTGTTCTCGGTTACCTCGTCTACCTCAACCTCCCTGACATCTCCGCCCGCGTATCAGCTATCGCCGTCGGTATCGACACCACCCTACCCAGCTACATCCCGAACGGCTATCGCCTCGAAGGCCTCCCTTCGGTTCAAGACGGTCGTGTTGTCTTTAATTTCACCAGCAACAATGACCGCTATACTATCACTAAGGAACGCTCCTCCCTGTCTACTGAATCTCTCGGCGACACCATCATTAGCGAACGCTGGCCCGACGCCACTACCAGCAACGAACGCGGCCTCACTATCTACATCAATGGCCACGATGCCAAATGGGTTCACAATGGCGTTCTCTTCACTGTCTCCGGATCCCAGCAGCTCACCGCCCGCCAGATTCACAATCTCGCCGTCTCCATGCAATAAGCTAAGCGCCCCAGCAACACCCTAGACTCAAGTATAAGTGAGGTGTTAGTGAGGTGTTGCGTTTTAGGCATTAGTGTGATAGTCTAAGGCCAGAACCGTTATTATTTCCTAAAAAATTATTAACCTAGAGAGAAGGTAAACATAAAAAGTGAAGTTTAAGCGATGGATTAAAGGTTTAGGAATACTGTTAGCCGTAACGGCGGTGGCCAGCGGCGTCGCTGTTTTCCTAATCAACCGCCCTGCCGACGCCCACCGCGACACCTTCAACCCTAACTTCATCATCTCTGATGATATGTTCTTCACCTCCGGCACGATGACGGTCGCCGAAATCCAAGACTTTCTCAACCGCCAGGGCGCCAACTGCACCGGTGATTTCTGCCTCCGCACCCTCCGCCTCGATGTCCCGGATCGCCCGGCTGATGAGTTCTGCCCTCGACCCTTTGTCGGCGGCAACCTCTCCGCCGCCGAAATCCTCTACCGCACATCTGAAGCCTGCAACGTCAACGTCCAAGTCCTCCTCGTCGTCATGCAAAAAGAGCGCTCCCTCGTCGCCCACCGTAACCCCACTGCCACCGACCTCCGCATGGCTATGGGCTATGGCTGCCCCGATTTCCTCCCCTGCAACGGCGAATTCGCCAACTTCGCCAGCCAAATCTACTTTGGCTCCCGTCAATTCCAACTCTACCGCCTTTCCCCCGGCTGGCAGTGGCGCCGAAATCAAATCGGCGTCCCTAGCACTTGGAGTCATAGCCCTCGCGCCGGCTGCGGCTCCCAAACCATCACCATCGCCAACCAAGCCACCCTCGGTCTCTACATCTATACCCCCTACGTCCCTAACGCCAACGCCATCGCCGGCGTTTCTCATGCGGTCGACCCTTGTGCCGACGGCAACGGTCAGGTCCTCTTCTGGGTCATCTTCAACAACTGGTTCGGTAGCCCGCTTAGCAACGAAGGCACCATCGCTATCCAAGCTCGCGAAAATGCCGTCGGTCTCTCCGCCCTCGGCGCTCGCTCTGGCAGCATCACTTGCACAGCCGGCTCTAGCGAATGCTCACAATCTTATCAAAATGGCGTCATCCTCTGGAAACGCTGGCTCGGCGCCTGGGAAATTATCAACGAACACCACCAAGTCTTCCTATCCTCCGGCGGCTTAGAAACCTTGGGTCACCCTATCTGGCACCCTGTCGAGGGTGAGGGTTGGGTCGGCCAAGTTCAACCCTTCGAACGAGGCGCCATCGTCGTCGACGGCACCGAACGCTACACCATGGTCTGGCCTCTAAGCGGGCTCGTCCGGCTTCACGATGGCCACTTCACCAACATTCTCCCCAACGGCTCCGTTGGCACCGGCGGCACAGTAGAGCTCCGCGACACTAACGGCGTCCTCCGCGGCCACCTCGTCGCAACTGTCACCGGCGATGTCAACGGTGACGGCCGAGTCGACCTCGCCGACCTCCTCCTCGTCGGCCGCCATCTCGCCGGCATCCAACCCCTCGAAGGTGTCTACTACAACGCCGCCAACGTCGCCGGCGAACCCTCACTACAACTCACTAGCCTTCTACGCCTTGGGCGTCATTTATCAGGAATTGAGGAGATAAGATAATGGGATTAGCAATCAGCGGCTGGACCGGCAGCGCACAAACAGCAACAGTTAACATTTCAACTACCGGCGCCGGCACCTTCGGTAGTGCTAGCGCTCGTATTGTCGTCGCCCCCGGCCTCGAAATCGTCAGCGTTACTGGGGCGGGCGGCTGGAGCAACCTCGGTACCTCGACCAGTATTGTCATGCTCAACCCCGCCGAAGCCACCGCCGGCCGCATCGCTACCGTCACTGTTCGCCGCACCGGCACCTGGGCTGATGGTCGTAGCGTCCCTATCCGTCTTGAAGGCGTTACTCTAGCCAACGTCGAGCGCGGCACCTGGACTGCCGGCGACGCTGCCGCGAATATCACTTTCCGCGCTCCCACGCCCCCTCCACAGCCAGACCCAACACCCGAGCCAGAGCCAGAACCAGAGCCAGAACCGGACCAAGTCATCACCGAGCCGGAGCCAGAACTCGTAGAGCTCACCGAAGAAGAGCCTTCCGACCCCCTCCGCGACTTCCTCGAGAGTCCCTGGGCTTACGGTGTCGGCGGTCTCGCCATTGGCATCGTCATCACCACCATCGTTTTTGTCGCCATCATCATGGTCCGCTCTTCTAAAGCCTCTCAACCCTAATTCCCACCTTACCTCTTGCAATACACATCATAGTCTGCTAAAATATGGGATATGATTACAAAAGAGGCTAAAGCCAAAGCTATAACTAAGTTAGCACGTGACAAAAACGACGTCGGCTCACCTGAAGTCCAGGTGTCCATTCTCACCGAACGGATTAAAGAAGTCACCCTTCACATGCAAAACAACAAACACGATTATATGGCGCGACGTGGCCTGATGCAAATGGTCGGCCAGCGCAAGAAACTCTTAAAATACCTCGAGCGAACCGATTTCGCCACCTACAAAAAGACCATAGAGGCCCTAGGCCTACGCAAATAACCCCACTCGTAGACAGCTACAAATACCTTCTCTTTACCGTATCTACGACCTCCTTTAGCTGTTGCTCCACACCCACAACATAATCATTATGCAGCATTCCCGCCCCCAGCCACACCTCCAGCACCAACAACAATCCTCTGACCTCCTCCCCCAACCGCTCAACCGCTTCCACTCGCTCCTCAGCTCGCGTCTTATCATCTCCCAACTTAGCATATTGACACAACAATCTCATCATCCGCCCCAACAAATCGGCCCCCAACGGCTCCCTAAGCTCCTCCATCACGCATTCCTGTATCATCCTCACGATCGTCTCCCCTAACAAAATCATATCCCACGACCTTAGCTGCTCATCCGGCGCCCGCTCCGGCAACCGAAAGACCAACAAAGTCGCCTCATCGTAAACTACTTCTAGCCCCGCGTCCAACAGTTTCTGCCGTATCTTCGGTAACCCCGTCACATGAAACAATGCCCGCCGCAGCCGCCGCTTCAACGTCTTATCATAATGCGTCCTCCACTCCTTATTACTAATCCCGTAACACTTATCCAAAAACCACACCGTATTACCATACCCCACCCAAAACATCCCGCTCCTCGCCAGCACGACCTCGCTGTGATTACTTAGCTCGTATCGCATCAGGTCTTGGCTACTCTTAATATCTCTATGTAACATTATTTGCAGTATACTTCATCACACAACCTGAAGGTCAACACACCCACTCACCGAAGTTAAACCCGCCTAAAACCCCTCCAAACCTTAACCAACATTAAGGTGCTTGGAGAATGCCACCCCAGTGTGCTAAATGTATAGTATGAGAGATAAAGCGACTAAAAAGCAAATGACCATCAAAGAGTTCTCGGAACTTTCCGGTATCCCCACGTACACCCTGCGTCACTGGGACGAATACGGCATCTTCAAGCCGTCCTACCGCGACCAAGACAATAATTATCGCTACTATTCACCTTTGCAATTTATCTCCGTCAAGTTCGTCTCCGCCCTCATCAACCTCGACATACCCCTCCGAACCATCCGCCATCTTACCGACGCCCGCACCCCGGAACAGATCTCCCTGCTCATCAAACAACAGGGCAGAATCATCAACCGCAAGATCCAACACCTTCACGAGAGCTCACTCCTTCTCCATACCCGCGGCGAATTAATCCATCAAGGCCTCTCCGCTCAAAAAGATCCCCGAATCACCGTCCGCTACCAAGATGAAATGTCCTACTTCCTCGGCCCACCCACTGAGTTCGCCCCTGGGGGCAGCTTCCACGGGCCTTTCATCACATTTTGCGAATGGGCGAAAGAGCGCAACCTCAACACTAATTTCCCTATCGGCGGTCGTCACGACAGTCTAGAGACCTATATTAATTGTCCTAGCGCCCCCGACAACTTCTTCACCATCAACCCCATCAGTAAGCATACCCGTCCCGCCGGTAAATATCTAGTCGGTTACAGCCGTGGCTTCTACGGCGTTTTCGGCGATCTACCTCAACAGCTCCAACGATACACTGAGGAGCATAAACTCAAGACTACCGGGCCTCTCTACGTCATCTACCTGCTTGACGAAACTTGCATGGATGACACCAGCCAATACCTGTCACAAGTCTGCATCAAAATCGCCGACTAACTAGCTCCTCTATCGACTTCGGAAGTGCACAAATACCGCACTGTCCGCCGGAATCTCCATCGTCGAGTATTCGCCGCGTCGCCCATTCACGATGAAATTAAACTGCGACACCAACACCCAACCATCCGATCGAATCGCCTCCACCACCATCACATGCCCAAACTGCGAAGTCGGATCGTTATAACCCCATATCGCCGCCGCGCCGACTGCCGGAACATTATTCGCCACTGCACCCATGATCCGCGGCGCCGTGTCTGGCCACATTTTCGCGTTACCCGCTCCAGCAAAGCCTCGCACGTCACGGTTAAACCCATGATAAATTCGATGCGCCGCAAAGCTTACACATTCTCGGTTATACAGCTGCCACATGTCCACCGTCGCCCAAGAATGAGTCGCAAACGAAGCATGATTGCAGCCATAAGAGTAAGCTCGCGCTGCCGTACCCGGCCACTGTACCGTCCCCGTCGCCGACGCTGGGAAGTTTATGCAACCCTGAAGCCCCGAGAAATTCCTAAACGTCCTCGTCCCTGGCGGTCGTGTCGAGTTATTCTGTCCGTTCCCAGCTTCCCGCATAATCGCCGCGTAAAACTCTTCTTGTAGTCGCGCCCGGTTAGCGTTCGCCTGCTGATTCATCCTCTGGAACTCCGCTTCCTGCCCACGCGTCTCAGCCAGAAGCTGTGCCTGCTGATTTCTCCGCATCTGCACGCCGTTCCGCTGCAACACCTGCTCTGCCTTAATCCGCTCCATCTCATACTGGTCCTTCACCATCTGCTCGCGATCTGCCCGCACCTCAGACACCGAAGTCGCCAAATGTGACGACATCATCCGCATCTGCGTTTCACTATCAACGAAATCACCGATATTCGCGCTACCAAACAGCCGCTCTAGCGGAGACATCGACTCCGAGAGAAAAATACTCACCAGCCCATCCGCCATAAATGTCAGATTTCGGTCAATTCGTTCCTCCGCATCAGCAATCTCATTCTCCAGCCGCTCCAGCTCCGCCTCCGACAACGCGATTTGCGCCTCCAACATCAAGATCTCATTATAAAGTATCGCCACATCGCGCTCCAGCGTCTGCCGTTGCCCGCTCAAAGCATGCAACTGATGCTGAAGGTCTACAATCTGTTGGTTAACCGCATTTAGCTCCTGTTGGATTTCCGCCGACGTCCGCGCGCTCACTCCGGCCGGCACGATCACCAACATCGACCACACCATTACGCACGCTGTTAGTACTATTAATGTTGTTTTTATGTTTTTGATATATCGCATGTGCTTATCTTAGCAGACCGAGGCGCTTATGTCAAGATTACCACTAGCCGCGACCGGCTAGTTCAACCTCGTCGTTCGCGCATACCTCATCACGCCCGACAACAGCTCAGGATACCCTTCCAGGGTCGGATTTTTCGATATATAGTCTCGCGCCTTTTCTTGCACTTCCCGCCAATCCTCCTCGCGCGCTCTCCGAAAAGTCTCCTCTAGCGCCCCATGCTGCAACGTCCCATAAATCGCTCCCGGCCCTCTTAGCTCAAGATCCCTCTCCGCCAAATAAAACCCGTCCTCACTCCGCTCCACCTCTTGCAATCTAGCTGTCGGCGCATCGTTTGCACTCGTCATCAAATAACAGCTACTCGGCTTATCGCTTCGACCAACTCGCCCTCTGAGCTGGTGCAGCGTCGCCAACCCAAAACTATCTGCTTCCCGAATCACTATCAACGTCGCATTATCGCTCGATACCCCAACCTCAATCACCGTCGTACTCACCAAAATATCAATCTCTCGCCGCATAAACGCCCCCGCAACCTTCACCTTGTCCTCCGTCTCCATCTTGCCGTGCAACAACCCTACTCGCATTTTCTTAAACTTCGCCGCCAGCTTCTTATATTCCCCTTCAGCCGTCACTCCTTCTCCCTCCGAAATCAACGGGCATACATAATACACCTGCTCACCTCTCGCTACCGTCTCGGTAATTGCCTTTGCCACTTCCGCAAGCCCCGCCGGCGGTACCACCTTTGTTTTGATAGGCGCCCGCCCCGCCGGTTTCTCCCTCAGATTTGACACTGCTAAATCCCCAAACATCACTAACTGAAGTGACCGCGGTATGGGCGTCGCTGTCATCGCCAGCAAGTGCGGCGCTCTCTTTCCGCCTTCAAGTAGCGCCAACCTCTGCTTCACGCCAAAACGATGCTGCTCATCAACAATCGCCAGTCCTAGATTAGGGAACCTTACCCGCTCACTAAGCACTGCTGTCGTCCCCACCACAAGTTGCACCTTGTTATCACGAATCATCCGCTGGACTTTATATTTATCTTCTGCCGCCCCCACCAGCAATGCGCTAGACACGCCGAACAAGCCCCAAAACTTCTGCCACCCTGCAAAATGTTGTCTCGCCAAGATTTCCGTTGGCGCAAGCAATACTGCCTGGCACCCGGCTCTCGCCGCGCACAACATAAGCAGCGCCGCCACCGCTGTCTTACCGCTCCCCACATCGCCCTGCAGTAACCGGTTCATCGGCACCTCTTTCGTCATGTCCTGCATAGCCGCCCACAGAATCTGCTTCTGTCCGGCCGTCAACTGATACGGCAATTTCGATAACGCCTGCCTCATCAGCTCCACATTCGGCGCCACATACGGCGCCCTTAGCTTATTTTGCTCTGCTTTATTCAGCTCCACAGCCAAGAACATCTCCAGCAACTCATCATATTCCAGCCGCTCCCGTGCCATCACATAGTCTTCCTGCGTCTCCGGAAAGTGCGCCATAAACAACGCCTCGCTCCGACCTATCCTCCCCTCGCGCAGCTCCTCCGGCAACGACTCTTGAATCTTCACTACCTCAGCCCGGTTCTCATCAGCAATTTTCGCGATCTTCGAGCTCGGCAACCCCTTCGTTGCGCTGTATACCGGCACCACCTCCTTTAGCTTCGCTGTCGCGCTCTTAATCCGCGGATTTTGCAACGTCATCTGCCCTCGATGAAACCCAAACGTACCGGCAAATAGCCACTCCTGCACTCCCTTCAACATCTGCCTGAGATATGGTTGATTAAACCAAATCGCCCGCACCGCGCCGCTCTCATCATAAAGGTCTGCCAGCGTCACCGACAGCCCTCGCCGCATCTCGTTCACCTTCAACTTCCGCACCCGGGCTCGCACCACCACCGGCCCCGGCTCAAGATCCGCCACCCGTGTCACCTTCGTGTAGTTCTCATAGCGAAACGGCAAATGCAACCAAAAATCCCGCTCATCAAGAATCCCTATCTTCTCAAGATAAGTCAGGGTCTTCGGCCCCACCCCTTTATAGTCTTTTAGCGCCATACGTTTACTTAGTCATCAAAAACTTATTCTTGCCCAGCTTCAAAACCATCCCCACCGGCACCTCCTGCCCAAAACTCGTCTTTACATAATCCCCATCATCGGCCCTGAGCCGCACCCCACCTTGCTCAATCATCCGCTTCGCTTCGCCTCTACTCATACCGTAATCCGTAAGCACATCCAACACTTCCCCCGCTTTCGCCCTCGGTAGATGACGAGCCGCCGCCTCCACGTCCACCGCCCCACTACCCTCACCGCCAAACAGCACCTCACTCAGAGCCATCACTTGGTCAGCCAACTCCCCTCCGTGCACGACCTTAGTCACCTCATGAGCCAACCTCTTCTGCGCCACTCGTTCGCTCGGACGCTCTGCATGCGCTAACATCACCGCCTCGACTTCATCTCGCCCTAGCTCCGTATACTGCCGCAAAAACTCCTCCACCTGTCCATCCGCCTGATTCAGCCAAAACTGATAAAAATCAAACACGCTCGTTCGCTCTTCCGCCAGCCAAATCGCATTGCCCTCGCTCTTGCCAAACTTCCGCCCACTCACTTTATCAATCACTAATGGCATACTCCAAACGTCCACCTCTGCGTTCTCCAGACGCTTTATCAAGTGCATCCCACTCACGCAATTCCCGAACTGATCCGCCCCGCACAGCTGCAGCTCAACCCCATACTCTCGATACAAATGCAAGAAATCATACCCCTGTATTAGCGTATACGAAAACTCCGCGTAACTAATCCCGCTACTCCCCTCGCCAATCCGTGCCTGCACAAATTGCCGATCCAGCAACTGTGTCATCGAGAAGTGTTTCCCCACCTCCCGCAAAAACTCAATATAATTGATGTTACGAAACCAGTCTGCGTTATTCACCAGCGTGAACTTACCCCCGACAATCCGCTTAAACTGCCCCTCAATCCCCGCCACGTTCGCCGCCACTTCATCCAATGTCTTCAAATCCCGCTCGCCCGTATCCTTCGGATCACCAATTTGTCCTGTCGCGCCACCCGCAAGCAAAAACGGCTCATACCCGTGCTTGATAAACACCTTCGCCTGCATCAGCGCCGCCAAGTTCCCGATCGTCATACTATCAGCCGACGGATCCACCCCCCAATAAAACTTCCTCGACCGCTCATCCAGCTCCGACGGATCCTTAAATGTATGCTCCGCCTTCATCCCCCGCCAAACCAATTCCTCACTCAATTTCATGTCAAAATTATACCACAACATGATATAATAGATAACATTATGGGAAAACGACGTAGTAAAGTAAGAGCAGACGGCACCTCTCGTGAGAGCCGCTTCAAACTGCCTGATTGGGCATGGCTTAAATGGCTTGATAAACACTGGCCCAACTTCCTGCGCTGGAGCAACATCAAAGCCTTTTGGTTTAGCAAACGCGGCCTCTTTTTTATACTAAAAACTGCCGCCATCACCCTGGCCGTCCTCTTCTTTACTGTCCTCGGCCTCTTCCTCTATTTCCGCCGCGACATCGCTCACATCAGCCCCGAAGCCATGCGCGCCCGCATCGCCAACAGCACCAACCGCTACTACGATCGTAACGACGTCCTCCTCTGGGAAGACCGCGGCGAAGGCAACTATCGCATGCTCGCAGAAGGCGACCAAATCAGCCAATACGTCCGGTGGGCCATTGTCGCCATCGAAGATCGTGATTTCTACGCCCATCGTGGTATCAGCATTCGCGGCACCATTCGCGCCGTCTGGATGACCGTCACCGGACGATCTGTCCAAGGTGGCTCCACGCTCACCCAGCAGCTCGTCAAACAGGTCTTCCTCGCTGAGGAAGCTCACGACCGCGGCATCACCGGCATCCCCAGAAAGATCCGCGAGGTCATCCTCGCTATTGAGGTCGAGCGCATCTACGACAAAGAAGACATCATCACTATGTATCTCAACGAGTCACCATTCGGTGGCCGCCGCAACGGCATCCAGTCTGGTGCCCGCGCCTATTTCGGGCGCGACGCCATCGACCTCACCCTGGCCGAAGCCGCCATGCTTGCCTCCATCCCGCAAAACCCCTCCCGTTTCGACCCCTTCAATACTGCCTTTAACTCCGGCCTCATCTGGCGCCAGAATCACACCCTCGACGTCATGGCTGAGCTTGGCTTCATCAGCCGAGAAGACGCCGAAGCCAACAAAATCCGCACCATTAGCTTCTGCGAACAAGCTGAGGGCTGCACTAATCCCGCCCAGCTTGAAGACGGCGTCATCAGAATCCGCCCACGTGAAGGTCAGTTTACCGACGCTCGCGCTCCGCACTTCGTCACTACCGTCCGCCAACAACTAGAAAACGAATTCGGTGTCGCCGCTATCCGTGCCGGTGGCTGGCGCATCAAGACCACCCTCGATATTCGCGCCCAAGAAGCCGCTGAAGCCGCTCTCAGCGCCGCCAATGTCTTGCTAGCTCGCACTACTGCCAACAACATCGCCATGGCTTCCGTCGACGTCGAGACCGGACAGGTCATCGCCATCATCGGCAGCACCGGCTTTGACGCTCCGGTCTTCGGACAGCTTGACGCCACCACTCGCCTCCTCGAACCCGGCTCATCCATCAAGCAGCTTGTTGACTACGCGCCTCTCTTCATGGAACGCCCTGGCGTCAACTGGGCCCCCGGCTCCATCCTCCGCGACGAAGACATCAACGCCCAATACTGTGCCGGTGACTTCACTGGTCGTTGCTCAATCTCTAACGTCGCCAATATCACCGGCAATCTCGCCATCCGCACCTCTCTCGCTACCTCGCTCAACCGTCCGGCTGTCAAAGCTCTGATGATCAATGGCGCCGCCGAAGGCGTCCGCATCAACCGAGAGCTCGGCAACTGGTCCTACTGCGCCAACGGCGAAACTTTCTGGTCCCTTGCTATCGGTAGCGGTTGTGGAGTTCGTATAGTCGAGCACGCCAACGCCCACGCTTCCCTAGCCCGCGGCGGCGCCTACCAGCCACTCACCTACGTCCTCCAAGTTATCGATCCCACCGGCCGCGAAGTCCAACGCTGGGAGCCAAGTCCTAGCAACCAAGTCGTCGACCCTCAAGTAGCCTATCTCATCGGCGACATCCTTAGCGATCCAAATGCTCGCCGTCCACTCATCGGCGGTATGACCACCCAATTCGGCTGGACTGTCCCCGGAGTCTGGACCGCCAGCAAAACCGGCACCACGACAACCGGCACCGGCCAACGCAAAGACAACTGGTTCGTCAGCTATTCGCCTGTCGTGTCAACCGCCGCTTGGTGCGGCAACCACGACGGCTCCGGCATGAACGGTTGCGGCGACGCCGTTCGCCGTCTCGCCCACGACTACATGCTCGCCGTCCACCGTGATGTTTACATTCCTGAGGGTCGCTACACCACCAACCAAGGCCCAGAGCGCCCCCGCGGCATCCACTCCATGTCCATCGGCGGCAACACTGACATCTTCCCGTCATGGATGAATCAAGGCAATACCGGCTTTGCCAGCGTCGACGTCGCCTTCAATCAATACACCGGTCGCCGCGCTTCCACCTGCACCCCACCCAGCGCCATAGTTACCTTCAATCTACCGCACATGGTTGATCCAGTTACCGGCACTGATGTCTTCCTCAATGTCCCTGAAGGCTTTACCTACGAAGAGGATGATGTCGAAACCTGTATCATCACCCCAGGAGGAATCCCTGGCGACGGCTATGCCGACCTTTCCAGTCGCCCACCCAACAGTTCCATCCCTCCTATCATCCAGCCGCCACCAATCGTCACACCACCCACCACTGGCGGTGGTGGCCACCCTCCGGTCCCACCCATTACCTTCTAAGAATACCTATTTTTTATATTTTCTGTACTACATTTCATATAAATGTGATATAATACACAGTAAGGAGAACATTATGCCAGAACCAAAGAAACAGAGTAGCCCGCGAAAAACCGGCCTACGCCGTAGCCATCTACGGCTCGATCTTGCAAAACGCGTCAACAAGACCTCACCGGTCAAGGCGTTTTTGACCAAGAAGCAAACGCCCAACCTCAAGGCCAAGTTGCCTGGCGGTAAGGCCAGCAAAACAGCTAAGCCAACTACCAAGTCCACAAAAAGCAAGAAAGCGTAGCGGGGGTACTTAGTGGGCAGCAATCGACACCTTAGCCGTATTATAGCTCTACAAGCACTGTACGAGTACGAAATGCGCGAGATCGCCAAAGATCCCGCTCTCGACCTAGATAAGGTCATCATCAAGTCTATCAAGCCCTACGAGGTGGCTGTCAAAGAAGTCACCTTCCTCCGCCAGCTAGTTGAAGGAGTCGCCGAACACACCAAAGAACTCGACGAAATCCTTCAGCCTCTCGCACCGGAATGGCCACTAATGTCCATTTCGCCTATCGACCGCAACATCCTTCGTCTGGCCACCTACGAGTTACTCTATCGCGGCGACGATGTGCCACCCAGCGTGGCTATTAACGAAGCTGTTGAGCTCGCCAAGATGTTTGGCTCCGAAAGCTCCAGCCGGTTTGTCAACGGCGTCCTTGGCACTCTCTACCGCACCCGCATTGCCGAAGACGCGACCCCTCAAGGCCCCAAAAAGGCCCCAACCCCTAAAAAGGAAACTTCAACTGATGCCGAAGACCCCAACGAAAAAGTGGATTAAAGTCCCCTCCCTGCTCAAGGGCAGCGGCGGCAACCCGATCCGTAAAATCGTCCGCGAACCAACCGCCGGCGGTATCGTTCTGCGCTCAGGCAAGAACGGGCTAGAAGTTTTACTCATCCAAGACGCTAAAAACCGCTGGACTGTCCCGAAAGGCCACATCGAAAAGGGCGAGACTGCCCGTCAGGCCGCGGCTCGCGAAATTGGCGAAGAAACCGGCCTCACCAACATCCACGTTGGCACCTATCTCGGCAAGGTCGATTTCAAATACCGCCGCGAAGACCGTCTCGTCCTCATGTCTACCCAACTTTTCCTCGTCGAAGACCTCGGCAACAACACTGTCCGCGCCGAAAAGTGGATGAAGGGCATCCGCTATATGCCGTTTGACGAAGCTGTCGAGCTCATCGAATACCCTGATATCCAAAAGCTACTCTATCTCGCCAAAGCCCGTATTAGGAGCCAAAATGCCTAAACCAAAATCCGTCCCACCCGGCATCACCCGCGAAAAGCTCTCCGCGGAGACCATCCACGACTACCAAGCCTTCTCCAAGGATAGGCTCGGCTTCACCTTCAAAGAGCCACGCTACATCATCACCGCCCTCACTCATCGTAGCTACGTCAACGAACACAAAAGCAGCGGCTCCGAGCACAACGAACGCCTTGAGTTCCTCGGTGACGCTGTTCTCGAGCTCGTTGTCACCGACTATCTTTACCAAAACTTCACCGAACCCGAGGGTATTCTCACTAACTACCGCTCCGCTCTCGTCAAGACCGAATCCATCTATAACGCCGGCGAACGACTCAACTATGCCCATCTCCTCCGTGTCAGCCGCGGCGAACGACGCACCACACCCAAGCCCGTCATGATTGCCGACGCGTTCGAGGCTATGATCGGCGCCATCTATCTCGACCAAGGCCTCGGCGTCGCCATCAAGTTCATCGAGAAAAACATCATCACCGATATGCTAGAAGTCCTCCGCACCGGATCATGGCGCGAACCCAAGTCTCGCCTCCAAGAGCTTGCTCAAGCCACCGATCAAAGCCTACCGCAGTACAAACTCGTCAAAACCGAAGGCCCCGACCACGCCAGGACCTACTACGTCAGCGTTTCTGTCGGTGGGCGACGCCTCGGTCGTGGCCAAGGCAGTAGCAAACAAGTCGCCGAACAAAAAGCAGCCGAAGAAGCCGTTCATCATTTCCTTGCGGACAACAAGCGTAAATGGTATAAATAATAGTATGTGGGCAAAAATCCTCGGGCTCTTCAGGTCCAAAAACGCTTCTGCTAATCAGGTTGTTTCACCCGACCGCCGCCTAGTTCTCGCTTGGGAGCTAAGGAACGGCGTTCTCTACTATACGGTTACTAAAGACGGTCGTTCTCTTATCGCTCCGTCTCGCGTCGGTTTCGAGCTCCAAAACGACCGCCCCATCGCCAGCGATCTACAAGTCAACCGCACCCTCACTAAAAGCAGCAATGAAAAGTGGGAAACCGTGTGGGGCGAGGAAAAAGAAATCACCAGCAACTACAACGAACTCACTCTCTATATCAGCGAGAAAAACGGCGCCCAACGCCTCTTTACCGTCCGCTGTCGCGCTTTCAACGACGGCGTCGCTTGGCGCTACGAAATCCCTAGCCAGCCCAACCTCCACAAGTTCAAAATCACCAATGAAGTCACCGAATACTCTGTTGACCTCAACTCAACCGTCTGGTGGATCCCCGCCTTCCAGCCTGATCGCTACGAATACAACTACGAAAAATCCAAGCTCCTCGAGCTAGGCGAGACCAGCCAATCTGTCCACACCCCCCTCACCATGCGCCTCCCCACCGGTCACTATATCTCACTCCACGAAGCCGCCCTCTATAATTACGGCTCCATGACCCTAAAGCTCAGCAACGGCCGCCTCGTCTCCGACATCACCCCCCTCTCAGACGGCACCCGCGCCCACCTCGAAACCCCCTGGGTCTCGCCTTGGCGCACCGTTGTCGTTGCCCACACCGTCACCGACCTTCTCGCCTCCCGTATGATGCTCAACCTCAACGAACCCAACCTTCTGCCCAACACCGACTGGATCCATCCTACCAAATACATGGGTATCTGGTGGAGTCTCCACCTCGGCGAAGAAACTTGGAGCCAGGGCGACCGCCACGGCGCCACTACCGAAAATGCCAAACGCTACATCGATGCCTGCCGCAAATTCGGCATCCCCGCCCTCCTCATCGAAGGCTGGAACGTCGGCTGGGACGGCGACTGGGTCAACCACGGCGAAAACTTCCGCTTCACCGAAGCCTACCCTGATTTCAACCTCTCTGAGGTCGTCACCTATGGCAAGCAAAACGGCGTCGAGCTTGTCGCCCACCACGAAACCTCCGGCGACGTCAAAAACTACGAAGCCCAAATGGATGCCGCCTACGCCTTCCTCGCCCAGCACGGCATCCGCTACCTCAAGACCGGCTATGTCGGCTCCCGCATGAACCGCGAACAGTTCCACCACTCTCAATACGGCGTTCTCCACTACCAGCGCACCGTCGAGCTCGCCGCCAAGCATAAAATCATGCTCGACATCCACGAACCAATCAAAGGCACCGGCATCGAACGCACTTACCCTAACCTCATGACCCGCGAAGGCGCCCGTGGCGAAGAATACGAGGGCGGCGGCATTGACCCATCCCACACCGTCATTATCCCCTTCACTCGCGGTCTCTCCGGTGGCTTCGACTTCACTCCCGGTCTCTTTGACATCACCAACTACACCAAACGCGTCGCTTCCACGCTAGCGAGACAACTCGCCTATTACGTCACCATCTACTCTCCATGGCAAATGGTCGCCGACCGCCCGCATATGTACGAAAACCAACCCGCTTTCAAATTCATCCACGACGTCCCGACCGACTGGGCCCAAAGCAAATACCTCCTCGGCGAAATCGGCGAGTACCTCGTCACCGCCCGCCAAGACCGCAACTCGCAGGACTGGTATGTCGGCGGCCTCACCAACGATTCTCCCCGCAAGCTCAACCTCGGCCTTGATTTCCTCCCCGGCGACGCCACCTGGATCGCCGAGATCTACCGCGACAGCCCTGACGCCCACTTCCGCGACCACCCGCTCGGTATCAACATCGAGTCACGCGAGGTCCGCTCCACCGATCGCTTTGAGATGTATCTAGCCCCCGGCGGCGGCTTCGCCATCCGCCTCACCCCCAAGAAAGCCTCACCCATCCCACCGACCGTCTAGCGTAGCTCATACCGCTTATGGTATAATCGGTACGGGAGCACGAGCTTCCTGCCATCTAAAGATTTGTCTCTGCGCCGCTTCGGCGACGCTTTGCAAGTTGACGATGTGCACTTTAACACAAGGCAGGTGCACACTGGCGCTTAGGCGTATAGCCTAGAGTCAGTCCTGGTTTTTATTATCATAAAGACACGTCTATTCCGCCCACGGGCAATTAGACCAATGAGTGCGCCTTCTCGCTAGCTTTCGGGTTTCTATTTCAGCCTTTGGTACAGTGTCAGCCGGCAGCGTCAATACGACAGGCAATCTCAACAATCAGTCCACGAACGCGAACTGGTGGACATCCTCCCTCAACTCTGCTACCAACGCATACAGAACGAACGTGAATAGCACGAACGTCAACCCCGGCACGAACAACAACAATAAGGCCAACGGGTTTTCTGTCCGCTGTGTGTTCCCTTAGTTTAGTTAGCTATTCCGTCTAGACTTGTGTGTTTTAAAGCTCGCTCCCACACCTTAGCCGACCGAAAATGCATCGATAACCCCAGATACGACTGGAGCGTGTCCCACGCTCCTTCTTCGTCCGCCACCAACTTCGCCGTCGCCCGATTTATCCCGGCTTTGATCCGCTTCCCCGGCACGATCCGATGCGGATATATCACCGCACCCAAGAAACTCACTCCCCGCTCCGCCGGCTGCAGGTGCACCTTCTTCGGATGCAACTTCAGGCCCAAACTCGCTACATAATCCCTTATCTTGTCGACATGCGCCAGCAGTTCATCCTTCTCCCCCATCATCCAAAAGTCATCCACATACCTACCATAATATTTACAACCCAAATCAAACACAATAAACCGATCGACCACATCCATATAGATATTCGACAATAACTGCGACGTCAGGTTGCCAATTACAATCCCGCACCCTTTCGGCGCATAAAACAAACTCTTACTATCCGGCAAATCATTCCATTCCTCAAGACTCCCCTTAATCCGTACATTCTTAGTCGGGTCATCAAAAATCACCACCTTCCACAAAAACTTACACAAGCTGTACTCCAGCGAGTCCTTCTCGTACTGCTGCCCCAACCCCCAAAGCGCTCGCTCATAGATCTTCGTCCGCGGCAAACTCATGAAGTAACCCTGCAAATCCAGCTTGCACACCCACACCTCACTCTTGAAGTTCTTACTCGCTTTGGCCATCGCCTTATACATCCGCCTCACCCCAAACAGCGTCCCCTTACCCTTCTGGCAAGCATACGAATCGTAGATAAAATGTCTTTGCCACCAATCCGCCGTCATATTAAACAGCAAATGATGCACCAACCTATCCCGAAAGTCCGCCGCAAAAATCTCCCGAATCACCGGGTCACGTATGATAAACGCCCTACTACTCCCCGGCCTATAAGTCCGGTTATTGATTTCATGCACCAAATCCCAGATATACAATAGGGCGTATTTTTCAAACGCCCATTCATTGTATGTATTCCGCTTATTCTTCCGCGCTTCAACAAACGCTTCCATCAGCTTGGTCGCTAACAGCGGTACATCAAAGTACTCACGCGATACGAATGTATTTGTCATGCACTATGCCAGCAATCTCATGCAGCTGCTGGCCAACCTTCATCGCCCTTATGCTACCAACCGTACCCGAGTTGAACGCCATCATCATCAACACCGACAAACTCTGGACATCTTTGACTAATGTCGTCGCAATCTCCCTTCGCTCTTCTTTCGTTCGTCTTCCGATCTCCAGTTCCGTATATCGGCTTAGTATCCTCGCCGCCCACGTCAAAAGCTCACGCCCCATTGTCTCTCGCAACTCTTTCGGCATATCGTGCTGAATCGTATCACTGATATGCTTACCTAACTCTACTAACCGCTGGATCGCCTCGCGATCAACTAATCTATCTGGCATTAACATTGACTCCACATTTTTGATTCGATCTTCTTCTGAGCATCTCCAGCTCCTCAGTTGCTCCGGCGGCACCTTCTCGGGTAGGGCAAAAGCAACTATCTCCTCCGTATCATGAATCAGCTCCAGCTTCCTACTTAGCAGCTTCTCCTTGATCGGCACAAACGCATCCATATGGAACGCCGCCAACCGTATGTTTCGTTTAAACTTCCTGTCGTACCTGATCTTTCGTTTTTTATTTGTGACGTGATGTAGCTTCTCTAGAAACCACACTGTGTTATCGTATCCTGCCCAAAAGTTACCGCTCCTCATCAACACTATCTTGTCAAAGTTATTCTCCTCAAACCTCACCAAGTCATTACTATTCTTAATCTGTGTAAACTTTTCGTCCACCCGATCCCTTCCCTTTATTACTTATCTTATTATACACTTCTCTACCCACTCTCCCTCAGGTTATCCACACCCCGCCCGGACTGCTCTGTCGCTTCGGCCTTATGCCTCAGCTCCTGGGCAGTCCGTTTTTCTCTTGCCCTATTTTCACAAGGGCTAGACGGAATAGCTAACTAAACTAAGGGAACACACAGCGGACAGAAAACCCGCCGGCCCTATTGAAGCTGCCCGTGCCGGGGTTGACGCCCGTGCTAGTCACGTACGTCCTGTATGCGTTGGTAGCAGAGCTGAGGGAGGATGTCCACCAGAACGCGTACGTGGACTGATTGTCGAGAGTGCCTGCCGTATTGACGCTGCCGGCTGACACTGCACCAAAGGCACCGCCACCCAGTTGGGTGGGGGGAGGTAGTAGTGTTAGCAGTAGTATTAGTAGAGGTATTAGAGTTCTTGTTGGTAGAAGTGTAGTAAGGGTTGATACTAGACTTTAGGCCTGAATTAAGCTTATTAGAGTTGGACTTCACTACTATGTTACCTCACTTACACGTATTAATACCTAAGTTTAACATTAGCATGAGGGTTAAAGCAAGGGGGAAAGTGCTAAATTCCAACCACTTGCTTTTCCACCCAACTTTACGCTATACTATAGTCCAAACACCCTGGGTGAGGGTGAAAGAGAAAAAGGAGTTACATTATGCGAGACCTACCCAAACTATTCTTAGGCGTCACCGCCGCCCTAGTCATTGCTGCACTTCCCCTCTCCGTGTCCGCTGAATCCACCAAGCCCGACGACATCATGCCACCAGAGGACAACGCCCCCATTCTGGACGCAGGTGACTTTGAGGGCAATTCTCAATTAGCTCAGCAACAAAATAACCTCCGCAATCAGCAAATCGACCTCGACACCGTTCCTCCTAGCCACAACTTCGACGCCCCGGAATCTTCCATTGTCAACTCCGACGAGCAACCTACCACCGCCACAAGCACCACTCGTAGCAGCCTAAACGACGAAACCAGCCGCATTATCTGGATCGGTGGCGCTGCCGGTGCCGGCATCGTAGCAGTCGCCGTTGCTACCATCGTCCGCGTAGCTCGCAGAATATCCGTCTAGGTCTACGACCCGTGCGCTACCAGCGTTGCGCTCAAATGCAGCGTCTGCCCGCCCCGAATCACCGTCAAACGCACCGTCTCACCCACCGCATACTCGCCAATCACTGTCGATAGCGATCCCGCCCTCCCCAGCTCGGTATCATTTACATGCGTGATAATGTCACCCGTGCGAATCCCAGCTCGATCCGCCGGCGACCCCGACACAACCGCATTATCGCCATCACTATGGATGAATGCCCCCCTACTCTGCTCCAAATCATACCTAGCCGCCACTGAAGCGTCCAAATCCACGAACATAACACCAAGAAATGCCCGTTCCACTCGCCCGGTCTCCAAGAGATGTTTCAGCATCCCTCGCACCGCACCAATCGGAATCGCAAACCCAATCCCCTGCCCTTCGACACTCACCGCGGTATTAATCCCAACCACCTGCCCGCCGGCATTCACTAGCGGCCCGCCCGAGTTCCCCTGGTTAATCGCCGCATCCGTCTGAATCATATCCGTCAGCCGCTCTGCATGCGTCCCACCACTCGTCGACGCATTAATCGATCGCCCCATCCCCGAAATCACCCCAGCCGTCACCGAATTCGCGAATAACCCCAGCGAGTTCCCAATCGCAATCACCTGCTGCCCGATCATCAGCGACTGGCTATCACCAAACGGCGCCGGACGAAAATTATTCCCGCCCCCGTTAATCTTCAAAAACGCCACGTCGTTCAACGGATCTACCCCCACTACCGTCACGTCATCATACATATCTTCGCCGTTCACCACCACGGCTACTCGTCTTGACCCTTCTATCACATGTTTATTCGTCAGAATATACCCGTTACTCGAAACAATAATCCCCGTCCCCGCACCATCATAGCTACCGGCCATCGACCCGCTCGTCAGCACCGACACCACGCTGGGCATCAAGCTCTCCGCCACCGTACCAATTGTCGCACCATCAAACACGCTATTATTACCGTTCAGGCTACTCGTCGTCCTAAAACTAGGCCAAAAGTTACTTACCACGTCTGTCACGGTCAACGCCAGCAACATCCCAGCAAAGGCAAACAACCCCACCGCAACACCCAGCACCAGAATGTTTCGCTCTTTCTTTTCCTTTTGCGGCTTAGCATTCATCAAAATCTGCCCATCGTTTTGTTCCGACTTTTCCACTTTACTCCTTTTTCCTAATATACACTCTAGTACCTTATCGCATCCGAGAAAGAAATCAATATCGTCAAGAGAAGAATCGACGAAAATACCGCCGGCGCCACCAATTTCGACTTGTCCGGATGCGCCTTATAATCAACCAACGTCTTGCCGACAAATCCCAGCAATAATGTCAACAGGGCCGCCTGTGGCACCATCAGGTTAAGCCAAGGCACCACATAATATATATTCCAATGATACAGAATCCACCAAAGCTCCGCGTTCAGCAGCCCAAACACTAACGACAAATACGTCGCGTGTTCATCCGTACTACTCAGATAGTGATTTGCCGCCGCATACGCTACCGCAAACGCTCCACCGATTACAAACAGCGGCTCATAACTATACCCGAAGGTCATTAACGCGGTCGAAGTCAACAACAACATCACCCCTGCCTGAGTCGCATGTGCTAGCGAACTCGATCGCGGCTTAATCGTCGTCAGCCACACCGCATAGAACACCAGCATGGTCGCCGACAAAAGGAAATTGTCACCCGCGAAGAACGCCAGGTACGCCACCGATACGCCAACCATCAGGTCCACCAGGTTCGCCTCTATGCTCACCCACCAAAACCTCGGCCGCACCAAGAAAACTCGCCACTTACTAACTATCACCAGCAAAAGCGACGGCCAGAACGCCCCAGTCGCCATCGCTAGCACCACCACCGCAATTGCAAAACCGACATTCATAGTCAGGTGCAAGAAATCACTTAGCGGCGAGTGACCGCGACGACTATCCAAAAAATCTGCCATAATCCAATTATACCATGAGCGTATGCTATACTATTACAGCATGGAACGCAGAGCGACATTTTGGCAGCGCCACCCACTTCTCCGAGACGGAGTAAACCTAGCGGCTTTCGTCGTCGCGGTCGTTCTCGGCACCTTTGCGCTTAACCAGTTTGTCTTCCGTTCTTATAACGTCCTCGGTCACAGCATGTACGATACACTCATCCCAGGCGAACGTATCCTAGTCAACCGCCTACCTGTCACCGCTGCCCACCTCTTAGGCCAAAACTACATCCCCCGCCGCGGCCAGATCATCGTCTTTCGCAACCCCCGCTTCGCCACTGGCGACCGAGACGAGTTCATCATCAAGCGCGTCATCGGCCTCCCCGGCGAACGCGTCATCATCGAAGACGGCCATATTACTGTCTGGACCGACCCACGCGACGCCAGCACCGCCCTTGACCCTGACGAGCTCCACGAGCTCGACCTCAACCGCACTTTTATCACCAACCCTATCGACACCATCATACCAGACGGTGAAGTTTTCGTCGTCGGTGACAACCGCGGCGACATGGGCGGCGTCCCTAACTCCTACGACTCTCGCAATGGTCTCGGTACTATCCCCCTTCCTGACGTAGTCGGCCCCGCCGCCATCCGCATCTTCCCCCTCGACTCTATCCGCACCTTCTAACGCTCTATCTATATAAGCCCCATCTATATTAATAGTACGTCGTCTGCACCGCCGGCGCCCATAACCCAAACTCCCTATGTAACAACGCCAACAAAACAGCCACCACAAGGATCCACAAGACCACCGACACCCATCGACACCCAACCGTCTTCCGATACAGCCGTTCTAGCGGCTCCATCGCCATCGACACCCACACCACCGAGGACAACCCCCACGTTATCGATGACAGTATATCCAGCCGCCCATCCCAGAATGCAAACGGTGGAAAATACATCCAAAATCTATGTCCTCCGTGCAGCCATTGACCCACATAGCTCGCCACAAGCTCCAGTGTCGTTATTATCAACATCCCGCTCAAGAACACTTGCCACCACCTCCATTCTTTCATGCGGCTGATCAGATAAACAAACACCAGCCCCCCGCCACCATACAGCGGTATCAACGGTAGCCCGATATACGCTATCCCTTCCACCGGAAAATGCTCCGGCGTAAACCACCACCCTCGCGCCATCCACTCTCCCTGCGCCACCCTAAGCACCACCGTCTCAAACCAATACCCCAGAAACGAAAACAACAAAAAGTACGCCCACGGTCGCCGCAAGCGTACTATAGACTCATAGAGCTTTGTTTTCAGAGGTTTATTTCTCTGCAGTTGCCGGCCGCTTCGGGACCGCTGTTTCTTCATATTTCCCACCCTTCGCCTTGATCGCTTCTTGCACCGACTTACTTGCCGCTTGCACTTTCAGGTTGATTTTAGCCGTCAACTCCCCGCGTGCAATCACTTTCACCTTAACATACGGTGAGCTAATCAGCCCCGCATCTGCTAGCTTCAGGTTATCCACATCACCACTTAGTGCGTTCAATTCATCAAGATACACCACCTCAGCCTTGTCGTGCAAGCTCTTAAACCCTTTGGTCTTCGGAACCGCCTGCATAAACGCCTTCTGACCACCGGCAAATCCTACCGGCATCTTCTTATGCCCGGTTCGCGACTTCTGGCCCTTCGTACCGCGCCCAGCGGTCTTGCCTTGCCCAGCCGCAATCCCGCGCCCCACTCGCTTGCGCGCGCTTCGACCGCTAGCTTCTAGTTCATGGAACTTCATTTCTTAGCCTCCGTCTTCTTCTTTGCTGGTTTTGCTGCCGATTTATCCGCCGCTGGCTTCTCAGCCTTAGCCTCAGCAACCTTCTTCACCGGCTTGTCACGGTTCGTGATCCATTCAGCCCGCGGCTTCTGCTCGTCCAACCCCTTAATCACCGCATACGCAATGTTCACCTTATTGGTCGACCCCAGCGACTTCGAAATCATATTCTTAATCCCGGTCAAACCAATAATCTGTCGCACCACGCCACCAGCGATAATACCCGTACCTGGAGCTGCCGGCTTCATCAATACCCGTGCACCGTCTACTTTCACCTCAACTTCATGCGCCAACGTCTCACCCTCAAGATTAATATGTATCAGGCTCTTCTTCGCTCGGTTTGTCGCCTTCGTCACCGCAGTCGTCACGTCTTGCCCCTTCGCAATACCGATGCCAACTCGCTTCTTTCCGTCACCAACCACTACCAGCGCCTTAAAGCGGAACCTTCGTCCACCCTTCACTACTCGCGCCACTCGGTCAATCGCAATCGTTACTTCTTCAAACTCCTTCGGACCTTCGTCTCGTCGGTCGTTGCGTCGGCGTCGGTCATTCCTCCGATCGCCGCCTCGACCTCCACCCCGAAATTCGCGCATACTCCCGCTCTCGTTCACTACCGTTGGCTGTTTATTCACTTCTGCCATCTTAGAACTCCAATCCTTCCTTACGTGCCGCCTCAGCTAATGCGTGTACCCTGGCCGCATACTTTCGACTACCACGATCTAGCACAATCTGCTTAATCTTCAGGCTCTTCGCCTTCTTGCCAATCTCTGCACCAATCTTTGCCGCCTTTTCCGTCTTTGTCCCGGTCGCTTTCTGGCCTACGGTAGTAGCCGACGCCAGAGTCACTCGCTTTACGTCATCAATCAGCTGTACTGATACATGCAAATTACTAATCTTCACCGAAAGTCGAGGCCGCTCAGCCGTTCCCGTTACCTTCGCCCGCACCCGCTTTGCGCGTTGTGCTGCATTATGTCGTTTTCGATCTAGCTCGTTCATTATTTCTTACCTGCCTTTCCAGCCTTGCGCAAGATCTGCTCATCAATATACCTGATGCCCTTGCCCTTATATGGCTCTGGTTTCCTCAGGCTACGGATTTCCGCCGCCGCCTGACCAACCAGCTGTTTATCAATCCCACTCACCGTGATTTCCATCTTGTTCGTTGCGAGCGTCACCCCCTGTGGCGCCGTATATTTTACCGGATGCGAGTAGCCCAAGCTCATCTCAATCTGCTGACCAGCGCCCGATAGTCGAAACCCGACTCCGTTCACTTCCAGCTTCTTCTCAAAGCCCTTGCTCACGCCAACAATCGCGTTATTCAAAAGCGACCGCACCAACCCGTGCTTCGCTCGCAATTCCGCTGTATCATCCGCTCGCGTCACCACCACCTGATCGCCCTCGACAGCTACATTAATACCCGGCTGCATCACCACTTCTAGAGCGCCCTTGCTACCGTTCACCGTAACCACATCGCCGACCGTGATTGTCACACCACTTGGGAGCTTGATGGGTAGTTTTCCGATTCGACTCATTCCTTTCCTTCCTTTTTCCTATTCCTATCCTAATACACCGTTAGCAGCAACTCGCCGCCCAGTTTCTTCGCTTTCGCTGCTTGTCCAGTCAAAATCCCCTGATTTGTGCTTAAAATCGCCATCCCGCGACCCGACTGCACCCGTGGAATCTCATTCGCACCTACATACAATCGTCGTCCCGGCGTACTCATCCGCTTAATCTCATGAATCTGCACCGGCGCCCCGATAATAATATGTAGCGTATCGCGCGGCTTACCGGCCTCGACATTTACCTTCTCAAGGTAACCAACTCGCACCAGCTCATCGGCAACTGCCTTCACTAGCTTGCTGTTTGGCAGACGAATCTCACTCTTACCCACCGCTATAGCATTGCGCAGCCGAGTAATCAGGTCCGCGATTTTATCTGAAGTTTGTAATGACATATCTCTTCTCCTTCCTACCAACTACTCTTTGTTACACCGGGAATCTCACCCTTGCTTGCTTTCTCTCGGAAATTAATACGATCCAAGCCAAACTTCCGCATATACCCACGCGGTCGCCCCGTCAAAGCATCTCGATTCTTCTTTCGGGTCGGACTAGAGTTGCGTGGCAACTTTTGCAGCCCCTCCCAATCGCCAGCTGCCTTCAACTCAGCTCGCTTCGCCGCATATTTCTCAATCATCTTCGCGCGCTTCTGGTCTTTCAGGACCATCGATTTCTTGGCCATCTACTTCTCCTTCTTTCGCTCAAACGGCATACCAAATGCAGTCAAAAGCGCTTCACCCGCCCCATTCTGACCGTTCTTTATTACAAATGCCACTTCTAATCCGTGCAGAGTCGAGGTCTCCTCAAAACTCAGCTCCGTAAATATCCCTTGCTCACTAATACCGAGATTGTAGTTGCCCTGTCGATCAAACCTGCGCGGCACCCCATGAAAGTCTCGCGTATGCGGCAGTGCCACATTGATCAATCGATCCATGAATTCATACATCTTGTCGCCGCGTAGCGTCGTCAGATACCCCAACTCCCCGCCTAAACCTTTACGAATCTTAAACGTAGCGATCGACTTCTTCGCCGTTCGCCCAGTCACTGCCTGTCCGGTAATCTTTTCAATCGTGTTCTTCACCGTCTCCAGGTATTTCTTGTCTTCTTTTTTCTTGCCTACACCGCTCGAAACCACGACCTTAGTTAGAACCGGCGCCGCCATTACGCTTTTTAGCCCCAATTCCTTAGTCAATTTGGCTCGTAGTTCGCTATTATATAGCGCTTTCAAGCGAGGTAGATCTTTAACGTCTTTCTTAGCCATTATTTAATCTCCTTATTGCCGTGCTGCCTTGCCACCCGAACTTTCTTGTCGCCCAGCATCTTATGCCCAACTCGGCTCGTCTTGCCACTCTTCTCCTCTACGACCAGCGCCACACTACTCATCGGAACTCCAACCTGAATGTCCGCTTTGCCTCCCTGAGGCCGAAATTGACTCTTCTTGTAATGCCGTTCGCGTGTTCCCACGCCTTCAACCACCACTCGACCCAGCTTATTCTGCACTTTCAGCACTTTACCGGTTACGTTCTTGTTGTCACCAGCGATAATTTTCACCAAATCGCCTACTTTAATTCGTTGCATTATAGAACCTCCGGCGCTAAGCTAATAATCTTACCATACCCAAGGTCACGTAGTTCGCGGGGTACCGGACCAAACACACGGGTTCCCTTCGGCGTCTTGTCGTCGTTAATCAATACCGCCGCGTTATCGTCAAACCGAATCGTCGAACCATCCGGTCGTCGAATCTGATTCCGCGTTCGCACGATCACCGCCTTTATCACCGCTTTTTTCTTCGTGTTGCCCTGTGGAGCAGCCTCTTTCACGCTCGCCACCACTACGTCTCCCACTCGCGCGTAACGTCGCTTCGTGCCACCCAAGACTCGGATCACACCGAGCTCCTTCGCGCCACTGTTATCAGCTACTTTTAGCCTTGACGTCTCTTGTATCATTTCGCGTCCTCCGCCTCGGCCTCATCTGTCTTCTCAGCCTTATCAACTTTCTCAGTCGAAGCCACTACCTCGTCTTTCAGCTCGATCATACCTGGACCGCGGCTTATCACCTGCTTTAAAGCCCAAGTCTTTGTCTTGCTGACCGGTCGGCAATCGCCAATCTCCACCACATCGCCCATCTGAGCCTCGTTCTTCGGATCATGTACGGAATACTTCCTGGTTACTGTGTATTGCTTGCGATAGAGCGGGTGAGTTTTTCGCTCTAGCACACTCACAGTAATCGTCTTATCACGTTTATCAGAAGTCACGGTTCCTCGTAGAGTCGCATTCATCTTAAAACTCCTCTCTCTTTACAAACTTCACTCGCACCGGTAGCTTATGCCCAGCCAGGCGCATCGCCTCGCGAGCCACTTCTTCCGGCACATCGGCCATCTCAAACATCACGGTCCCCAGCTTCACTTTCGCTGCGTAGTGGTCAAGGTCACCCTTACCGCTACCCATCTTTACGTCAAGCGGCTTCTTCGTCACTGGTGTTTGCGGGAAAATCCGAATCCAAATCTTGCCGCCTCGCTTCACATGTCGGCTCATCGTCTGCCTGGCAGCCTCAATCTGTCGCGCTGTAATCCGCTCATTATCCAGACTCATCAATCCATAATCGCCAAACGATACTTTGGTGCATCGCGACGCCATACCGTTGTTAGTCCCTTTTCGAACCTTGCGGTACTTCCATTTTCTAGGTGCTAATAGTGGCATCTTTAACCCCTTTCCCCGTTATAAATCCAGACTTTCACGCCGATAATTCCGGCCACGGTACTAGCTCGCGCCACATGAAAATCCACATCCGCGCGCAGAGTGTGTAGCGGCACCGAACCTTCAATAATTCGTTCGCTTCGGCTCATCTCCGCACCGTTTAGTCGTCCTGAAACCTCAATACGCACACCTTTCGCGCCAGCCTGCATAGCATTCTGCGCCGCCATCTTAGTCGCTCGTCGGAAGTTGATTCGTCGCTCCAGCTGCCGCGCGATATTCTCACTTAGAAGCTTCGCCGACAAATCCGGCCGCTTCACTTCTTCAATGTCAATCCGCACCGGCACGCTCGCTAGCTTCTCTAGCTCTGCCTTCAACTCATTAATACCCGCGCCACCTTTACCGATAATAACCCCGGCTCGCGAAGTCGCAATCGTCACCGTAATCAAATTGTGCGATCGCTCAATCTTAATCTTCGCTACTGTCGGCCGACTCATGAATCGCTTCTCGATCAATTCGCGAATCTTCACATCCTCTATCAACCAATCCCGATAGGTCTGCCCCTTCGCAATCCACTGACTGCTCCAGTTCTTGGTTAACTGAAGGCGAAAACTTCGTGGGTCTACTTTCTGTCCCATTATTTACCTTCCTTTTCCTTACCTTCATCAGCTTTTTCCACCTTAGCCTCTGACTTAGCGGCCTTCCCCAAACCAATCACCTCCACAAAGATATTGCTTCGGATAATCTCATACGGCAAAGCTCGACCTCGAGATGCAGGAATTGCTCGCCGCATCCTTGTTCCAGCCGATACCGAAAGCCGATTGATAATCGTGCTACCCGGCTGCACTCGATACTTCTGCATCAAGTTCGCCTCGGCACTCAAAATCGCCTTCTTCACCGCCTTCGCCGCGCCCTTTTGTGTGTGATCCAAAATCACTACCGCGTCCGCCACCGTCCGCTGTCGCACCAGGCTCGCCACTAGCGACGCCTTGCGCGGCTGTTCGCTCACGCCTTTTATCATAGCGTGCGCTTTTACATATTCCTCAGCCATTACTTACCACCTTTCGCCGGAGCCGCCATCGCCGCTTTCTTACCACCGTGCTTACGGAACTTCCTGGTTGGCGCAAACTCACCAAGCTTGTGCCCAACCATATTCTCCGATATAAACACCGGAACATGTGTCTTGCCGTTATGCACCGCAATCGTCTTACCGACCATCTCCGGCGCGATGCTGCTACCGCGTGCCCAAGTCTTTATCACTGTTCGGTCTTCCGACCCTAGCTTCATAATCTTCGCTAACAACTTAGCGTCTACGTAAGGGCCTTTTTTCAAACTCCTACTCATTATCTACCCCTTTTAGCCTGATGGCGCGATTTAATTATCATCTTATTCGTTGATTTACGTCGCCTGGTTCGATACCCCAGAGTCAACTGACCCCACGGCGTTCGCGGCGCCTTACCAGCACCATGACGACCACCGTCACCACCACCATGCGGGTGATCAGCCGCGTTCATCACTACACCACGCACCGTCGGTCGAATCCCCTTGCGGCGTCGCCGTCCAGCTGATCCGTAGCTAATGTTCTGATGCTGCACGTTACCAACCGTTCCAATAGAAGCCATCGCTTCCAGACTAAACTTCCGCACCTCGCCGCTCGGCAACTTCACCGTCGCAAAGCCATCTTCTTTAGCCATCAACTGAGCGCTGTTACCAGCCGAACGCACCATCTGCGCACCTCGACCCGGCGTCAATTCAATCGCGTAAATCTGACTACCAACTGGAATATTGTTCAGCGACATCCGCTGACTCGCGTCCACCGTCACCTCATCCCCCACCTCAAACTTCACCCCTTTTCGCATGTTCGTATCCGCCAGCACATAGTGGAACTGGCCATGCTGATCCTGCACCCGCGCAATCCGCGCGCTACGGTTCGGATCATATTCAATCTCCTGCACCGTCAACACCAAACCCTTCGCCAGGTTGTGGTTTATCAGTCGATAATGTCGCTTCACGCCGCCACCACGATGTCTCACCGTGATCTTACCACTGTTATTTCGCCCGGCCTTCTGCTTCTTCGCCCGTAGCAAGCTCTTCAGCGGCTTCTTCGTCGTAATCTCCGAATAGTCCTCTGTCGTCATGCCTCGTCGCGCCGGAGTCGTCGGCCGATATTGCTTAATCGCCATTATGCCTCCTCTTTCTTAGCGGCTTTTTTATCCGCCTTAGTCTCTTCCGTCTCAAACATCTGAATCGCGTGTCCGGTATGTAGCTTCACAAACGCCAGCCGCACATCCGCTTTCGCTACCGCCGCCGCTTTTCGCTTCGTCACCATCTTGCGCTGTACTTTACCCTTGCGAACTTCCACTCGCACATCATCCACTTTGACCTTAAACTCTTCTTCAACTGCCTTCGCAATCGCCTGCTTACTCGCGCCAAACGGCACCTTAAACATATATACCGACTGCTGGCTCAGCGCGAAACACTTCTCGGTCCTATGAGCTTCTATTTTCATTTCGCCTCCTTAGCGGCCTTCGTAGTCTTCGCAGCCTTTACTGGCGCCGCCGACTCACTTAACCATTCCACTACCATCGGCATCGCTTTCTCAGTGATAATCACCGCATCAGCATTCAAAATATCATGCACATTCAAATAGGTCGGTCGCACCACCTTTAGCTCCGGAATATTATTCGTCGCTCGCAGGATCAAATCTGTCTTCTCCGGCATCACCGCCAAGATATTGCTACCTCGTGGCAGCGGCTTGTAACCAACTTCCTTCACCAGCTTGTCGCGATACGCCAACACTTCCTTCGTCTTGCCGTCTTTTGGACTAAACTCCGGCGCCAAATAGACCTTCTTCGCCGCGTTCGCCAGGCTCAGTGCCTGCTTCACCGCAACCTTCTTCGATTTAGTCGAAATCGTCAGCTTATGATTCTGCTCACCAGTCGGACCAAACGCCACACCGCCGCCCTTCCAAATCGGGTTCCTGGTCGAACCAAATCGCGCTCGCCCCGTCCCCTTCTGTCGCCACGGCTTCTTACCGCCACCGCGCACCTCACCGCGCTTCAGCGTCTTCGCATTCGATAGCCGCGCCTCCGCCAAATACGCATTATACGCCAACCGAAGCAGATCGTGATTCTTTACTTCTAGGCCAAATATAGCCTTATCTAGAGTCGCCATTTTACTCCTCCCCCCTAATCTCAATCAGGCCTTTTCGCGGCCCCGGGACAGCACCTTTAAGGCCCAGAATGTTCTGGGCTTCATCAATATACGATACGACTAGGTTCTTCACAGTTACGCGATCCGCACCCATCCGTCCTGGCATTCGCTTACCTTTCATGACCTTCTGCGGATACATCGAACCAATCGATCCAACCTTCCGCACATCGCCCTTACCACCATGGGTTCGCTTGCTCTGACCGAAGTTATGCCGCTTCACCGTCCCCGCAAAACCCTTACCCTTGCTCGTCCCGCTCACCGCGACCTTGTCGCCTAAAGCAAAAACAGCGACGGTTACTTCGTCGCCTACGTTAGCCTCAGTCGTTCCACGAAATTCGCGAATATGTTTTGGCGTAGTCTTGGCGGCCTTGACATGGCCGGCCACAGGCTTGCTCAGGTTCTTACCCTGACCACATCCCAACTGAACCGCCGTATAACCGTCCTTATCGACGGTTTTTACCTGAGTGACGGTGCAGGGGGTAGCGTGAATGAGTGTAACCGGAGTCACAACGCCATCCGCGCCGATGATCTGAGTCATACCGATTTTGGTGCCTAAAATGACCTTCATCTATCCCTTTCCTTAATTATTTTCCTCTTGTCGCCTCTGTTATGGTCGAGCCACATCAGATACACGACAAAACCTTGACTGCAGCCGGTTTCCGTAGACCTATCCGCTCGTCAAGTTTACGACTATTCTAGCAAAGAGAGAGACCCCTGTCAAGGGGTATTTTCGACATTCCACCTCCTCCCCCGGGACTTGACAATTCCTAGCATATCTACTATGATAGGGCAGTGAGCGCTAATTGGCCCACGAACATTTACAATTTCTTTAAATCTTAAGGAGGTACTTCATGGAAAGTACGAAGATTCGCATCGCGAGCTATGTGTCGATGCCCTTTTGGTGCGTCGCCAACTCATTACCCGACCCGTTTGGCGGCCCGGTAATGCCAGCAATTTGTTCTCTTAATGTGGCGGGTATACTCGCCAAAACGGCACAAGACGGCCTCATCAACATGACGAGCTTCCACGATGACGATCTTGTCCCGTGGGACCCGAACGCACTGGAAGACGACCTCGACCCAGGAAGCAAAGCCTACAAAAAGCTACGCGAAATCAAGGCGCTACTGGACAAAGCCGGCATCAAAGTCAATACTGCGACCTGTTCACTACACGGCCACCCCATGTTTCGTGCCGGCGGCCTCTGTAACGCAGACGCCAACATCCGCGCTCTCGCGGCGGCGAAAGTCAAACGGACCCTACGCATCGGTGCCTTTTTCGGCGCAAAGTACTACACTTACTGGGTAGCACGCGACGGCTTCGAAGTACCCGTCGTCGTCAAATGGGACAAGGTGTATGAGTGGCTGACCGAAGGCTTGAACCTGGTGACGGATTACATCGAGGAAATGGGCTTTACGAACTACAAAGGCGCGACCATCGAACCAAAACCCAACGAGCCGCGCGGGCAGATGTTTATCCCCACCAGCGGTCATGCGGTCGGCTTTATTAACCGCCTGAAGAGACCCGATTTCTGGGGTGTAAACCCCGAACTACTGCAACACGAATCAATGTGCCTACTGAACGCTTCAATGACCGTGTCCTACCTCTGCGCCTTGGGCAAGCTGTTCTTCCTCCACTTCGGTTCGCAAATCAAAGGACAATTCGACAACGACTTCCCGCCGCTTATCGGACCTGAAGGCCTCAAGGAAACAGTGCACATGTTCCGAACACTTGGGCAAATGGGCTGGCAAGGCGTGGTAGAATTTGATTGTCATATGCTCCGCGCCGAGGGTGACCCGGAAAATTCTGACCAATCCCGCTACCAGTTCATAGTCAACAGCGTGAACGCCCTCAAAATCGCACTCCTCCTGGCCAGCCGCATCGAACCCCCAGCCGAAAACATTTCGCAATCCGCCGCTGACCTTAAGAGCGTCATGCAAATGTGCGGCATAACACAGGCCGACCTTGACGAAATTTAAAGAAACTATTGCCCGCCGATATGATTTAATCTACCGGCGGGTTTTTCTTTCCTCCTCGCCCCCAGCCCGAGGTCAGGCTTACATACCGAAAAGCTAAAACCCCGCTACGAAGGCGGGGTTCATACAGCAGGAGAAACAGCTAAGTTGCGACCAAATAATAGCCGACGAACATAGTGCTTTCAAAGAAGTGCTTGCTGTCTACGAAGTCAAGGCGGTCGCCGTTCCGGAAAGGTTGGCTCTGTATGAACTGTAAAACAGCGTCGCTCGTCGGGGTGTAGGCCGGCGTGATAATGGCGTCTTCGGTGACAATCTCGACTGAGCCGTCTAAAGCCGGGCGGACGGAAACTATGCGGCCGCCGTCGCGGTTGTGGCGGCTAGCAACTTCGCGTTCGCCGACTTTGTAATACCAGTAGCCGTTACTCATGCGCCGGTAAAAGTGAAAATCGCTGTAACGAAACGGTTCGCCAGGTTTGTTGTTGCCGAGCAAAATGGCGGCAACCAAATGGTAGCCGGCTGGTACCGTGATGTGCTCGGCGAGGGCGGGGCGTATGCGCTTGTCGTTGTCAGTTACGGCAAGGTCAAACCAGTGCCGTAAAAGACCGATGTTGCGTGCAGTAATTTGACGCTTGAAATGGTGTTTGCAGATGTAGCCAAGCAAGTTGCGCGAGCTATCAACGGTGCCGAGCGCGAAATTAACGCAGACGGACTGGCGACTGAGTTTTTTGTCGGGTTGTTTGCCGAATTCAAAAGCGGATGGCCCGAGCGCGAGACAGCCGCCGCCGTGACTATTGTAGCGGTTGATATACTCTAGCTCAGAGTTGGTTAGTCCTGCATAATCGTCGTGACGAGAGCGCAAGATGACAATGTCGCGATTGCGAGTTTTCATAACTTCTCCTCCTCCTTGTAAAGGTTCTATGGTTTTCTGTGACAACAGAAAACCCCCTGCAGGGGGTCGACTCGTCCCAGTGTAACACAGTATAGCACACTTATCAACGAAAGTCAATAGTGCCAGCGGTTATTCCACAAGATAACAGGGGTGGGGAGGGGCGCACGTCCTAAAGCCCTAACGTCTCCGAGTAAAGTTCAAGGCAAAATTGAGCAACGGAGTAAGTCGTATTTAAAGATACGGCTTACGAGTAGCAGAAATTTTAACGAAGAAATTTGCCGGAGAGGTGGGCGCCTACGGCTGCGCTATCTCACCACCGGCGAGAAGCCCCATCACAAACCTCGCTATATCCCCAGATAACGCCACAATCACCAGCCCAATACAAGCATACAAAATCGCGTTTTTCGCCTTCTGCACCTTCTCTTTGTCGCCACCAGACGTGATATACCGTATCCCCCCAATCATAATAAAAATCACGCTCATCACCCCAACCAAAAACGTCAACCACGCCACGCCACCCTCAATCAACGCGATCACATCAAGACTCCCGCCATCCTCCGCCGGCATGGCAAGCATAATCCCCTCTTCAACCCGATTCGCGAGACTCATTCCAAACAAAACTAAACTATCCATAATAACTGACCTAATTTACCAGCCATTATAACTCTTTTCATCTGATTTCGCAACCCCACGCCACCCCAGGAAGACCCCGAACCCCGCTAAACCCCCAAAAACTCTTCCAAACTCCCCACACCCGAGCTACTGTACAGCCACGCATTCCGCCGCCCCACATACCGAAAATGCCACGGCTCCGCATTTATCCCCGTCACCGCCCGATTCTCCTCCGTATACCGCAAAATAAACCCATACCGCCACGAATTCTCTCGGAGCCAAATCCCCGCCGCCGTCCGCCCGAAACTTGCCGAAATCGAGAAATCTATCGCCAGCCCCAACTGATGCTCCGAATGCCCCGGCCTTGCCAGCCACTGCTCCGCCCAAGCCCGCCCATGAGTCGCCACCCCATTATTCCATAGCCTACTCTGATGCTCCTTACTCCGATACGCCGAATTCGCCACCAGATTTATCCCGTCTCTTGCCGCAGCCGCCCACATCGCCCGCACGTCCTCGTCCATCACCGCCCGATACCGCAATCCCTGCACCCCTGTTATCAAGTCCGCCGGCTCGTATTCCTCCAAATAATTATCATGATTCGCCAGCCGCAGCAACCCATCCGCATAATCCCGCGTAATAACAAACGAAGCGCTCACCGCGCCCGCCTCTAGCCCAATAGACCCCGCCTCCCCCGTCGAACCAGCCGACAAATCCCCCGCCGACTGCCCCACTCCCCGTAGCGACGAATCCTCCTTCTGCACCGGTGGCATCAGTAGAGCCACCAAAAGCCCTACCCAAGCCAACGCCAAAACCGCCGCGCCCGCCAAAATCAACCGAGTTCTTAGCTCGCTATACGGCTTCAAGCAACCTCTCAAATAACACTCGCACCGTCATCGGCCCAATTCCGCCCACTTTCGGCGTCACCGTCACCCCAGGGAGAGCCCGCACCTCATCCGCCACATCACCCTTCACCTCACCCGAATCCGTCGCCGTCCCCGCGTCCACCACCAGCGTTCCTGGGCTAACCATCTCGGCCTTCAGCACCCCCGGCACCCCTGTCGCCATCACTATCAAATCATATTTTGGCAGCTCCTCCGGCAACCTCGCCGCATCCTTGCTCGTAAACACATCCACATCCAGCCCCTGTTCTCTCCACAGTTTCGCCAGTGGCGCCCCCACCAGTCGCCCTCTGCCCACCACCGCAATCCGCCGGCCGGCCAATTCCGATTCCGTCAATCGCTCTCGTACCCATCTATCCACCGCTGCCGCCGTTGCCGTCGGCCTCCCACCAGCCAAACCATCCACGTCCTTCTCTGGCGCGATTTTCGCCACCAATTCATCCGTCGCACCCCTGTCTAAAAGCGGCAACTGCACAATCATCCCCCTAATCTCCGTGTTCCCATTCGCCCGCTCGATCTCCCCCGCCATCTCCTCCACCGGCAATTTCTTCACCACCGCCCTCGCCCCCAAACTTTCCGCATACTCCACCTTCTTCCGCACATACAAGTCAATCACCGGATCATCATGATCCTTCAAAATCAACAGCGTCGGCACACCGGAAACAGTGTCGACAGCGGCCACTATTCCATCTCCATCGGCTCTTGCTCCAGAGTGTAGCCGAACTTCGCCTCCACCCTGCTCACAATCTCCCGCCGCGCCTTCGCCAAATCCACATAGTCCCCGCCCCCCTCATTCACCAAAATCAGCGCCGCCTTATCCCACACCTTAAACCCATAAAAACTCTGCCCCTTCAACCCCGTCTGCTCAATCAACCACCCACTCGGCACGATATTCTTCCCCCGTTCCAGCCACACCTGAATCCCTTTCGCTCGCGCCTTCGCCGCCTCATAATCACTTAGATACACGTTCTTAAAAAACGACCCCGCACTCGGTTGCACCTTCACATCCGGCAACTTCTCCGCCCGCACCGCCGCCACCGCCTTCCGAATACTCATCGGCGAATAATCCGTTATCCCATGCAGCTCAAGATACGTACTCAGCGACACATAAAACGGCGGCTTCATCTGACCCTTCCTCAGCTTAAAGTGCACCTTCAAAATAAAATACCTGCCCGCGTCTTCCCCCGTATTAAAAATACTCTCCCGATAGCCAAACTTACAAGCCGCCTTCGGAATCACCTTCGTCTTACCCGTCTTCGCGTCGTACACCTCTATACTCACCAACGTGTCCTTGATCTCCTGCCCATACGCCCCGATATTTTGCACCGGCGCCGCCCCCACCGTCCCCGGGATTCCGGTCAACCCTTCCAGCCCCGTATAGCCCTTCTTCGCCGTCTGTTCTACCACGTCATCCATTTCTTCCCCCGCAGCGGCAGCCACCAGCAAATCATTCCCCGACACCTTCAAGCTCACCCCTTTCAACCTCGACAGCAGAACCAGCCCCCCGAACCCCTCATCTTTCGCTAACGTATTCGCCCCATTTCCCAGTACCCACACCGGCAATTCATTTTCCCGCGCGAACTGATACGCCGCCGGCAGTTGCTTCGCCGAAGTAATCTCTTGCACATATCGCGCCGGCCCACCCACTTTCATCGTTGTCAGGTCTTTTATCGGCACATTCTCTTGCATTTTTTGCATAGCACTTATAATTATATCATAACTCCCCCAACCCCCTTGTCTGGCTCCAGCAAGGAAAGGAAGAAAACCTTGGTTTTCTTAGTGGGCAGTGGCGAGGGGAAGTTGGAACTTTATAAAGCCGGCGTTATAACAGAGGTAAGAAACTTTATAAAGTTTCCCACCTCGCACTCACCCCTGTTAAATAAGCCTAAATCCAAAGCTTTATAAAGTTTCGACCCTCTCTCTAGAGACCCCGAAGCCCTCCTTCGCCACTGTCTCGGCCGGCATTTTCAACGGTAACTTGGGGTCAAATGAGCCATCTGGTCGCGCTGCTTGGTTTCCTGCGTCTCTCAATTCGAGCTTACATGCAACTTATGTAAACCTGACCGTTGCAGCAATAGTTCCCGGCACCCAAGCAAGTGCTACAAACAAACAGGCAGGCTTCTCCCTCCGCTGTGTCTACCCGTAGGGGGTGGGGAGGGTGTGGGTTAGGTTGGGATAGGAGAGGCTGATAAGTTTGCATCAAAATAGTTAGGGGCTTAATATGCAAAAGCCGTATCAAGGTACAATTTCATGAAGACGTCTCGGAGGACGGCAGTCCGAGAGCCAGACGCGCTTCACCTATGGCGATAGGATGAAGCGACGTCGAGTCTGAATGAAATTAGTACCTTGGTGAGGCTTTTGCGCTAGGAGTGTTTAACTATTTTGATACTATACTTTCAACACCACCGCACTCCGCGGCGCCATCATCAGCCCATTCTTCCGCAGAACCCCAATATTCGTCTTCTCATCCACATTCCCGCCAAACCTCCGCCAATTACTATGCAACACCAATTTCGCCCCAGAAATCCCATCCAGCGCCACCGCACTCGCCCGTGCCCAATGAAAATTAAACACGAGCACGTAACCACCCTTCCGAAACGCGATAATCTTCGGCGTCTCCGCCACTTTTATCACCTCAGTTTCAAACCGAGCCAGCCCAGACGAAGAGAGCAACGAAAGCATCGCCTCATCAAACTTCTCCAAATACTCATAGCGCAAAAACGAATTATCCGCCAAACTCCACTGCCGCCGCGCATACTGATAACTCCACCCATTCCCCTCCCGCGGAAAATCAATCCACTCCGGATGCCCAAACTCATTCCCCATAAAATTCAAATACCCATCACCCCCCGCCGCCCCAACAATCAGCCGTAGCATCTTATGCAACGCCATCGCCCGATCCACCCGCCAACTCGCCGACCCCTTATCCATCGCCCAGTACATCTCCTCATCCGCCAGCCAAAACATCAACGTCTTATCCCCCACCAGCGCTTGGTCATGACTCTCCGTATAACCAATCGTCTTCTCCCCCGCCCGCCGCGTTGTCAGCTCATGCCAAAGCGCCTTCACCGACCAATAATGATCCGGTTTTTGCACCAAATTAATAAAAAAGTCCGGCAACCCCATATTCAGCCGATATGTAAAGCCAATTCCCCCCTCCGCCACCGGCCGACACATCCCCGGCATCCCGCTCATGTCTTCAGCAATCAAAATCACCTCCGGGTTCACCTCGCGCGCCAAGCTCGTCGCCAGCTGCAAATACGTAATCGCCTCCTCATCCGTCGCCATTGTAAAATACTTATCATAGTGGTCAAACGCCTCCTCCAGCCCATGATGGTGATACAACATCGACGTCACCCCGTCAAACCTAAACCCATCCAGCCGATATTCTGTCAACCAGTATTTAATATTCGACAACAAAAAATGCTGCACTTCGCTCTTGCCATAATCAAACAACCGCGTACCCCAAGCCGAATGCGTCCCCTTTTCACCACTATGAGTCAACATATAGTCCGTCCCGTCAAATTCCGCCGGCCCCTCCGCCGTATTTTTCACCATGTGCGAATGCACCAAATCCATAATCACCGCGATTCCCATCCCATGCGCTGCATCCACTAACGCCTTAAACTCATCCGGCGTCCCAAACCGACTCGAAACCGCAAAAAAGTTCGACACCTGATAGCCAAAACTCCCATAATACGGATGTTCCTGCACCGCCATCACCTGAATCGCATTATAGCCCAGCCTCTTAATCCGCGGCAAAACCTTCTCTGTAAACTCTAGGAACGTCGAAACTCTCGCCTCCTCGCCACTCATCCCCACATGACATTCATAGATATGTAGCGGTGTCTTCGCCGCCCGCTTTGGCGCCTTATTTTTCCACACATATTCCTTCGCCGGACACCATATCACCCCATCAAAGTTCTTCGTCTGCTCACATTGCACCGCCCGCCGCGCATATAACGGAATCCGCTCCAGTGTCCGCCCACCCTTCGCTACCCGCACTTTTACCCGCGACTCATGCGGGATTTCCCCATCCACCGCTAGCTCCCAGTTACCGTTTTCACCCCGTTTCATCTGATGCGTCTGATCATTCCAATCATTAAAATCCCCCACCAGCGCCATAGCTTCCGCCCCCGGCGCCCATTCCCGATACACCCAGCCCTTCTTCCCCCGCCCATCATCCGTCTCATGAAATCCATAAAACATATGCCCGTTCGCCACATCAGACAACAGCGCCGCAACCCCCCGCGCCTTCTCATACTTCGCCATCCGCCGCTCAATATGCCGCGCGTAAGGCCGTAGCAACGGATCAACCTCCAGTATCTTTAGATTAGACTTAGACATTACTCCATTATATCATCACACCCGGACGTACTCGGCCCGCCATAGTCAAGAAAAAGCGCCCCGAAGGACGCTTAAAAAGAAAGTGTCGCCATAACAAGAGCGGCGGCAAGTATACCGCAAAAGCGATCCAAGAAACCGCCGTGTGGCGACATTGCCGACCACAGACACCCCGTCCAGCCGGGAGATTTAGCTAACAGCTCTCCGCTATCTTTGACGCCAAACGCACGCTTGATAAACGAGCAAAGCACGTCACCAACGCTTGCCGCAATCGATAGCGCGAAAACAATCCGTGGCGACACCAAGTCAAAAATCAGGAAAACCACGGCTGGCGCGCCAAGCAACAGCTCGATAAACACACCGATAAGCCTTAAAACATAGAGCAGTAAAACTCCAAAGAACAAGCTGCCGACAAAGCCAGCTGCCGTCTTGGTGGGCGCGAAAGCCAGTAGCGGCTTACCGTTACGCCGCCCGAACTTTTTACCGAACTTCCGCCCGAAAAACATGGCTGCTGTGTCGCAAATTACCGTCACAACCACAACCAGCGCTAATGACGCCGCGCTCCGAAAACCCAGCCAACCGATGGCTACAGTGCCCGACAGCAAAAGCGCGACGGCCAAGCAGACAGCGATAACTTTAGTAGCGAGCGGACGCTTATCTGTCTGAACGCTATCAGCCCACGACCCGAACTCCGCCCCTATCAACTGATAAAGCAACACCGCAATAGCCACGCCACTCCAGCGCCAAAGAAAACAGAACGTGAGTGCCAGCGCCAAAAATACGCCAATAAACACTCCTGTCAGGATACGACCCTTCAAGCATATCACCTCCTTTTAAAAGGGCTTCCACTTGTCTCAATTTTAACATAATTTAATTATTTCGCAAGCTTCCCGCCGCTGAATACGCAGCAATAGCCCCATCTGCCACCGCCGTCACAATCTGCCTTAGCACCTTCTGCCGCACATCACCCGCCGCATACACCCCCGCCACCGACGTCCGCATCTCCTCATCCGCCACCACATACCCACTCTCATCCAAATCCACCTGCCCCCGCACCAGCTCCGTCACCGGATCCATCCCGATCGCCACAAACACCCCGTCCACCGCTAGCTCCCGCCGCACCGAAGACTCCACCCCTTCAACCACCAACCCCCCAAGCCGCCCGTCCACCTCCACAAACTCTACCACCACCGAGTCCAAAACCAACTCCACCCGCGAAGCCCTCACCTCGTCCATCAGCCGCGCCACCAACACCTCATCCGCCCTGAGCTCCCCTCGCCGATGCACCAAATACACCTTCCTCGCCAATTTCGCCAAGTGCAGCGCCTCTGTTACCGCCTTATTTCCCCCGCCAACCACCGCCACCGCCTTCCCCGCTTGCAGTGCCCCATCACAAGTCGCACAATAGCTTACCCCCCGCCCACGCAATTCATCCTCCCGCGCTACCCCCAACTTCCGCGGTGTCGCCCCCATCGCCAAAATCACCGCCCGCGCCCTTAGCTCCACTTCCTCCCCATCATCATCCACAAAAACCTTCTTCACCTCCCCAGCCAAATCCATCCGCGCCACATTCACCGAAACCACACGAGCCCCAAACTTCTCCGCCTGCGCCCGCATTTTCTGCCCCAACTCCACCCCCGAGACCGCCATAAACCCCGGATAATTTTCAATCTCATTCGTCTGCGCCGCCTGCCCCCCAGCAAATAATTTCTCCACCACGACCACCGAAAGCCCCGCCCGGCTCCCATACAACCCCGCCGCGAGCCCCGCCGGCCCCGCACCCACTACTATCACATCGTGCATAACCTATCTTACCATGTTAAAATTAAGTATGCGAAAATGGATCATCCTCGCCGTCATTCTCCTCCTCGGAGCCGGTGCCGCCCTCCTCGCCACCCAAAATGACCAGGAAAAACCCGAACCACCCCGACCGCCCATCTACCAACACCTCGAAGCCACCGACGCCCAAGCCAAAATGACCGAACTCACCGAAAATGGGACCGATTTCATCCTCCTCGACGTCCGCACCGAAGCCGAATTCGAGGAGGCCCACCTCCCCGGCGCCACCCTCCTCCCCCTCGACGATCTCGCCGTCAAAGCCCCCGTCCGCCTCCCCGACCAAGACGCTTACATCTTCGTCTATTGCCGGAGCGGCTACCGCAGCGAACAAGCCGCCCTCTCCCTCGTCGGCGGCGGTTATCGCAATGTTTTTGACATCGGCGGCATCATCGACTGGCCCTTTGAAATAGTCGGCGAACTCCGGGGCGAAGACTAAAATGAAAACCAAATCCCGCCAAAAAATCGCCACCCGCGCCGCCCTCGTCACCATCACCGGCGACATCCTCCTCGCCGCCCTCAAGCTTTTCGCCGGCATTTTCGGCCATTCCTCCGCCATGATTGCCGACGCCGTCCACACTCTCGCCGACATGCTCACCACTGTTATCGTCATCATTGGCGTCAAACTCGGCGCCCGCCGCGCCGACAAAAACCACCCCTACGGCCATGAACGCCTTGAATCCGTCGCCGCCATCCTCCTCTCTGTTACCCTCGCCACCACCGGCATCGGCATCGGCTGGCACGGCGTAGGAAACATCATCGCCTTCGAACACGGCGAGACCCTCGTCGTCCCCGGCCTCATCGCCCTCGTCGCCGCCGCCGTCACCATCGCCCTAAAAGGCATCATGTACCTCTATAAACGCGCCGTCGCCCGTCGCATCGACTCCGGCGCCCTCCAAGCTGACTCCGTTCACCACCTCACCGACTCACTTTCTTCCGTCGGCAGCTTCCTCGCCATTCTCGGCTCTCGCCTTGGCTTCCCCATTCTCGACAGCATCGCCGCCATCGGTATCTGTCTCTTCATCATCAAAACCGCCTTCGACATCTTCCGCAGCGCCATCAACAAAATGACCGACCACGCCGCCGACGAAGCCACCGAAGACGCCATCCGCCACCTCATCCTCGAACAAGCCAACATCCTCGGCATCGACCGTTTCCGCACCCGCCTCTTCGGCAACAGGATCTACGTCGAAGTCGCCATCCTCGTCAACGGCGACAAAAGCCTCCGCGAAGCCCACAAAATCACCAAACAAGTCCAGCTCGTTATCCAATCCAAGTTCCCCAAAGTCAAGCACTGCTTTGTCTCTGTCAACCCCGCCTAATACCCCTATTAAACTTGCTTTTTCCTTCATTTAACCATAATCCATATTGACTTTTCATCCCGCTTGTGCTATACTGTACAATAGAGAAAACCATACCCAAAATCAAGAAAACCCCGCCCGGACTGCTCTGTCGCTTCGGCCTTATGCCTCAGCTCCTGGGCAGTCCGTTTTTCTCTTGTTCCATTTTCACAAGGGCTAGACGGAATAGCTAACTAAACTAAGGGAACACACAGCGGACAGAAAACCCGAAGGCCTTATTGTTGCCGTTCGTGCCGGGGTTGACGCTCGTGCTATTCACGTACGTTCTGTATGCGTTGGTAGCAGAGTTGAGGGAGGATGTCCACCAGTTCGCGCTCGTGGACTGACTGCCGAGATTGCCTGTCGTACTGACGTTGCCGGCTGACACTGTACCAAAGGCACCGCCACCAAGCTGGATGCCGGTCGTACCTACACTTGTACCAGCTGGTTGCCAGTAACCCATGAATCCTGCACCGGTTGTGACGTTAGCTGCTGCTGGAGCGCCAGCGTTGAAGCTACCGTTGAGTATAGCCCATTCATTGTTAGCGTCGTTAGTACCCGAAGAGTTATCTCGGCCTCTGGGGATTCTCCAGCCTGTTGGGCAGATAGATGTACCACCTGAGCCGAGGGACTCACCGCCTACACCGCCTGTAGCACCTACTGTACCTGTACTAGACATACCTGTACCTGCTCCTGCTGCTGTTGTGTTAGAGACACCTGCACAAGTAGGAGTAGTACCAGTATCTAGACCTAGTGCTGCACACCAGTTGTAAAGGATTTGGTCGCCACAGATCGAAGTCATTACACCAGTACCAGACGCTGTGGTCGGGGAGCAGGTGGTAGTGGTACCAGCTAGGTTAGAGTTATTAGCCCAGCGTCTGGTACTGTTGTTAGCACCGCTAGGGTTATTCCAGTCGGTATTGACGGTTACTTCGCGTAGTCCCCCTACACCGGCTGAGTTGCTCGGTACTACGTCACCGAACGTGTTATTACCATCGCCGGTGTAGGCCAGATTATCCATCATCCAGCATTTGTTATCGGGCATCTTTCTTACACGATACTCCTTACCATCACGGGCGTCTACTAGGTCAACTACATCACCTACTGATAGCATGTTGCACATCGCTGAGGTGAAACTCTGCATGTAGGTTATTGGTGACTCATTGACGCTGGCGGTAAGAGTCACGTTAGCCGTATAGGTACCGGCCGCCAAGGTAGCAGTCGGTCGCACCCCAAAACGAATCGGGGTGTTCTGGAGAGCCGCCGTGCTTGGCAGAGTATCTACGTCACGGACTAGTGTAGCCGTAGTCGGTACAGCCGCGTAAGGCAGTGCTGTCGATGTGTTGCCGTTAGCACCACCACAGGCTGTAGTTAGGCCGCTGTTAAAGCCATTAGTTACGTTAGTCATCCGATCATCCGGGATACAGAAGCCCCAGGTGTTAGTGCCTAGCTGGCTCGGGGAAATAATCGTCCCAGAAGTTGCGTTAATCTGCCCAACTGGGTCGCCAATCAAGGCAGCCGTATCTGTCTCTATGCTTAGGGAGTATCCCCAGCTTGAGTTAGTGTCGACATTAGCGTTAAGACAAGCAAAGTAAGTGTTGCCGTTCGGTACATCTACCGGAATGCTGACGTTACCGCCCGTGGCAGCAGTACAGGCAGAAGTCGCATCCGCCGCACCTAGCGTCATCGACAGTGTATAGTCGATACTTGCTCCGACAATACTACTGCCACTCTCGGCGTTAGCCGGAGCCAGCCTACTGATAATCCCTGCTGTTAGTACGGTGAAAGCACTTGCGGCCACGACCACACCCAGGATTTTAGCCAAAGGCAAATGCTGGACTAATTCTGCTCTTTCCGTTTCGTTGATAGTTGTGCTTTTGCTCATGCTTCCTCCTGCATTTTAATTACCTACCCTAGTTGTCGTCGCCGAAGAGCTACTGCCTATGACACAAGGCAGCAAATGATAGATGTGCTCTCCACCCGTTTTTCTGCGGGCTCGCTTTAAAATGTTATCGCACGTGGCGACGACCAAAAATGAAGTGTGGCGCATAGCACGCCCGTATCTCAGCACACTCAGATGAGTTGCTAGGCAAAATTGAGCAATAAAGCGAAGCGTATTACAGATACGCTGAACAAGTCGCGGAGATTTTAATGCCGCAAATTGCTGAGTATAATAAACACCAAAACAGGGGTTGACAAGGCTTAATTCACGCCATATTCGCAGAGAGAGAGAGAGAGAGAGAGAGAGAGAGAGAGAGAGAGAGAGAGAGAGACATTCACGCCTCAGTCTAACCACTAGCACATTCAGTAATTTTAATCTAGTCCCGAGCATCACTTTTTCTCGTAGATTTCGCAAGTTATACACAGCCGCGTCTCGCGCCAAATCCCACCTAATCGGCAGAATCCCAACGTGTCGCGCCTCCATATAACTCATCATACTTACATACAGTCTACCTAAACCACTAGCCTAATGCAAGACTTTTCTTTTACTTACTTCTTACCAAAAAAAACGAGTCCTCCACAGCCCCGGCCTCACTAATCCAGCCTAAAACCATCCCGCTCCATCACCACCAGCCGCCCCCCCGGCAAGTTGAATCTCTTCCCGCTCCGGTATGTCCGAATAGCTTCCAGTAGCCGCTCCCTCGTCGGCCTCGTCGTTCTAATACCATTCTCCTCCAACCACGCCCTCAGTAGCTCATCCAAAACTTGATCATCAAGCAGGTGGCTCCTAGCTCGATCTCCGAAGACGTCTCGGAGGACAGCAGTCCGAGAGTCAGATGCGACTTCCCCATGGCGATAGGCAAAGTCGACATCGAGTCTGAGGAGACGAGCTAGAGCAGCCTGCTTACTGCGCAAGTCTAGAATCTCTCGCTTCACCTCTATCGGCAACCCCTCCACTCGCCCCCGCAATCGATTCCGCAAATAATGCAAATCACTATTCGTCCCATCCTCCACCCATTCCAGCCCCTTCGCCATCGCATACTCATAAACCTCCACCTTCGTCCACTCGAGTAGCGGCCGCACCACCCCAGGACGATTCATCACCGCCAGCCCCCGCCAGCCCGTCCCCCGCAGTAGATTAATCACCACACTCCCCACCAGATCATCCAAATGATGCGCGACCGCCACCACCTCGCCCTCCCCTCGCAGTCCATCCAACCACCGCCACCTCGCCTCACGCGCCTCCGCCTCACTCACCCCCTCACCCAAAACAGCCCGCCCCACCACGCATTCCAGCTCATATTTCTCCGCCAACCCCCGCACGAACCGCTCATCACCGTCCGCCTCCTCACCCCTAATACCATGGTTAAAATGCGCTACCAAAACCCCTGCCCCGCCACCAAAAGCGCCCTCCCGAACCAACTTATCGAGCATCACCACCGAGTCCACTCCGCCACTCACGGCGAGGATCAACCGCCCCATCCGCCGCCCCCTACGCCCGCTCTAATATGCTGTCGACCAGCCCGTATTTCTTCGCATCCGAAGCCGACAGCCAAAAATCCCGCTCCACATCCGCCGCGATTTTCTTCACCGTCTGCCCAGTGTTCGCAGCCAAAATCTCATTCAACCGCCCCTTCAGCTCCACCGCCTCCCTGAGCATAATCTCCTGATCTGTTACCTTGCCCGTCGTCCCGCTCGACGGCTGATGAATCATCGCCCGCGCGTGCGGCAACATAAACCGCTTGCCCTTCGCCCCACTCGAGAGCAACAGCGCTCCCATCGAAGCCGACAACCCCACTCCAATCGTCTGCACATCCGGTTGAATATACTGAATCGTATCATAAATCGCCAACCCATCATACACCGACCCGCCCGGACTGTTGATATACAGCTTGATGTCGGCTTTCGGATTCTGATACGCCAGATACAAAAGCTGCGCCACTACCAACCCCGCCGACCTAGAATCCACCTCTTCACCCAGCCAAACCACCCGCTCATTGAGCAGCCGCGAGAAAATATCAAACGCCCGTCCGCCCTCCGGCCCCTCCTCTATCACCATCGGTATCACAAATCCCTTTGTCTTCGCCTCATTCATGCTTATATCCTACCATGCTATCCTCCGTCCGTCAACCTCTCCCCGTGCCCTATTTCACCATATTCCCTCCATTTGTCCACCTCTGTTATACCACGTTTTAACCACAATCAGTATTGACTTTCTTGACCAAGTGTGCTATACTGTGTAGAGTAGAGCAATTTTTGCTTGGCCCTTGACAATAAGTTTTACGAACCGCCCCGAGCGAATGCTTTTGGCGGACAAGCGGCCCGGCAAATCTTGTCCTAAATACATGCCTTAAGGAGGCCTTTTTATGAAGAAAGTTACCCTTGCCAAAATCACCGCAACCCTGTTAGTCGCCGTACTCCTGTTATCCAGCGTCACCGCTTTCGCGTCCGACCAACCAGCCTCAGACCCCGGCCAACCCACACCCCAACCAGTCTCCGACATCCACCAAAACTTCCAGCTCATCACCGTCCACGACGGCGATGACAACGCCTACACCTGGTGGATGCCGAACGCTAACGAACTCCCCACCGAAGAACAACAACTCTTCGCCATGGGCATGTCCATCCCTAACCACCTGCCACTATTCCACCGCAGCGACGTCTCCGCCATCGGCCAACAAGTCGGCGTCGGCCTCAGCCCAAACGGCACCACTCGCGCCGAATTCATGCACGCCATCCTCACCTACCTCGTCATCGAAGGCATTGATTTAGAAGCCGCTTTCCCCGTCATCAACACCGACGCCAGCCTCATCCTCGACATCGACGTCAGCACCATGGCCGAAGGCGCCCGCCACGGCTGGGGATTACTCTGGGGCTACCAGAGAGGCATTATCTTCGGCGACGGCCAAGGCTATCTCATGCCCGACCGCCAACTCACCTCATGGGAACTCAATACCATCATGGACCGCATCGCCTGGGAGATTTTCAGCAACGCCGACCTTCCCTCTCGCCCCGACCGCCCTTCCGACCAGCCCTTCAACTGGCCCGCCGCCATCCTCCCCTGGGTCGGCTGGTAATCCAAAAGCCCTAAAAACCCCCACCATCAGCCTCGGACAACCCCAAAAACCGTAAAACTTATCAAAAAGCCCCGCCTCACCGCGGGGCTTTCTTCTTGCTAAAAGCCGACGCCGACGACCTATTTCTCTCCCAAATAGACCTTCATCGCCTCAAAATACCCCTGTGGATCACCGGTCGTATGCCAAGTTCCCTCAGCTTGCGCCGTCAAAACTTTTCCGCCCGCCTGCACAATCGCATCAATTGCGTCCGCCGTCCAAAGCTCCGCATCCTTACCAGTGTGCCTTGGCGTCAGATACTGAAATACCTTATCTGTCAACAGATACCGCCCATAACTCGCCAGCTGCGACGGCGCCTCCTCCTGCTTCGGCTTCTCAATCAGCCGCTTGAGCTGCTCTGTCCCAGCCTGAAACTCCACCGAACCATATTTCTCAATTTCCGCCCCCTCGACCTCTTGCACCGCGATAATCGCGTCCGCGTCCGGAGCTTCCTCAAACTTTTTCATCAGAGCCTTCACCGCCCCGCTCCCACCAAGCACCACGTCATCCGAATACAGCCCCAAAAACGCCTCCCCCTCCGGCAAATACGGCTCCGCGCTCTTAAACGGCGACCCGTTCCCGTACGGCAAACTCGGATCTTGCTCGATCACGGTCACGTCCGCCATCGCCAGCACCTCCCGCACCGGCGCAAACCTCTTCGCCTTCCCCTGCGACTCGAGAAGCTTCGCCACATGCTCGGCACCACTCTGAAAGTAATCCTCGTATATGGATTTACCCTCCCTCGTCGACACAATAATAATTTTTTTAATCCCCGCTTCCACGCACTCCTCCACCACGAGCTGCATCACCGGCTTTGCCCCCAGCGGAATCATCGCTTTCGGGATTGTTTTTGTGATTGGCAAAAAACGGCTTGCGAACCCAGCGTCTGAAATCACCGCCGTCGTCGGCGCTTTATAACCCATCTCTCCTCCTTTAAGTAGTAGTTGAGACTATATTATAGCACATTAACTTCCTTCGCCACTGTCTCGACAGGATGGGTAGGGGCTAATGGCCCGGGAGACCAATCTGTAGAAGTCCGTTGGGCCTCACCCTCTTTGTCTTCAACCACGAACTTATCGGGTGCAACCTTACGTAGTACAGCTTTTATCTCGAGCGAGGGCGTCATAAAACAAACAGGCCGTTCCCTCCGCTGTGTCTACCCGTAGGGGGTGGGGAGGATCTGTGAGTGATAACGAACGCCGAAGCCTTTAGCGTAGGCATAAAGCAGATCAAAATGACATTTTGTCTGCTTTATTGCGAGCTTTAGCGAGCTAGATAAAAGGCGTGTCAAGGTACAATTCCTCTGCAACGTCCCGCAGGTTGGCAAACCGAGGGGGAAGAAAAATCCCCCTGTAA